>Ga0065721_10003621_pt1 | contig 149890 bp, 157 predicted proteins | sample Mesricmetagenome_FD_59108 | JGI IMG/M metagenome (GOLD analysis project Ga0065721, IMG submission 59108) | Mesophilic microbial community from rice straw/compost enrichment Sample: eDNA_1 v2 (version 2) | ecosystem: Engineered > Solid waste > Grass > Composting > Bioreactor | place: USA...
AGATCCTGTGCAAGCCGGGTTCGGTCAAGCCGCACAAGAAGTTCAAGGCAGAAGCCTACATCCTGACGAAGGAAGAAGGCGGCCGTCATACGCCGTTCTTCACGAACTACCGTCCGCAGTTCTACTTCCGTACGACGGACGTGACGGGTATCGTGACGCTTCCGGAAGGCACGGAAATGGTCATGCCGGGCGACAACGTCACGGTTGACGTCGAGCTGATCGTTCCGATCGCGATGGAAGAAAAGCTGCGCTTCGCGATCCGCGAAGGCGGCCGCACCGTCGGCGCCGGCATCGTCGCATCCATCATCGAGTAATCGATTTCGACCGGCGCCGCGGCTTCTCAGCAGCGGCGCCGGTTGCGGTTTTATGCAGGCGGGACGCCTATGCGTTCGCCGCATGTCAGGAAGTCAAGTCGATTTCCGCGCAAGCCATTGACGAAAAGGCGGTGACGGTATATGTCGCCGCCACGAATAGAGTCGGGCGGTGATTTGCGCCACCCGGTTCCGGCGCTGCGATTTCGCTGCCTCGCAAGACGGCGGTAGAGGGCAGGGCTCCTTATTCTGAGTGAAGTGACAGGGGCGCCTTACGGTGTCCCTGTGATTTTTGAAAATCAGGGGCCGGCCAGTAATTGGTAATTCACTGTCTCTGCGTATGCGGGACGCAAGAAAAGAAACAAGGACAAGTCGAATGAACGGCCAGAATATCCGCATCCGCCTCAAGGCGTTTGATCACCGGGTTCTCGATGCCTCTACGCGGGAGATCGTCTCCACTGCGAAGCGTACCGGTGCAAGCGTCCGCGGCCCGGTTCCGCTTCCGACCCGCATTGAAAAGTTCACGGTCAACCGTTCGCCTCACGTCGACAAGAAGAGTCGTGAGCAGTTCGAGATGCGCACCCACAAGCGTCTTCTCGACATCGTAGATCCGACTCCGCAGACGGTGGACGCGCTGATGAAGCTCGACCTGGCTGCAGGCGTCGACGTCGAGATCAAGCTGTAAGAATTCCGGCGAGAGCCGAAATAACAAGGAAGGTACGTGGCAAGACCTGCCAACGACTTCTCGAAACGGGAAACCCGAAGGTTCGGAAGGGCTGGAGTGGAATCCTTAAACAAAGAGGAAAATCGGGTTCGTGAGATCCCGGTGCGACTCTCAAGAGGAATGAACCAATGCGTTCAGGTGTGATTGCACAGAAAGTGGGAATGACGCGCGTCTACAACGACGACGGCGAGCATATCCCGGTAACAGTTCTGCGTCTCGACAACGTTCAGGTCGTGGCTCAGCGTACGGTCGACAAGAACGGCTATACCGCGCTTCAGCTCGGTGCCGGTTCGTCGAAGGTCAAGAACACGTCGAAGGGCCTGCGCGGTCACTTCGCTGCTGCTTCGGTCGAGCCGAAGGCCAAGCTTGCTGAGTTCCGCGTCTCCGAGGACAATCTCCTCGACGTCGGCGTTCAGCTCAAGGCGAGCCATTTCACGGCCGGTCAGCTGGTTGATGTGACCGGTACGACGATCGGTAAGGGCTTTGCCGGTGCTATGAAGCGCCACAACTTCGGTGGTCTGCGCGCTACTCACGGTGTTTCGGTTTCGCACCGCTCGCACGGTTCGACCGGTAACAACCAGGATCCGGGTAAGGTCTGGAAGGGCAAGCGCATGGCTGGTCACATGGGCCAGACCCGCGTCACCACCCAGAACCTCGAAGTCGTATCCACCGATGAAGATCGCGGTCTTATCCTTGTGAAGGGCGCCGTTCCCGGTTCCAAGGGTTCCTGGATCATCGTCCGCGACGCCGTCAAGTCGGCATCGAAGTAAGGGAGCCAAACCAATGGAATTGAACGTCAAGACCCTCGAGGGCAAAGACGCCGGCAAGGTTTCCCTGTCGGATGAGATTTTCGGCCTCGATCCGCGCGAAGACATCATCGCTCGCGTCGTTCGCTGGCAGCTGGCGAAGAAGCAGCAGGGTACCCACAAGTCCAAGGGCCGTTCCGAGGTCGCTCGTACCGGTTCGAAGATGTACAAGCAGAAGGGCACCGGTCGCGCTCGCCATCACTCGGCACGCGCTCCGCAGTTCCGTGGCGGTGGTCGGGCTCATGGTCCGGTTGTTCGCAGCCACGCCCATGATCTGCCGAAGAAGATTCGCGCTCTCGCTCTGCGTCACGCGCTGTCGGCCAAGCTGAAGGCAGAGGATCTGATCATTGTTGATCAGCTGGTTGCTGCCGAACCCAAGACCAAGGCGCTTGCCGGCACCTTCGCTACGCTCGGTCTCAACAACGCGCTGCTCATCGGCGGTGCTGAGCTCGACAACAACTTCAAGCTCGCTGCGGCGAACATCCCGAATATCGATGTTCTGCCGGTTCAGGGCATCAACGTTTACGACATTCTGCGCCGTGGCAAGCTCGTGCTGACCAAGGCTGCGGTTGAAGCTCTGGAGGAGCGGTTCAAATGACTGATCTTCGCCACTACGACGTGATCGTCTCTCCGTCGATCACCGAAAAGTCGACCCTGGTATCGGAACAGAACCAGGTCGTCTTCAACGTCGCCAAGGGCGCCAGCAAGCCGGAAATCAAGGCTGCTGTCGAGGCTCTCTTTGGCGTCAAGGTCAAGGCCGTCAACACGCTGCTCCGCAAGGGCAAGATCAAGCGTTTCCGCGGCTTCGCCGGCAAGCAGAAGGACGTGAAGAAGGCGATCGTTACGCTCGCCGACGGCCAGTCCATCGACGTGTCGACCGGCATCTGAGGTAGGGAACAAGAACAATGGCATTGAAAAGCTTCAACCCCACCACGCCGAGCCAGCGTCAGCTGGTTATCGTCGACCGTTCGCAGCTCTATAAGGGCAAGCCGGTCAAGGCTCTGACGGAAGGTCTCACCAAGAGCGGTGGCCGTAACAACCTCGGTCGCATCACCGCCCGCTTCATCGGCGGCGGTCACAAGCGTTCCTACCGCCTGGTCGACTTCAAGCGTCGCAAGTTCGACGTCGAGGGGACGGTCGAGCGTCTGGAATATGACCCGAACCGCACCGCCTTCATCGCGCTCGTCAACTATGCCGACGGCGAACAGGCTTACATCCTCGCTCCGCAGCGCCTTGCTGCGGGCGACAAGGTCATCGCTTCCGAGAAGGCTGTCGACGTAAAGCCCGGCAACGCCATGCCGCTGCAGTACATCCCGGTCGGCTCGATCGTTCACAACGTCGAGATGAAGCCGGGCAAGGGCGGTCAGATCGCCCGTTCTGCAGGTACCTACGTTCAGCTGGTCGGCCGCGACGCCGGCATGGCGATCCTTCGCCTGAATTCGGGTGAGCAGCGTCTGGTTCACGGCTCCTGCCTTGCAACCGTCGGTGCGGTTTCCAACCCGGACCACGGCAACATCAACGACGGCAAGGCGGGTCGTACCCGCTGGCGTGGCAAGACTCCGCACAACCGCGGTGTCGTCATGAACCCGGTCGACCACCCGCACGGTGGTGGTGAAGGTCGTACGTCTGGTGGTCGTCACCCGGTATCCCCGTGGGGCAAGCCGACCAAGGGCAAGCGGACTCGCTCGAACAAGTCGACCGACAAGTTCATCATGCGCTCCCGCCACCTGAAGAAGAAGTAAGAGAGGTTAGTCAGAAATGGCTCGTTCAGTTTGGAAAGGCCCGTTTGTTGACGGCTATCTTCTCGCAAAGGCGGAGAAGGTGCGTGCAGGCGGCCGCAGTGAAGTGATCAAGATCTGGAGCCGTCGCTCCACGATCCTGCCGCAGTTCGTAGGCCTCACCTTCGGCGTCTACAATGGCAGCAAGCACGTTCCGGTCAGCGTCAACGAAGACATGGTCGGTCACAAGTTCGGTGAATTCGCTCCGACCCGGACCTACTACGGTCACGGCGCGGACAAGAAGGCGAAGAGGAAGTAATCATGGCGAAGGCAAAGACCGAACGCCGGCTGAAGGACAATGAGGCACAGGCAGTTGCTCGTACTCTCCGCGTCAGCCCGCAGAAGCTGAACCTGGTTGCCGCCATGATCCGCGGCAAGAAGGTTGATCGCGCGCTCGCCGATCTCGAGTTCTCCCGCAAGCGCATCGCCGGCACCGTCAAGAAGACACTGGAATCGGCGATCGCTAACGCCGAGAACAACCATGATCTCGACGTCGACCAGCTGATCGTCGCCGAGGCCTATGTTGGCAAGTCGATCGTCATGAAGCGCTTCCACGCCCGTGGCCGTGGCCGCGCCTCGCGCATCGAAAAGCCGTTCGCGCACCTGACGATCGTCGTGCGCGAAGTCGAAGCCAAAGGGGAGGCCGCATAATGGGTCAGAAAATCAATCCGATCGGCTTCCGCCTCGGCATCAACCGTACCTGGGATAGCCGCTGGTTCGCCGACAACGCCGAATACGGTCAGCTGCTGCACGAAGACCTGAAGATCCGCAAGTATCTGATGGACGAACTGAAGCAGGCCGGTATTGCCAAGGTCGTGATCGAGCGTCCGCACAAGAAGTGCCGCGTGACCATTCACTCGGCACGTCCGGGCCTGATCATCGGCAAGAAGGGCGCTGACATCGAGAAGCTCCGCAAGAAGCTTTCCGAGATGACGAATTCCGAAACGCACCTCAACATCGTCGAAGTGCGCAAGCCGGAAGTCGACGCGACGCTGGTTGCCCAGTCGATCGCTCAGCAGCTCGAACGCCGTATCGCTTTCCGTCGCGCCATGAAGCGCGCCGTTCAGTCGGCCATGCGTCTTGGCGCCGAAGGCATCAAGATCACCTGCGCCGGCCGCCTCGGTGGTGCTGAAATTGCCCGTACGGAATGGTACCGCGAAGGTCGCGTGCCGCTGCACACGCTGCGCGCCGACATCGACTACGGCACGGCCGAAGCCGAAACCGCATACGGCATCTGCGGCATCAAGGTCTGGATCTTCAAGGGCGAAATCCTTGAGCACGATCCGATGGCTTCCGAACGCCGCGCGCTGGAAGGCGATGCACAGGGTCCGGCTAGCCGTGAACGCGGCGATCGTGGCGAGCGTCGCCGCGAACGCGAAACCGCTTGATTAGCGCTGGCGAAAGATAAGCTCGGAGAAGTAAGAAAATGTTGCAGCCAAAGCGTACCAAGTACCGCAAGCAGTTCAAGGGCCGCATCAAGGGTGTGGCCAAGGGCGGCTACGAACTGGCCTTCGGCGAATTCGGTCTGAAGGCTCAGGAACCGAACCGCGTGAACGCTCGCGAGATCGAGGCGGCACGCCGCGCGATCACCCGTTACATGAAGCGCGCGGGTCGTGTATGGATCCGCGTCTTCCCTGACGTCCCGGTTACTGCAAAGCCCACCGAAGTTCGTATGGGTAAGGGTAAGGGTTCGGTCGAATACTGGGCTTGCAAGGTCAAGCCTGGTCGTATCATGTTCGAGATCGACGGCGTTTCGGAAGAAATCGCGCGCGAGGCTCTTCGCCTCGGTTCTGCCAAGCTCTCGGTCACGACGCGCTTCGTTCAGCGCATCGCAGAGTAAGGAGAAGGCACGATGAAAGCCGAAGACGTACGCGGCCTCAGCGCCGACCAGCTCAAGGACAAGCTCGCCGAGCTCAAGAAGGAGCAGTTCAACCTGCGCTTCCAGAAGGCCACCGGTCAGCTTGAGAAGTCCTCGCGCATCAACGAGGTCCGCAAGGACATTGCCCGCGTGAAAACCATTGCCCGCCAGAAGGCGGCAGAAGCCAAGGCCTAAAGGAAGAATAATATGCCGAAACGCATTCTGCAGGGCGTAGTCGTTTCCGACAAGAACGAGAAGACCGTTGTTGTCCGCGTCGAGCGCCGCTTCGCGCACCCGCTGCTTCAGAAGACCGTCCGTCGGTCGAAGAAGTACAAGGCGCATGACGAAAACAACCAGTACAAGGTTGGTGACGTGGTTTCTATCCAGGAATGCGCGCCGATCTCCAAGGACAAGCGCTGGACGGTTATCGCCGCCCAGGCTTAATCTGCAGAGATTTTGGCCGAGGCCCTTGCGTCCGGCCAAAAAACCTGTATGAAGCCCCCATTGGCGCAGAACGCTCCGGCAGGAGCGTTCTTTTGCTTTGAGCGCAGGGAAGGTCCCTTTCCGGGAAACCACCTTGGCAAGATCCCTCCCGCGCGACATTTCGAAATTTTCATAAGCCGGAATAGGGGGCATTGCGCCCAACCGTTCCGGTTACAACAAGAAGGCGACCTGACATGATTCAGATGCAGACTAACCTCGACGTCGCGGATAATTCCGGCGCACGTCGTGTCATGTGCATCAAGGTGCTGGGCGGCTCCAAGCGCAAGTACGCTTCGATCGGCGACGTTATCGTCGTCTCGATCAAGGAAGCTATCCCGCGCGGCCGCGTGAAGAAGGGTGATGTGATGAAGGCGGTTGTCGTGCGTACCGCCAAGGATATCCGTCGCGCCGATGGCAGCGTCATCCGCTTCGATAACAACGCCGCCGTTCTTATCGACAACAAGAAAGAGCCGATCGGCACCCGTATCTTCGGACCGGTTCCGCGCGAACTCCGCGCCAAGAACCACATGAAGATCATCTCGTTGGCTCCGGAAGTACTGTAAGGGAGCGACGAGCTATGCAGAAGATCCGTAAGGGCGACAAGGTCGTCATTCTGGCCGGCAAGGACAAGGGTCGTTCCGGCGAAGTGCTTCAGGTGATCCCGAAGGAAGGCCGTGCGGTCGTCCGCGGCATCAATGTGGTCAAGCGCCATCAGCGTCAGACCCAGACCCAGGAAGCCGGTATCATCAACAAGGAAGCCCCTGTGCACCTGTCCAACCTGGCGATCGCCGACAAGGATGGCAAGCCGACCCGCGTCGGTTTCAAGGTTGTCGACGGCAAGAAGGTGCGTGTGGCCAAGCGTTCGGGAGAAGTGATCGATGGCTGAGGCAAAGTACGAGCCGCGTCTCAAGAAGGACTACGTTTCCCGCATCCGTAAGGCCATGCAGGAGCAGTTCTCCTACAAGAACGAGATGCAGATCCCGAAGCTTGAGAAGATCGTGATCAACATGGGTGTTGGCGAAGCGACCGGCGATTCGAAGAAGCCGAGCGTTGCTGCCGCCGATCTGGCTGCCATCGCTGGTCAGAAGCCGGTTATCACCCGCGCCCGCAACTCGATCGCCGGCTTCAAGGTTCGTGAAGGCATGCCGATCGGCGCGAAGGTCACCCTGCGCGGCGCCCGCATGTATGAATTCCTGGATCGCCTGGTCAACATCGCGCTGCCGCGCGTTCGCGACTTCCGTGGTCTGAACCCGAAGAGCTTTGATGGTCGTGGCAACTTCGCCATGGGCATCAAGGAACACATCGTCTTCCCCGAGATCAACTACGACAAGGTCGATCAGATGTGGGGCATGGACATCATCGTTTGCACGACGGCAAAAACGGACGACGAAGCGCGGGCTCTTCTGAAAGAGTTCAACTTCCCGTTCCGTCAGTAACCGTAACGACGAGCGTAGAAGAGGAACTTCAATATGGCGAAGACAAGCGCAGTTGAAAAGAACAAGCGCCGCCGCAAGACCGTCGCCAGCCAGGCCGCCAAGCGCGCAGCCCTGAAGGCGATCATTATGAACCAGTCTCTTCCGATTGAAGAGCGGTTCAAGGCAACCCTGAAGCTCGCGGAACTGCCGCGCGATGGCTCCAAGACCCGCATTCGCAACCGTTGCGAAGTGACCGGTCGTCCGCGCGCTTTCTACCGCAAGCTCAAGATGTCGCGTATCGCGCTTCGCGAGCTGGGTAACCTCGGCAAGGTGCCGGGCATCGTGAAGTCGAGCTGGTAAGGAGACGGGACCATGACGATGACTGATCCGTTGGGCGATATGCTCACCCGTATCCGGAATGGCGTTCACCGCCGCAAGGCGTCGGTCACCACGCCGGCCTCCAAGCTGCGTGCACGCGTTCTCGACGTTCTCCAGGCCGAAGGCTACATCCGTGGCTACTCCGAGGTCGAGTTCGAGAACGGCAAGACCGAGTTCCAGATCGAACTCAAGTATTATGAAGGCGCATCGGTGATCCGTGAGATCGGCCGTGTGTCCAAGCCGGGCCGCCGGGTTTATGTCTCGGTCAAGTCCATTCCGCAGGTCGCGAACGGCCTCGGCATCACCATCCTTTCGACTCCGAAGGGTGTGATGGCCGATCACCAGGCTCGCGAACAGAACGTTGGTGGCGAGGTTCTCTGCTCCGTCTTCTAAGGCGGGCAGGGGAACTCCATAGCGAACAGACAGGATTGAATAATGTCTCGTATCGGTAAGAAGCCCGTTCCGGTTCCGGCAGGTGTGACTGCTGTCGTCGAAGGCCAGAAGGTCACGGCGAAGGGTCCGAAGGGCGAACTTTTCTTCGTCGCTAATGACGATATCTCTGTGGCGCTGGAAGACAACGCCGTGATCGTGAAGCCTATCAACAACACCAAGGGTGCTCGTTCCAAGTGGGGTATGTCCCGCACCATGGTCGAGAACATCTTCAAGGGGGTGAAGGACGGCTACGAGCGCAAGCTCGAAATCAACGGCGTCGGTTACCGCGCGGCCATGCAGGGCAAGAACCTGCAGCTCGCCCTCGGTTTCTCGCACGACGTGATCTACGAGCCGCCGCAGGGCATCACCATCGCTGTACCGAAGCCGACCGAAATCATCGTCACCGGCATCAATAAGCAGCAGGTTGGCCAGGTCGCAGCCGAGATCCGCGAATACCGCGGCCCCGAGCCCTACAAGGGCAAGGGCGTCAAGTATGCCGAAGAGCGGATTGTCCGCAAAGAAGGCAAGAAGAAGTAAGGAACGCGCGAAATGGCAAGCAGAAAAGAAGCACTTGTTCGTCGTGCCAATCGCGTACGGCGTCAGATCAAGGCGGTGGCCAATGGTCGCCCGCGTCTGTCGGTACATCGCACGTCGAAGAACATCTACGCTCAGATCATCGACGACGTCGCTGGCAAGACGGTGGCTGCTGCATCGACCCTCGATGCAGGCCTGAAGGGCTCGCTGAAGACCGGCGCCGACGTTGCGGCTGCCGCTGCTGTTGGCAAGCTCGTCGCCGAGCGCGCTACCAAGGCTGGAGTGAAGGACGTGGTCTTCGATCGCGGCGCCTTCATCTATCACGGCCGCATCAAGGCTCTCGCCGAAGCTGCCCGTGAAGGTGGCCTGAACTTCTGACGAATTGCCGCCCGGTCCGCCGGGCGGCTTTCCGGCCTTTGGCCGGTCCATGTATTCGCCCGACCCCGAAAAGGGCAGGGCGGATTTGTTGTAATCTGCCGATTGCACCCGGAAAAGAAAAAGGAAAAGGACAATGGCACAGGAAAGAAGGGGCCAGCGCGAAGATCGCCAGGCCCGTGAAGAGCGCGACAGCGAGTTCGTTGACAAGCTGGTCGCCATCAACCGCGTCGCCAAGGTGGTGAAGGGCGGCCGTCGTTTCGGTTTCGCCGCTCTCGTCGTCGTTGGTGACCAGAAGGGCCGCGTTGGCTTTGGCCATGGCAAGGCACGCGAAGTGCCGGAAGCCATCCGTAAGGCTACCGAAGCCGCCAAGCGCGATCTGATCTTCGTACCGCTGCGCGACGGCCGTACGCTGCATCACGACGTCAACGGCCGTCATGGCGCCGGCAAGGTCCTGCTGCGTGCCGCCAAGGCCGGTACCGGTATCATCGCCGGTGGTCCGATGCGCGCCGTCTTCGAAACGCTCGGCGTTCACGACGTCGTAGCCAAGTCGACCGGTTCGTCGAACCCCTACAACATGGTTCGCGCCACGTTCGACGCCCTGAAGCACCAGGTTCACCCGAAGGACATCGCAGCTCAGCGCGGCCTCAAGTACGCCACGCTTCAGGCTCGCCGTGCCATCTCCGGCAACTCGGCTGAAGAATAAGGGAGTCTGATCCATGGCCAAGGCTACGAAGAAGACTGAAGCAAAGACGATCACGATCGAACAGATCGGCTCGCCCATCCGCCGCCCGGAAATTCAGCGCAAGACGCTGATCGGTCTGGGCCTCAACAAGATGCACCGTGTCCGTACCCTGGAAGATACTCCTTCGGTTCGTGGCATGATCCGTGCTGTCCAGCATCTCGTTCGCGTCGTCGACGAGAAGTGAGACGGAGGAAGACGTCATGAAACTGAATGAAATCAAGGACAACGAAGGCGCTTCCAAGGAGCGTACCCGCGTTGGTCGCGGTATCGGTTCCGGCAAGGGCAAGACCGGTGGTCGCGGCGTGAAGGGTCAGAAGGCTCGTTCGGGCGTTTCGATCAACGGCTTCGAAGGCGGCCAGATGCCCATCTACCGCCGTCTGCCGAAGCGCGGCTTCAACAACATCTTCGCCTCTGAATACGTGACCGTTTCCCTCGGTCGCATCCAGGCCGCGATTGATGCCAAGAAGCTCGATGCCAAGTCGACGATCGACGCTGCTGCCCTCAAGGCTGCCGGTGTCATCCGTCGTCCGAAGGATGGCGTTCGCGTTCTCTCCGATGGCGAGCTGAAGGCGAAGGTTTCGCTTGAGGTCGCCGGTGCCTCCAAGGCTGCGATCGAGAAGATCGAAAAGGCCGGTGGTTCGGTGAAGCTGCTGGTCGCAGCCGCCGAAGCGGCAGCTGAGTAAAGTTTTTCGACTTTGTCGCCCGGGGTGCTTCACACCGGGCGATTTTTCTCCCATATGTGAGCCTCACATTCCAAGGGACGGAATGACGCCGTTTCGTCTTCCGGGGGATACTGGAAAACAAGGGTGAGGCACGGCAGACGTTCTGCGCGCCCGGTTTTCCGCAACAGATATAATACGTTTTCCGGTTTGGCCCGCGCTCGCGTGGCTCCGGTTTCGGTTACGCGGAGAATTTCATGGCTTCTGCAGCGGAACAACTGGCTTCCAACCTGAGCTTCTCGACCTTCGCCAAGGCGGAGGATCTGAAGAAGCGGTTGTGGTTCACGCTTGCCGCCCTTCTGGTCTACCGTATCGGCACACACATTCCGCTTCCGGGTCTCAACCCCGAAGCCTATGCCGCGGCGTTCCAGGGGCAGTCCGGTGGTATCCTCGGCCTCTTCAACATGTTCGCCGGCGGCGCCGTTGAGCGCATGGCGATCTTCGCGCTCGGCATCATGCCGTACATCTCCGCGTCGATCATCGTGCAGCTCATGACCTCCGTCGTTCCTGCGCTCGAAGCGCTGAAGAAGGAAGGTGAACAGGGCCGCAAGATCATCAACCAGTACACCCGTTACGGCACGGTGCTGCTCGGCACGCTGCAGGCCTACGGTATCGCCGTCGGTCTCGAGAGCGGGCAGGGCATCGTCGCCGATCCGGGTTGGTTCTTCCGCATTTCGACGGTCATCACGCTGCTCGGCGGTACCATGTTCCTGATGTGGCTCGGCGAGCAGATTACCTCGCGCGGCATCGGCAACGGCATCTCGCTGATCATCTTCGCCGGGATTGCTGCGGGCCTGCCGACGGCGCTTGCCCACACGCTCGACCTCGGCCGCACCGGCGCGCTGTCGACCGCACTGATCCTGACAGTCATCGTCGTCGCCATCGCTGTCATCGCCCTCATCGTTTTCGTCGAACGCGCCCAGCGTCGCTTGCTGATCCAGTATCCGAAGCGCCAGGTCGGCAACCGCATGTTCCAGGGCGATACGTCGCACCTGCCGCTGAAGCTCAACACCTCGGGCGTCATCCCGGCGATCTTTGCCTCGTCGCTGCTGCTGCTGCCGGCGACCGCCGCGGGCTTTGCCGGCACCTCGCAGCTTCCGGGCTGGGCTACTTCGATCGTCGCGGCGCTCGGTCACGGACAGCCGATCTACATGCTGCTCTACGGTGCGCTGATCGCTTTCTTCGCCTTCTTCTACACCGCGATCGTCTTCAATCCGAAGGACACCGCGGACAATCTGAAGAAGCATGGCGGCTTCATTCCGGGTATCCGTCCGGGTGAGCGTACCGCCGAATACATCGATTACGTGCTGACCCGTATCACGGTCATCGGCGCGATCTACCTGATGTTCGTCTGCATTCTTCCTGAAATCCTCGTTGCACGCACCGGGATTCCATTAGCCCTTGGTGGTACTTCGCTTTTGATTGTTGTCAGCGTAACCCTTGATACTGTAGCACAGATCCAGGGACACCTGATTGCCCAGCAATACGAGGGGCTGATCAAGAAGTCGAAGCTGCGTGGAGGAAAGAGGGGACGATGAGACTGATTCTTTTGGGGCCGCCGGGTGCGGGAAAAGGCACCCAGGCCCAGCGTATCGTCGAGAAGCACGGTATTCCGCAGCTGTCGACGGGGGACATGCTTCGCGCCGCCGTCAGTGCAGGCACCGAAGTCGGCAAACGCGCCAAGGCTGTGATGGATGCCGGCAATCTCGTCTCGGACGATATCGTCAACGCCATCGTCTCGGAACGGATTGACGCACCCGACTGCTCGAAGGGTTTCATTCTCGACGGTTATCCGCGCACGCTGGTGCAGGCGGATGCGGTCGAGGCGATGCTCCAGGCCAAGGGCATGCAGCTTGACGTCGTCATCGAGCTGCAGGTCAATGATTCGGTCCTGGTCGAGCGTGTTTCCGGCCGTTATACCTGCGCCAAGTGCGGCGCCGGCTATCACGACACGCTGCAGAAGCCGAAGGTCGAAGGTGTATGCGATCGCTGCGGTTCGACCGAGTTCAAGCGTCGTCCGGACGACAATGCCGAGACGATGACGACCCGGCTTCAGGACTACTACAAGAAGACCTCACCGCTGATCGGCTACTACTATGCCAAGGGCAAGCTGAAGAGCGTTGACGGCATGGCGGAGATCGACGAGGTCACGGCCTCGATCGAGAAAGTTCTCGCCGGGCTATAGCCCGGCGCGGCAAAAAGAATCTTTTCCGGAACCGGTTGCTTTTGTCGGCTGATTCCGTTAAACAGCGCGCCAACTCGCGACATTTGAGCGATCGGCGCGTTCTCTCCGGTGGAGGGACCGGGTTCGGTCGTTTTGACTTGTCGGGACCCGATTTTTGAACTGGTGGCCGTCCGGCCGCAATAACGAGACACCACTTGCCGGATGGCAACTGGAACGCAAGGAGAATAGGCGTGGCACGTATCGCTGGCGTCAACATCCCGACGGCAAAGCGCGTAGTTATCGCGCTGACCTACATTCACGGGATCGGCCCGAAGTTCGCACAGGAAATCATGGAAAAGACCGGTCTTCCGGCCGACAAGCGCGTCCATCAGCTCACGGACGCTGAAGTCCTGGCGATCCGCGAAACCATCGACCGCGACTACCAGGTCGAAGGTGACCTGCGTCGCGAGACTGCGATGAACATCAAGCGTCTGATGGATCTCGGCTGCTACCGTGGTCTGCGTCACCGTCGTGGCCTTCCGGTCCGCGGACAGCGCACGCACACCAACGCCCGTACCCGCAAGGGTCCGGCCAAGGCCATCGCAGGCAAGAAGAAGTAATTTCCGGATTTTTCCGGTAGGAGGGCTGGCGCGTCAGTGCCGGCCTTCTTTGAGTTTGGTGGGGGCCGGTGGCCCTTTCCAGGTGTAGCCGCTGGAACTACGGCGGCGCTGAGATCAACGAAAGGGAAAACATGGCCAAGGAAGCCACCCGCGTCCGCCGTCGCGAACGCAAGAACATCTCGTCGGGCGTAGCCCACGTCAACTCGACGTTCAACAACACGATGATCACCATCACCGATGCGCAGGGCAATGCCATTGCCTGGTCGTCCGCCGGTGCCAAGGGTTTCAAGGGTTCGCGCAAGTCGACCCCGTTCGCTGCCCAGATCGCTGCCGAGGACTGCGCCAAGAAGGCTCAGGAACACGGCATGAAGTCTCTCGAAGTGGAAGTCTGCGGTCCGGGTTCCGGCCGTGAATCCGCTCTGCGCGCCCTCCAGGCTGCCGGCTTCATGATCACCTCGATCCGCGACGTGACCCCGATCCCGCACAACGGCTGCCGCCCGCGCAAGAAGCGCCGCGTCTGATCATCATTCATCCCGCCGGGGAGCGTCTATGCGCTCCCATCGGTGCTTCTAAGGCTCGGCCGTCACGATTGGATGGTGACGGCGACAGGAAGGTAAAAACATGATTCAGAAGAACTGGCAGGAATTGATCAAGCCGAACAAGGTGGAGTTCACCTCGTCCGGCCGCACGAAGGCAACGCTGGTCGCCGAGCCGCTGGAGCGTGGCTTCGGCCTGACTCTCGGCAACGCGCTGCGCCGCGTGCTCCTGTCGTCTCTGCGCGGTGCCGCTGTTACCGCTGTGCAGATCGACGGCGTACTGCACGAGTTCTCGTCCATCCCGGGTGTGCGGGAAGACGTGACCGACATCGTGCTGAACATCAAGGAAATCGCCATCAAGATGGACGGCGATGATTCCAAGCGGATGGTCGTGCGCAAGCAGGGCCCGGGCGTCGTTACCGCTGGCGACATCCAGACGGTCGGCGACATCGAGATCCTGAACCCGAACCACGTGATCTGCACGCTGGACGAAGGTGCGGAAATCCGCATGGAGTTCACCGTCAACAACGGCAAGGGCTACGTTCCGGCCGAGCGCAATCGCGCGGAAGACGCTCCGATCGGCCTCATCCCGGTCGACAGCCTCTACTCGCCGGTCAAGAAGGTGTCCTACAAGGTGGAAAACACCCGCGAAGGACAGGTTCTCGACTACGACAAGCTGACGATGACCATTGAGACCGACGGTTCGGTTTCCGGTGAGGACGCGGTTGCCTTTGCTGCCCGCATCCTGCAGGACCAGCTGTCCGTATTCGTCAACTTCGACGAGCCGCAGAAGGAAGTCGAGGAAGAAGCCGTCACCGAACTCGCCGTTCAACCCGGCTCTTCTCAAGAAGGTCGACGAACTCGAACTCTCGGTTCGTTCGGCCAACTGCCTCAAGAACGACAACATCGTCTACATCGGTGATCTGATCCAGAAGACCGAAGCTGAGATGCTGCGCACGCCGAACTTCGGTCGCAAGTCGCTCAACGAAATCAAGGAAGTTCTCGCTTCCATGGGCCTGCACCTCGGCATGGAAGTGCCGGCATGGCCGCCCGAGAACATCGAAGATCTCGCCAAGCGTTACGAAGACCAGTACTAAACAATAAAAAAGGCAGGTTTATCTCTGCCTTTTCCAGTCAAACTGCGGGCGAATGCCCGTATGTGTCAGGAAACGGCAGAACCGCCGGGAGGCGGGTACCTGCAATAAAGGAGCAAGAGCAATGCGCCACCAGAAAGCCGGCCGCAAGCTGAACCGTACCGCCAGCCACCGCAAGGCGATGTTCGCCAACATGGCTGCTTCGCTCATCACCCATGAGCAGATCGTCACGACCCTTCCGAAGGCGAAGGAAATCCGTCCGATCGTTGAAAAGCTGGTAACCCTCGGCAAGCGCGGCGACCTGCACGCTCGTCGTCAGGCTATCTCGCAGATCAAGGACCAGGACGCCGTCCGCAAGCTGTTCGATGCGATCGCTACCCGCTACGCTTCGCGTAACGGCGGCTATCTTCGCATCATGAAGGCTGGCTTCCGCCAGGGCGACAATGCCCCGCTCGCCGTCATCGAGTTTGTCGAACGTGACGTCGATGCCAAGGGTGCAGCCGACAAGGCGCGCGTCGCCGCTGAAGCTGAAGCAGCGTAAGTATCTTTCCCTTACGGGAAGAAAAAAGGCCGGGCGGGTAATCGCCCGGCCTTTTGTATTTGTATCGAGCATCGGCAGCAGGCATTTGATTTGAGTCAAAGGAATGTCCGGCCCTTTGATTAGTTTGACGCTCGTCAAGTCAAACATCGAAGGGAGGGACAATGACCGACCAAACCATCTTCCGGAACGATAGGGACAAGCTTTTTATTTCGCCGCTCGGCCCATTTTATGATCGCCTGGCCCAGCCGATGGCCTGGAGCATCTTCCGGTTGTCTGTTGGCGGGATGCTGGCACTGGAGGGCTGGCCCAAGATCATGGCGCCGTTTGCGCAGGTGGGTTTCGTCGAGGGGATCGGCTTCTATCCGGGATGGTTCTGGTCACCTTTCCTCGCCGGTTTGCAGTTCTTTGGCGGAATCCTCATCGCACTCGGCCTGTTTACCCGGCCGATAGCGCTGGCGAATGCAGTGATGCTGTCCATCACGCTCTGGTACCACCTCGCCAATCCCTATGGCGACGCCTTCCTGACCCAGGCCGGGATCGACGCGCTGAAGGCCGGCAGCGAGTTCTTCACGCCGTTGGCTGAAGTAAGGCTGGCTGATGGCGGCGCGCGCTTCCTGCATCAGGTGCAGAGCAAGGCCGAGCTTGCTTCGCTGTTCTGGACGGGTGGCGCCTTCCTGTTCGCGGCGTTTGGCGGAGGCTATCTCTCGCTGGATCGGCTGATGTTCCGCAAGCAGTTCTGATCGATTGAGTTTCGGGGGGCGATGGGGCCGGGCGGGAAACCGCCCGGTTCTTTATTGGAGATCGTCGCCTTCAGGCTGCCTCGCTTGCGCGCTTCAGGAGAAACGCCTTTTCCGCCGTATTTCGGCTGAGGTTGGCCGCTGTTTCGAACGCCACCCGCGCTTCTTTTCCGCGTCCGGCCCGTAGCAGGAAATCGCCGCGGGCGGCATGGAAAGGCACGTAGTCTTCCATCGCCGGCTGATCTTTCAGTTCTTCGAGCAAGGTCAGCCCGGTATCCGGTCCGTCCGCCAGGGAATAGGCGACTGCCCTGTTGAGCGCGACGACGGGTGAGGGCAGGGCCGTAAGTAACCGGTCATAGAGGCTCGCAATCGCCCGCCAATCCGTCTCCTCGAAGCGCCGCGCCCGTGCATGACAGGCTGCGAGCGCCGCCTGCAGTGCGTAAACGCCGTCCTCCCCACCAAGACTGCGGACCTGATCGAGACTGGCGATCCCGCGCTGAATCAGAAGCCGGTCCCAGCGCGTTCGGTCCTGTTGCTCCAGCGTCAGCGGCAGCCCGTCGGCTCCAGTTCTCGAGGCAAACCGTGATGCCTGGATCTCCATGAGCGCCAGCAGACCATGCACCTCCGGTTCGCCGTCCATTAAGGCTGTCAGTATGCGGCCGAGACGCATCGCCTCTGCGCAGAGCTGTGGCCGGATCGCATCCTCGCCGGCGCTTGCGGCATAGCCTTCGTTGAAGATCAGGTAGATCACCGCCAGCACGGAAGCGAGCCGTTCGTCGCGCTCGGGTCCACGCGGCACCTCGTAGGGGATGTTGGCGCTGCCGAGCGTCTTCTTCGCCCGCACGATTCTCTGGGCAATCGTCGTCTCGTTAGTCAGGAAGGCGCGGGCGATCTCGCTCGTGGTCAACCCGCCGATCAGCCGGAGCGTAAGCGCAACCCGCGCCTCCGTGGAAAGCAGCGGATGACAGGCGGTAAAGATCAGGCTCAGGCGCTCGTCGCCGATATCGTCATCCATCGCAGCTTCGATCTCCTCGATCGCGGTGTCGCGCTGCTCATCGAGATCGCGGGCGAGGTCGGCATGTTTCCGCTCCATCATCCGTTGGCGCCTGAAACCATCGATTGCCCGCCGCTTGGCGGTCGCCATCAGCCATGCGCCGGGATTGTCGGGTATGCCGCGTTTCGGCCATTCGGAAAGGGCAGTCGTCAGTGCGTCCTGCGCCAGTTCCTCTGCGGTCCCGATGTCGCGCACCATCTTGGCGAGCCCGGCGATCAGCCGGGCGCGCTCCATGCGGAAGACGGTCTCCACCGTCCTGTGGATGTCGGAAGTCTCCATGCGACGATTATGGAGAGCATGGCTCCCCGGTCAACGCCGCTGTCTCATTGCGGGAGAGCCTCGCCTGAGGCGACGGCCGGATCCATCCAGACCAATTCCCAGACATAGCCGTCCGGATCCTCGATGGAGCGGCTGTACATGAAACCGTGGTCCTGCAGCGGATTGGGGTCGGCTTTGCCGCCCGCCGAGGCACCTCTGCCAAGCGTTTCGTCCACTGCTTCGCGGCTGTCGACGCTGAGTGCCAGAAGTGCCTGGCTCTCCGCGCGGGCGTCACCAATCGGACGACTGGTGAACTCGCTGTAGCGCGCCCGGGTCAGCAGCATGACGGCAATCGTGTCCGAAAACATGTAGGATTTCGCCGCATCATCGCTGAACTGCAGATTGGGCGTTGCGCCGATTGCTTCATAGAAAGCTGCTGCTGCGGTGAGATCTCGCACCGGCAGGTTTACAAAGATCATTCTCGGCATGCTGGATCCTCCCGTCTGGTTCGCTTCATCCGTCCCTGCGCTGCGCCAGCTTCTCGCCGGTGCGGTTGTGCAGTTCGATGGTCTCGGGCGTCAGGGTCTCGGCGAAGTCCTCGATCGTGTAGACCGGGCGGATCTCGATTTCGCTTGGACCGGGCATGGGGTTCGGGCAGCGCTTCACCCACTCGATCGCCTCGTCCATGTCCTTGACCTCCCATATCCAGTAGCCGGCGACGAGCTCGCGCGTTTCCGCGAACGGGCCGTCGATGACGCGGCGGCTGGCGCCATAGAAGGCGACGCGTTTGCCGTGCGAGGATGGCTTCAATCCCTCGCCGCCCAGCATCACCCCGGCATTGACCAGTTCCTCGTTGAACTTGCCCATCGCCTCGCCGAGTTCGTTCGAGGGCAATACGCCGGCTTCGCTGTCTTCCGTCGCCTTGACCATAACCATGACACGCATCGTCTTGCTCCTTGTGTTTTGAACAGCGCTCCGGTGCGCATGACCTCACGACGAGCGAGAGGAGTTGGAATCGACATCGGCCGGAAAAAAATGATGCCGTTTATCTCCTCGCAGACTTCAGCCCGACAATGACACGGCATCCGAAGGTATTGTGCAAGAGCAAGTCGCTTGTTTTATCCGTCCGACATGCTCGGTCGGCAGCCTCCGCCGCGCCGACGTCCACATCGTCGGTGTGATCGCCGGAAGCGCTGCCGGCCTGACTTTACGGTTGAGGGTTAGGCGCGCGCCCGTGCGCCGGCGACCGTCTTGCGCTCACGCTTCCATTTGAGCAGCGGACGGCGCACCAGCCGGTATCCGAGCAGTACGATCATCACCGTGACATAGAAGGCCGGCTCGGCCGTCACCGACTTGATCGACAGCACGTAGTGCAGCGTTCCGACCAGCAGGATCGGATAGGCGAGCTTGTGCAGGGAATTCCAGCGCGAGCCGAGCTTGCGGATCGAGTAGCGGTTCGAGGTGAGCGCCAGCGGGATCAGCATGGTGAGTCCTGCCATGCCGAGCATGATATAGGGCCGTTTCAGGATATCGCCGAGGATCGACGAGAGGATCAGCCCGCGGTCGAGCGTCAGGTAGACGGAGAAATGCACCAGCACATAATAGAAGGCGATCAACCCGAGTGCGCGGCGGTAGGCGATCAGGTTGATGCCGAACAGGTCGCGCAGCGGCGTCACGAGAAGTGTGAGACAGAGAAAGCGCAGCGCCCAGAGGCCGAGCATGTGTTCGAAGGTCCGGACAGGGTCGGCGCCGAGCTGCGCCGTCACACCGAGGTAGAACGCCCATACGCCCGGCGCGAGCCCGACTGCATAGAGCGCCCAGACGCTTGCCGATTTCTGCCGCGCGGTGAGCGAAAACGCCATCTCAGTAGAACTTCGTAAGATCCATGCCGGAATAGAGGCTGGCGACCTCTTCCCCGTAGCCGTTGAACGGCAGGGTATCCATCCGCGCTCCGCCGAACAGGCCGTTGGCCTCGCCGATCCGCCGCTCGGTCGCCTGGCTCCAGCGTGGATGGTCGACGGCCGGATTGACGTTGGCGTAGAAGCCGTACTCGTTCGGCGCGTAGAGGTTCCAGGAACACGGCGGTACGGTCTCGGTGAGCGTGATCTTGACGATCGACTTGATCCCCTTGAAACCGTATTTCCACGGTACCACGAGGCGCAGCGGCGCGCCGTTCTGGTTCGGTAGCGTCTCGCCGTAGAGGCCCGTGGCCAGGATCGTCAGCGGGTGGCGCGCCTCGTCGAGCCGCAGGCCGTCGACATAGGGCCAGGGCAGGGGCTGGAACAGTCCGCGTTGACCGGGCATCTCCTCGGGCCGCACGACGGTCTCGAAGGCCAGGTATTTGGCGCTGCCAAGCGGCTCCACCTTATCGAGCAGTGCCGACAGCGGGAAACCGACCCACGGGATCACCATGGACCAGGCCTCGACGCAGCGCATCCTATAGACGCGCTCCTCCTGCGGGATGCTCGACATCAGGTCTTCGATGCCGAATACGGTCGGTTTGTTCACCAGTCCGCCGACTTCCACCCGCCAGGGACGCGGCTTGAAGCTACCGGATTTGCGGATCGGGTCGTCCTTGCCGGTGCCGAATTCGTAGAAATTGTTGTAGCTCGTCACGTCCTCTTTCGAGGTCCATTTCTCGGTGACCTTGTAGTCGGTCTCCTTCGCCGCGATCGCAGCCGCGAACGTTTTCGGAGCCGAAGCAAGGGCAAGCCCGCCCGCGGTCGCGCCGATCAGTTGCCTGCGCGTCAGATAATGTTTCTGGGGCGTGATCTCTGATGACGGAATTTTAGGCGGATGATAGACGGTCATTGCAAGAAACCTCCGGTAGGCGCTGAGGCTTTAGCCTCCTGTCGCTTATACGTAGCGTAGCAGATCAGAGTTTCAGGCGGGGTAAAAGAAACTTCGCGGCCACATTTTCGTGTAGCCGTCGTGACGCGTTGTCGGCATGGGCATTAGCTGCACCAGCCCTGACGCGAGCCTCCCCAGCGCCGTGCGAGCCCCTTGGCGATGAGTTCATCGCCAATCGAGCGTCCGCCGCGCATCACGGTCCTGAGCTTGCGGCCGTAGCGGTCGGTGTCACGCCCGCCGGCGGTGGCGATCTCGAACGCGCCGGCGTTCAGTTGTGCGAGCAGTTCATGCTTTGCTGCTTCTCCGAGCGTCTTTTCCCTTGCGCAGCGTGGCGGCGAAAGCTCGGGCGTGTCGATATCGGCTATGCGGATCTTCTCGCCGCGATACCAGAAGGTGTCACCATCGACCACGCAGTTCTGCCGGCTTGCCGAGCCGCAAAGCTCAAACGAGAGCGAAACCTTCTGAACGGCGGAGGAGGGTGGTGTACCGGGGGAGACGATACCAAATACCACACCGGCAAAGAGGCCAAAGGCAATGAGGCCGGGCAGTGCATTCGCCTGAAGGGCGACGCCATGCGTTTCGGTTGGTCCCCCAATTCTTCGATTGCTCATCGCCGCCTCCGTTGGAACACGCGATGCTAGGCGCGAGGACTTAACGGAAGCTTGCGCGACTGGCCGTTTGCCGCGGTGCCTGCTATCCTTGACCGTACCGAATTGCCTCCTGCCGATAGTGACAGTGAAGGTCTGATCCTTTAGGAACGGGGCAAATGCGGGCGGTCTCGGCCATTTGGAGCCGTGAAAAGGCAAAAACTTCGCCCGCGAGAAAGACAAATCCGAGGTAACACCGATGCCAGCCTATCGTTCCAGAACCACGACCCATGGCCGCAACATGGCAGGCGCGCGCGGACTATGGCGCGCCACCGGCGTTAAGGATGCCGATTTCGGCAAGCCCATCATCGCCGTCGTCAATTCCTTCACCCAGTTCGTGCCGGGTCACGTGCACCTGAAGGACCTTGGCCAACTGGTCGCCCGCGAAATTGAGGCTGCCGGCGGTATCGCCAAGGAATTCAACACTATCGCCGTCGACGACGGCATCGCCATGGGCCACGACGGCATGCTCTATTCGCTGCCGTCGCGCGAGATCATCGCGGATTCGGTCGAGTACATGGTCAACGCCCATTGCGCCGATGCCATGGTCTGCATCTCCAACTGTGACAAGATCACCCCCGGCATGCTGAACGCCGCCATGCGCCTCAACATCCCGGCGGTCTTCGTCTCTGGCGGTCCGATGGAGGCGGGCAAGGCTACCCTGCAAGGCAGGAAAGTGGCGCTCGACCTCGTCGACGCCATGGTTGCCGCTGCCGACGATAATATTTCGGACGAAGACGTTCAGACGATCGAGCGCTCGGCCTGCCCGACCTGCGGCTCCTGCTCCGGCATGTTCACTGCCAATTCGATGAACTGTCTGACCGAGGCGCTCGGCCTGTCGCTGCCGGGCAACGGCTCGACGCTCGCCACCCATTCCGACCGCAAGCGACTGTTCGTCGAGGCCGGGCACCTGATCGTCGACCTGGCCCGCCGCTACTATGAGCAGGAAGACGAGAGCGTCCTGCCGCGCTCGATCGCCACCAAGGCCGCCTTCGAGAACGCCATGTCGCTTGATATCGCCATGGGCGGCTCGACCAACACCGTGCTGCACATCCTCGCGGCGGCCCACGAGGGCGGCGTAGACTTCACCATGGAGGACATCGACCGGCTGTCGCGCAAGGTACCGTGCCTTTCGAAGGTCGCGCCGGCCAAGCAGGACGTGCACATGGAGGACGTCCACCGCGCCGGCGGTATCATGCGCATCCTCGGCGAGCTCGATCGCGGTGGCCTGATCAACCGCGATTGTTACACCGTCCACGCGGCGACGCTGGGCGATGCCATCGACCGCTGGGACATCACCCGGACCAATTCGGAGACCGTGCGCGAGTTCTTCAAGGCCGCGCCGGGCGGGGTGCCGACCCAGGTTGCCTTCTCCCAGTCCTCGCGTTGGGACGAACTGGACACTGACGCCGAAAAGGGTGTCATCCGCTCTGTGGAGAACCCGTTCTCCAAGGACGGCGGCCTTGCCGTGCTCTACGGCAATATCGCGCTCGATGGCTGCATCGTGAAGACCGCCGGTGTCGATGAATCCATCCTCAAGTTCTCCGGTCCGGCCGTGGTCTTCGAAAGCCAGGACGCCGCCGTGAAGGGCATCCTCGGCAACGAGGTCAAGGCGGGTGACGTCGTCGTGATCCGCTACGAGGGCCCGAAGGGCGGTCCGGGCATGCAGGAAATGCTCTATCCGACCAGCTATCTGAAGTCGAAGGGCCTCGGCAAGGCCTGCGCGCTGATCACCGACGGTCGCTTCTCGGGTGGCACGTCCGGCCTGTCGATTGGCCACGCCTCGCCGGAAGCCGCGCAGGGTGGGGCAATCGGCCTCGTTCGTCAGGGCGATCTGATCGAGATCGACATCCCGAACCGCACGATCAATCTCGCCGTGTCCGAAACCGAACTCGCCGCCCGCCGCGCCGAGCAGGACAAGCTCGGCTGGAAGCCGGCGGCACCGCGCAAGCGCAACGTCACCACCGCGCTCAAGGCCTATGCCGCCTTCGCGTCTTCTGCCGATAAGGGCGCGGTTCGCATCCTGCCCGAGTAAGGCTGCACGGCTAACATAAAAAAATCTGATCAATGGGAACCGCCGGCTTTGCCGGCGGTTTTGTTTTTTGTGTTCGATCCAAGAGCGGGCGTAAGGGCCGTTTCCGCAGAGTCTCATAGCCGCTCGTCAGAACCTTGAAGGGAACGCCGTCCGGGGAGGACGGACAACAGGGGAGGTCACCGACATGAAGACAGCAGCACTCCTGACAGGCATCATTCTCAGCGCAACCTTGACCGCAGGTCCGGCTCTGGCCGCCACCGATCTCACCCTCTGGTATCACGGTGCAGGAAACCAGGTGGAGCGCGAAATCCTTGTCGGCATCATCGAGGATTTCAACGGTTCGCAGGAGGAGTGGAACGTCGTGCTCGAAGAGTTCCCGCAGGCGGCCTACAACGATTCCGTCACCGCTGCCGCGCTGGCCGGCAATCTGCCGGACATCCTCGACATGGACGGTCCGGTCATGCCCAACTGGGCCTGGTCCGGCTATCTCCAGCCGCTGAAGCTGCCGGAGGAAAAGATCGCCAACTTCCTGCCCGGCGCGGTCGGCAAATGGCAGGGCGAACTTTATTCCGTCGGCCTCTGGGATGCCGCGGTCGCGATCTTCGCCCGAAAATCCGTCCTGGAAGAAAACAACATCCGCATCCCGACGCTTGATCAACCCTGGACCGGAGACGAGTTTACCGAGGCACTGAAGACGTTGAAGGCCACGGGCAAATACGAGTATCCGATCGATCTCGGCATGTCCGACAAGAGCGAATGGTATCCTTATGCTTTCAGTCCCTTCCTGCAGAGCTTCGGCGGTGATCTGATCGACCGAGAAAGCTATCGGACGGCCGAGGACGCGCTGAACGGCGACGAGGCGATTGCATTCGGGGAATGGTGGCAGTCGCTTTTCAAGGAAGAGCTTGCGCCCGGCACCTCGCAGTCGCCATCCGACCATGAAACCGGCTTCCTCGACGGAAAGTATGCGTTGCAGTGGATGGGCAACTGGGTGGCGGTCAAGGCGCTGGAAAAGTACGGAGACGATCTCCTCTTCCTGCCGGCTCCCGATTTTGGCAATGGCCCGAAGATCGGTGCGGGTTCCTGGCAGTTCGGCATCTCCGCGAAGAGCCAGCATCCGGAAGGCGCTGCCGCGTTCATCGAGTTCGCCATTCAGGACAAGTATCTCGCCCAGTTCTCTGACGCGATCGGTCTCGTCCCGGCGACCTCGACTGCGGCGGAGCTGACCAAGAACTACAAGAAAGGCGGCCCGCTGGCCGTCTTCTTTGATCTCTCTGCCAAGCAGGGCACGCTACGGCCTGAAACGCCAGCCTATGCCTTCATCTCGCCGACCTTCCAGAAAGTGCTGACCGACATCGCTGACGGTGCCGATGTCGCCGATACGCTTGATGCGGCGACCGATGCCATCAACGACAATATCGAGAAGAACGACGGCTACGGCTTCGAACAGAACTGAGCAGGCGCGGCCCGGGCTGACCGGGCCGCATTTTCCCATGGGAAACGAGGTCCAAGCGATGGCCAATCCGCGTCTGCATCAGCATCATCTCGCCGGATGGCTTATGGCCGCGCCTGCCATCCTCCTGATCGTCGCCTTTCTTGTCATGCCGTTCTTTCTGGGCGTGGGGTTGTCGTTCACCAACCAGCGCCTCGTTTCGCCCAACCCTCCCTCCTATATCGGGATGAAGAACTTTTCCGATCTCCTTGGCATGGGCATTCTGGTGCTGGAGCCCGAGCGTAACGAGCAGGGAGAAATCGAGAGGGATGATGAGGGAGAACCGGAATATCCTCGCATCCGCAGCTTCACGCGCAACAACCCGGACTACCCGCAATATCAGGGCATGCGGGAATACCTCTCCTTTTCCTGGGGAGAGAACCGCGTCGTCATTCTCGCGCGCGACGTGGTTTTCCTGAAGGCGATCGTCAACACGATCTGTTTCGTTGCTGTGGTCGCGCCGCTTCAGGGCGGTCTGGCGCTCGGTCTGGCCCTATTAGTGAACCAGCGCCTGCCGGGCATCAATATCTTCCGGGCCATCTACTTCATGCCTGTGGTGCTGTCGATCGTGGTCGTCGCGCTGCTCTGGCGCTTTATCTACGCCGGTGACAACGGACTATTGAATGCACTGCTCGGCTTCCTGAGCTTCGGGCTATTCCAGCCGATCGACTGGCTGGGACGAACTGACACCGCGCTTTGGGCCATTCTCGTGATGTCTGTCTGGCAGGGCGTTGGCTTCCATATGGTGATCTGGCTCTCGGGCCTCCAAACCATCCCGCAATCGCTATACGAGGCCGCCGATCTGGAAGGGGCGTCGAGTTGGCAGAAATTCCGCTACGTCACCTGGCCGATGCTGAGGAACACGGCCGTTCTGGTTCTGATCGTCATCACCATGAACGGCTTTGCCCTCTTTGCCCAGATCGACGTGATGACCGGAGGCGGGCCGCTCGATTCCACCCAGTCGATCGTCTTCCAGGCCGTTCAGCACGGTTATGTCCGGCAGGATATCGGACGGGGTTCCGCGATTTCCGTCATCCTTTTCCTGCTTGTCTTCACGATCTCCATGACCCAACGCTATCTCACACGGGAGCGCAACTGATGGCCCAAGCCGGTACCAAACGAAGCGCCACCAGCCTGTTCGTGCGTTACACGGTCCTGATCCTGATCGCCCTGGTCTTCGTCTTCCCGCTCGTTTTCATGGTGATGTCGTCGCTGAAGCCGGATGCGCAGCTTCTGCGCGACACTGCATCGATCCGCGCTTTCATGCCGGTGGGGGATATCTCTCTCGACAACTATTTCGCCGCCTTCCGCCGCGCGCCGATCATGCTGTTCGTCTTCAACTCGGTATTGGTCACGGGGTTGACAGTGGCAGGCGCTCTGCTCGTCGGCTCGCTCGCCGCTTTCGCCTTTACCTTCATGAATTGGCACGGCCGCGATGTGATCTTCACCATGATCCTAGCAACGCTGATCCTGCCGTTCGAAACCATCGCCATCCCGCTGCTGCTACAGGTCAACAATCTTCCATGGGTGACAACGGAGGGGCTGGTAACCGGGTGGCTCAATTCCTACCACGTTCAGGTCATTCCCTGGATCGGCGATGGGCTGACGATTTTCCTGTTCGTCCAGTACTTCAAGGATCTGCCGAAGGAACTGATCGACGCCGCACGCATCGACGGAGCCAGCTGGCTGCAAATCTACTGGAGGGTGATCATGCCGATCTCGGGACCGGTGGTTGCTACCGCGGCGATCCTCAAATTCCTCATTATGTACAGCCAGCAATATCTTTGGCCATTGCTGGTCACCCAGTCGGAGGAGTACCGCCCGGTTATGGTGGGGCTTCAATATTTCTTCCAGCTCAACGTCGCATGGGGCGAGGTGATGGCCTACCTGTCGATCATCACGGTGCCGGTGCTGGTTTTCTACCTCTTTCTCCAGCGGGCTTTCATCTCAAGCATCGCCTCGACGGGGCTGAAGGGTTAACAGGGGAACTTTGTCCCGCGCCTCACTTTTGTCTCTCAGTGGCCATTTATTTGCTGCATTGCGAAAGCTTCATTCGGGCGACGGGAGTCGTAGCGGATGCTTTGGAAAGACGGCCAGGCCCTGCCTGAGGCGGATATTTGCATCGTGGGAGCAGGACCGGTTGGTATTGCCTGTGCGCTCAGGTGTTCCAAGCTCGGCTTGCGCGTCGCTCTGATCGAATCCGGGCCACCGGACGGTCCTGCGGAAGATGCAAGCGCATATGCCCCGGTCCATTTCCTGAGCGAACACCATGCAGCCATCGAGGCAGTGTCGAGCAGGGGACTGGGTGGCACATCGGCAAAATGGGGCGGCCGCTGCGTCACATTCGATGACCTGGATTTTGAGCCGCGTCCCCATCTTCCCGGCCCATCATGGCCGATCCGGCATTCGCAACTGAAGCGGTATTACCCCGACGCATTGGCCTTCCTGCAATGTGGAACGATGAGGCCGGCTGACGGTGAGTTCGACAGAGGTGACTTCACCACGGCAGCGGTAGAATATTGGTCGGCGCGACCGGAAATAGGCGAGATCTACCGGGGCGAAATCCTGTCGTCGCGTAACATCACGCTTCTGACAGGCACGACCGTGACAGGACTTTCTCTCGACCGGACGGGTGGCCACGTCACCGGTCTGCGCCTCCTGCGCGCGGACCGAACCTTCGAGCTTGAGGCCCCGATCACCATCCTGGCCGGTGGGGGGTTAGAGAACGCTCGGCTCCTGCTCGCGATCCGAAAGGAACGCCCGGAGAAGCTCGGCGGCCCGGACGGCGCGCTTGGCCATTATTATCAGGGGCATCTCACCGGCTATCTCGCAGTGATCGAGTTTTCAGACCAGCAGCTCGAACAGGTCCTGCGTTTTCATCGGGACGTGGACGGGTTCGTTTCACGCCGCCGTCTGCAACCGACGTCCGCCACCCAGAAGTCCAAAGCTCTCCTGAACACGGTTTTCTGGATCGATGCCATATCCATCGCCGATCCGATCCATGGCTCCGGCATGCAATCTGCTATCTTCCTGCTCTTGAGCGCCCTTGGCCTTTACGGTCGCTTCTCGCGCGGGCTGGCGGCAAAAACCGCCTCGGCTCATGTCGGCAAATACGGCGCCCACCTCAGAAACGCACTCAAGAGACCGGGCCGCTTGCGGGACTATGGCTGCATCCTGGTCAGCCTGTTTCGGAGCCGTAAACTCAATTTCGAAGTGGCAAGCCAGACCGGGCGCTATCTGCTGCGCTATCATGCCGAGCAAACGCCGATCCACGACAGCAGGGCGTCGCTCGACGGGGAAGGGAGAGGAGCGGCCCTGACTGTCGATTACCGGATCGCCGGGGAGGATGTGTCGTCGGTGCTGCGCTGCCACGAGCTGTTGGATCGATGGCTGCGGGCGCACCGGCTCGGCCGTCTCGAATATCTGCATCCGGAAGAGAAGCGCGGTGAGGCGGTGCTGGCGCAGGCACAGGATGGATATCATCAGATCGGACTGACGCGCATGTCTGCTGATCCTGCCTCTGGCGTGGTTGATGCCGACTGCCGCGTCCACGACATCGCAAATCTCTATGTGGCCGGTAGCGGCGTCTTTCCAACCGGAGGGCAGGCGAACCCGACCCTGCCGGCCGTTGCCCTCGCACTCCGTCTTGCCGATCATCTCGCCATACGTCAGACCAATCGCGAAACGCTGGCGGCGCGCTGAGCCTTACCGCGGTCGCTCGATCGTTCCATACACGTCCTGCAAGCGCTTCATCCGAATGTCATAGGCCTTACGGATGCAATCGGCATCCGTGCCGCAGGCCTGCCGGGTCTTCAGCCATTCTATCTGTTCGTCCTGCAGGTGTCCGCGATTGCCCATGGCGAGCAATCCGGCGAGCAGGTCGAAGGTGGTCACCATCTTCACATCCGCGTCGTTCAGGTCGCGGTTGTCGCAGATCGCCTTTTCGTCCGGTGCCAGATCCATGCGGTCGCAGTCGAAACTCGCAGCCGTTGCCGGAAGCGTGATCCCCGCGAACGCTGTGGCCGCGATCGCCAGCTTTGTAATGATGTCCATCAGGAACCTCCCTGGATGTCGAAGCCATGCCGGCGGAACGATCTGGCACGACATGTCGTTCCCGTGGCAATGCAGGTCACAATGCGGTGAAAGCGCATCGCCGCCTTTGACGGGTCACATCCGGACCTTAACTTCGGCCCATGAAGCGAAGAGATTTCATCTCCATCATAGCGGGTCTGCCATTTGCCGGTGCTGCTCTGGGTCAGGAAACAACACTCCGCGCTAGGGTCGAAACCTTATTGCTGCAAGCCGGCGCTCTCGAAGCGCTGGAAACGGTGATCGTCACGCGCGATGGCGAGTTGGTCGCCGAGCGCGGGTATCGCGACAACTCGCTTGAAGGCTCGACCAACATCAAATCGGCGTCAAAATCGATCGTCTCCTGTCTGGTAGGCATCGCCATCGACAGGGGCCTGCTGTCAGGCGTCGACCAGCCCATTGAGACGGTGTTGCGTCCCGAGTTTCCGCAGAACGCTGATCCGAGACTGTCGAAGATAACCGTCGGGCATCTGCTCTCGATGCAATCGGGACTGGAGCGCATGTCAGGCCCGAACTACGGCCGCTGGGTCGCGAGCCGCAACTGGGTGCGTACGGCGCTCGCCGCCGGTTTCGTCGATGATCCGGGCGGAGGTATGCTCTATTCCACGGCTTCCACCCATCTTCTTTCCGTAATCCTCGCCAAGGTCGGAAGACGGCCGACGCTTGCCCTTGCACGCGATTGGCTCGGGCCGCTTGAAGGTTTCCGTATCGGCTCATGGGACCGCGATCCGCAGGGCTATTATTTCGGCGGAAACCAGATGGCGATGACGCCGCGCTCGCTCCATGCTTTCGGCGAGCTCTACCGCCGGCGCGGCGTCACAGCCGATGGAACACGGCTCGTTTCGGAGCGCTGGATCGATGAGAGTTGGACGCGCCGGACAAACTCCGTCTTCAACGGTGATGGCTATGGCTACGGCTGGTTCCTGAAGCGGATGGCTGGCGAGCAGGTGAACTACGCATGGGGCTATGGCGGGCAGATGCTCTACATCGTACCTGGGCTCGGCCTCACCGTCGTCATGACCTCCAGCGAATCCGCGCCATCGGCCCGCACCGGCTATCGCGACGATCTGCATCGCCTGCTGGATGGCATCATCCTGGCCACTGCCGCCTGAACTTGTTGATCTCGCCCCGGCATCCCACATTTGCCGTGTTCGGCCTATTTTTCTTTCGCCGTTTAGCTTCTAGAACTGCTGTGCATATGGAAAGGTTCGTCTCGATGCGTCGTCTGAAGATTGTCGCTACGGCTCTCGCTGCTTGTCTTCTTCTGCCGTTGGGCGTGGCTGCGCAGGAAAAGACGGTGCCGCAGTCGCGTGCCGAGATGCAGCTCTCCTTTTCCCCGCTTGTGAAGCAGACGCACGGTTCGGTCGTCAACGTTTACTGCCGAACGCGTCGTCGCGCGGGCGTCGCCCTTTGCCGGCGATCCCTTTTTCGAACAGTTTTTTCGGCCAGCGCTTTCCCAATCGTACGGAAAAGCAGCGCTCGCTCGGCTCCGGCGTCATCGTCGAGGCAAACGGCACGGTCGTCACCAACAACCATGTCATCGACGGTGCGGACGAGATCAAGGTGGCGCTTTCCGACGGCCGGGAATTTCCGGTCCGCGTCGTGCTGAAGGATGCGAGGCTCGATCTCGCCGTTCTCAAGATTGTGACAAAAGGCACGTTCCAGCCGATGAAGATCGGTGATTCCGACACCGCCGCCGTCGGCGATCTGGTGCTGGCGATCGGCAACCCGTTCGGCGTCGGTCAGACGGTCACCAGCGGCATCGTCTCCGCGCTCGCCCGCAATCAGGTTACGGAAGGCGACTTCGGCTTCTTCATCCAGACCGACGCCTCGATCAATCCCGGCAATTCCGGTGGCGCGTTGATGAACATGGCGGGAGAGCTGATTGGCATCAACACCGCGATCTTCTCGCGCGGGGGCGGTTCGAACGGCATCGGCTTTGCCATTCCCTCCAATCTGGTCAAGGTGTTCGTCGCTGCCGCGAACAAGGGTGCAAAGAGCTTCGAACGGCCCTATATCGGCGCCTCGTTCGAGCCGGTCACCTCTGATGTGGCCGAAGCGCTCGGCCTCGACCGCGCGCTTGGCGCGCTGGTGGTCCGGGTGGTGGAGGGCGGTCCGGCTGACAAGGCAGGGCTTAAACCGGGAGAGGTGGTGACGGCCGTCAACGGTGTGCCGGTCGAGCATCCCGATGCGCTCGGCTATCGTCTGACCACGGCCGGTCTGGGTGCAGCGGCCGAGCTGGGCATTCTCGACAACGGTGTACGGAAAACGGTGAAACTGGCGCTGGAAGGCGCGCCGGAGACCACGCCGCGCGACGAGCGCATCCTGATCGGTCGTCATCCGTTCGCAGGCGCCAGGGTCGCCAACCTGTCGCCGAAGGTCGCCTATGAACTGCAGATGCCGACCGAGGCGACGGGCGTCGTCATCACCGGCTTCGAGAAGAATTCCACTGCTGAGCGCCTCGGCTTCGCCAAGGGTGACATCATCGTCGCGATCAACGGCGGGGCGGTCGGCTCGACCCGCGAGATGGTCGCAATCATAGAATCCGAACCCGGTTTCTGGCGCGTCGAGATCGACCGCGGCGGCCAGCGCATACGACAGATCTTCCGATGAGTGATCTCTTTTCCCAGCACGTTCCCGATGATGTCGCAAACCGTCGGCCGCTTGCCGACCGGTTGCGGCCGACGACGCTCGGCGAGGTCACCGGCCAGGAACACCTGACCGGTGAGGACGGCGTGCTGCGGCGGATGATCGAATCCGGCTCTCTCGGCTCGATGATCTTCTGGGGACCGCCGGGCACCGGCAAGACCACGGTGGCGCGGCTTCTCTCCGGTGAGGCGGGGCTGGCCTTCGAACAGATTTCCGCGATCTTCTCCGGCGTCGCCGACCTGAAGAAAGTGTTCGAGACGGCGAGGGCCAGACGCATGTCCGGCCGCCAGACCTTGCTCTTCGTCGACGAGATCCATCGCTTTAACCGCGCCCAGCAGGACAGCTTCCTGCCGGTGATGGAGGACGGTACTGTCATCCTGGTCGGCGCGACAACGGAAAATCCGAGCTTCGAACTCAACGCCGCTCTTCTGTCGCGGGCGAGAGTGCTGACCTTCAAGCCGCATGAAGAAACGAGCCTTGAAACGCTATTGAAGCGCGCCGAGGAGGTGGAGGGAAAGCCGCTGCCGCTCTACGAAGCGGCGCGCGCCGCGCTGATCCGCATGGCTGACGGCGACGGCCGCGCCGCGCTGACGCTGGCCGAGGAAGTCTGGCGCGCCGTCAGGTCGGGCGAGACCTTCGATACCGAGGGACTCACCCGGATCGTCCAGCGCCGCGCCCCGGTCTATGACAAGGGCCAGGACGGCCACTACAATCTGATCTCGGCGCTGCACAAGTCTGTGCGCGGCTCCGATCCCGATGCTGCGCTCTACTATCTCTGCCGTATGTTCGATGCCGGCGAGGATCCGCTTTATCTCGGCCGGCGGCTGGTACGCATGGCTGTCGAGGACATCGGCCTTGCCGATCCGCAGGCGTTGGTGATCTGCAATGCGGCCAAGGATGCCTACGACTATCTGGGTTCACCCGAAGGGGAACTGGCGCTCGCCGAGGCCTGCGTCTATCTCGCGACTGCGCCGAAATCCAATGGCGTCTACACCGCCTACAAGGCGGCGATGCGCGCAGCCAAGGAAAACGGCTCGCTGCTGCCGCCCAAGCATATCCTCAACGCCCCGACCAAGCTGATGAAGGGCGAGGGTTACGGTGAGGGATATCGCTACGACCACGACGAACCGGACGCCTTCTCCGGTCAGGATTATTTCCCAGAAAAGATGGGCCGCCGAACCTTCTACGATCCGCCGGAGCGCGGGTTCGAGCGCGAGATCCGCAAGCGGCTGGACTGGTGGGCGAAGCTGCGCCGTGAGCGCAACGGCGGGTGATCGTCAGGACGCGCGTTTCTGTCCCGTCGGCGGGGCCACCATCTTCACGGAGGATTCCGCCAGCCCGTGATGCCCTTCCATGTCGACGATCAGATGCCAGTGGGCGAGTTCCGGCACAACCATCTTCACCGGTGATTTCTTCGCCACGCCGCCGAGGTATTTGAAGTCCAGCCCTTCCTTGAAGCGCTGGAAATTCGTGCTGTTCATCAGCCGCACATTGTTCACCGCAGAAAGCGTGATCTCGAGGATCGTGCCGGGGCGCTGCTCCTTGAGATCGTAGTGGGTGAAACGGAAGGTCGGCTTGGGCATTTCTCTGAGTCGTTCCTGCAGATGAAAATCTTTGGGCAGCGAGCTTAGCCGGAGGCGGTTAAGGAATGGTTGGAATTACGCAAAACGGATAGGCCGCGCGAACCCGAATAAGGGAACCCTGTGCGGCGTGCGGCGTTGATGTGGAAATCACCGCAGCCAACAGGGTGAAAGCAAGGCCATGAGGACCAATACCTATATTAGTCTGTTTGTCGGCATGATGGTCAACGCGATGCTGTTCGGCATCGGCGCAATCACAGTGCTCTCGTTGCCCGCTCTCGAACCCTACTGGAAATACCTGCTCCCGCTGGTCGTTGTGATGGCCTTTTGTGTCTCGCCCTTCATCTCGATGGGAATGGCACCACACATGCGCCTGCGCAATCGCCCCGACGGACGTACCGCGGATATCCCCGGAACCTACAGGGGGGAGCCGCGCAGATAGTTTCCTCCGTAAATGTTCCCTCCCACCTCAGCCCTGTCCGTACTCCTGACAGGGTTCTTTTTTTGCAATAGAGCGGCGAGGTGTCCCATCGACGAGGGCAATGTAGGCTCGTTTCCCGCCGGATCTACCGGGAAGCGAGCTTGCCAATTCTTGACATTAGTCAACCATTAACCTTCCGTTTCAATCGTGGCCGGCATTTAATCTGGATTTAAGTCATCGCGCCTAGCTTCCCGTCAAAAATAACGGGGGCATGGGCACAATGACTGCAACAAACGGAAGGGTTTGGGCCAAGGAATTGAAGCAACTGTCGCAAGGGCGTCTGTTGCGGCTGATCATCGCGTTTGCCGTTTCGCTGATCGTGGTTTCGTCTTCATCGCTGCTATACGTCGGTCGCATTGCCTCGACCGAGGCTGACCGCCAGGCGGCCGCCGCGGAACTGAAACTTTTCGAAAACGCTCTGAGGGACCGGCAGAACCTGATGGCACGGGACCTTTTGTTCGGCGCCCGGTGGGACAGCGCTGTCGAGGGCATCGTGATTGAATTCGATGAGGACTTCGTCCGTGACGATTTCCTGTCCATGCTCTGGTGGGATACCGGCCTGGAGCGCATGTTCATCATCGATCCCGAAGGTCGTGTCGTGGCTTCCTCGCGAGAGGATCGGATCGATTTCACCAAGCGGGAACTTGCCTCCGATGAGGATCTGTCGATTGTCGCCCGCCGCGCCGTCGAGACCCATATGAGATACCGGATCCCGGTTAACGACGGTTACGGTCAGCGCGTCGTCAAGAGCAGCGACATCGGCAATATCTCGGTCCACGACTTTGCCTTCATCGATGGCGCGCCGGCGATGGTCAGCGCCATGGCCATTGTTCCCGACGAGGAGGAGGTCGTGCTGCCGGAGGGGGCGCCCTTTATCCTGGTTGCCGCTCGGGCCCTCGATCGCGAAATGGTACGCGATCTCAATAGCCAGCTTGCCTTCGAGGATATCACCTTCAGCCATCAGGCCGGTGGCAAGGTGCCGGTGGTGACTGCCTCGGGAAAGCCTGTCGGAAGCTTTTCCTGGGAGAGCGCCCATCCGGGGTCGCACATATGGGAGGCGGTGGTTCCGGTCGTCGTGGCGCTCTCGGCGCTGCTTGGCGTTGCCTGCTTCCTGGTCGTGCGCCATATCGGTCGGCTGTCCGCGCGGCTTGCCGAAAGCGAGAGCCAGATTCGCCACTTCGCGCTGCACGATCCCCTGAGCGGGCTCGCCAACCGACTGAACTTCGATCAGGCCCTGGCGGAGGCGGCTGAAAACGCCGCCCGGCATCCCTTTGCCGCGATCTCCTGCGATCTCGACCGGTTCAAGGCCGTCAACGATACCCATGGCCACGCCGCCGGTGATCACGTGATCAAAACCGTCGCCGAACGCTTGCGCCAGGCCGTCGGCGACTACGGTCTTGTCGGCAGGGTCGGTGGAGACGAGTTCGTCATTCTGGTAACCGCCTTTACCGAGCGCCAGAGGTTGATGCTGTTGGCAAGTCAGATCATGACCTCTGTCAGCGCGCCGATCGTGCTGGAAAACGGAGCGGTCGTCGATGTGGGCGTGAGCCTCGGCATCACTGTCGCGCCGGATTACGGGACGCTGCCGGATGAGATCATGGCGAACGCCGACCGCGCCCTTTATGCCGCGAAGGCTGGCGGTCGGAACCGGGCGCTGTTCGCCTCGGATGTGCTCGACACCGGGAATGCGGAAAACGCCGCGTGAACGGATCCGGCTGGCGCCAGCGCCTCTGCTTGCGAACTGATGCCCGAAGGAGCCGCCCCGCAAGGGGCGGTTTCCTGTTTGGTCCCGCAAAAATGATCCCTTTCGTCGCTGGTGGCGCCGCCCATTTTTCTCCCGGAACAGATGTCGTGGACGTGTGTTACTCTTGCGGTCATGAACGACCCACGGAAGGAGAAGGACGATGGCGATCGTGAAGCATGGTTCCGCCCAGTGGAGCGGCGGTTTGAAGGACGGGCGCGGCAAGATTTCGACGGAAAGCGGCGCTCTGAAGGAACACCCTTATGGCTTCAAGACCCGGTTCGAGGGCGTTCCGGGCTCCAATCCGGAGGAACTGATCGGCGCCGCGCACGCCGCCTGCTTCACCATGGCTCTTTCCAAGGTGCTGGGCGATGCCGGTTTGACCGCCGACAGCCTTGAGACGACCGCCAAGGTCACGCTCGATCAGGTGGGTGACGGCTTCGCCATCACCGGCATCGAGCTCAGTTTGCGCGGGCGGGTTCCGGGTACGGATGCGGCGACCTTCACCAAGCTGGCCGATCAGGCCAAGATTGGCTGCCCGGTCTCCAAGGCATTGAAGGCCGTGCCGATCAGCCTCAATGTGCACTTCGGATAAGGGACATCCGTTCAACCTGGCTTGACCGGTCGTGCGCCGCGCAACGGCGTCGTGCGGACGATCCCTGCTTGTCCGATAGCGGCCAGAATCCTGCCTGGAATGATGCCGGAATGAAGCCTCTGTCGAGGAGCCTTCCCGGCGCTCGCGTTCTCGTGATCATGATTCTGCGTCCGTGTTCGGCGGGTTAAGGAAGTATTTATTGAATCGTGAAAGTTAGAGGGAGCCGCATGGTGGTGCGGGGTCGTCGAGGAGGCGAGGGGCCGGGGACGACGGGCCTGGACCACCGCGGGGTTGGACCGAATGAGAAATGCCTGCGCGGGGTCGCGCGGGCGCTGTATGGAGTATCCTCATGACCCTGAAGCCTTTCGCGCTGGCGCTCGTCGCCGCTTTTTCCGCCGCCCCAGTACTCGCCGCCGACGCAATTTACGACGAGCCCTCGAGCTATAACGAGCCTCCGGCTTCCACCTCGTCGTCCGGCTGGACCGGCGCCTATGTCGGCATCCATGCCGGTATGGGCTCCGAGCGCTCGAGCCCGTTCTCCGGCGACAAGGAATTCGTGGGCGGCATCCAGGGCGGCTATAACGCCGAACTCGGCGGCGCTGTTGTCGGCGGTGAACTCGAATATTCGCACATGGGCGATACCGAGGTTCGTGTGCCCGGTGGGGACCTGAAGGAACGCCACCGCGTTGCCGCCAAGGCCAAGGTCGGCATGCCGATGGGCGAGACGCTGCTTTACGGCACCGCGGGCATGGCCATGACCAGCGTGCGTGACGGCGACAACGGCATCAAGGGTCCGGACGGCTGGAAGCCCGGCTATCTCCTGGGCCTCGGTGTGGAGCAGAACCTGACCGGCAATGTCTCTGCCAAGGTCGAATACAACTACGTCCGTACCCCGGATGTTCGCAGCACTGACGGCGTGACCAACTCGGAAACCAACGTCAGCGATCACACGATCAAGGCCGGCTTGAACTACAAGTTCTGACGCCTTTCCTTATGGGGGACGAATTGAACCGGTGCCGATTTCTGGTCGGCACCGGTTTTCTTGTTGGGGCAGGGCAGTCTTCCCCGACCGGTTGTCAGACTTGCCGGTTGTCTTGTTGCATTCGGCGATGCCGTGCTTACATTCGTGCCATGATGTTCTGTCGATACCATGAGGCCGGCTGATGGCCTGGGCCATTGCAGCGCTTGTCGCACTCGCCGCCGTCCTGTTTCTGAAGAACCGCCTTGCCGCCTATGTCGCGCTCGCCGCGGCTGTTGTCATCGGGGGCGTGCTCTGGTTCCTCACCGACAGCGAGGATCGCGAGAGGACGCAGCAGAGGGAGGCCGTCGTGACGCGGGCGGCCATCGATCCCGCCACATGTCCCGATCCAGCCAAGCCCATCATGGTGGAGTTCCAGAACGGCAATGACAGGCCGCTATTGCGCCTGACGTTCGACCTGACGGCGAGACTGAAGGGCCATTCCTCGATCAGCTACAGGGCCTTCCTGCGCAGCGACAGGATCGTCGCGCCGGGAGAGACCGTCGCGGTCTGTTACGGCATCCTGCCGCGCGGCTTCTCCGGTCCGCAGCCGGAATCGGCGGATTTGCAGGATTACGAGTGGATGGCCGATATTTCGCTGGTGGAATTCGGGCGGTGAGCTGAACTTAGTTCTTGTCTTCCATGGGCTTGGAGAGGTTTTCTGCACCGGTTGACGTAACCGTGAGCGTGTCATAGACGGACAACGCACACAGATGGAGGTTTATGCGCAGAGGCTATGATTTGACCGCTTGAGCGGGATCGCTCGGTACCAGTCGGTGCCGATCCTCTTCGTATTCCTATCTGTGGAGTTCTCATGAACTGCAAAACAATGGTGGTCCGGCCGTACGATGCGGCGTCGGACATGAAGAAGCTGTCGACGATCTGGTTCGAAGCTTCGATGATCGCTCATTCCTTCGTCGGAAAAGCGCGGCTTCTCGAACAGCAGAGGCTGGTTGAAGAAAAATATCTGCCCAGTGCGGAGACTTTCGTGGCATGCGTCGATGGAGAACCTGTTGGCTTCATCAGCATGTTCGGCTCCTTCATCGGAGCGCTGTTCGTTTCCCCGCACTGGCAGGGGCGCGGCATTGGCCGGGCGCTGATCGGCGTGACCTTTAGGCAGAAAGGCGAGCTTTCGCTGGAGGTCTACACCCGGAATGAGCAGGCGTGCGCGTTCTATCGCGCGGTCGGTTTCCAGGAGGTGTCAAGGCGACCGGTCGATGATCAGGGGCTGCCTTTTGAAAGCGTGCTGCTGAGGCGGAGGTAAGCTCAGATAAGAAGTGACACAGGGCGGTCTTCGCCCTGTGTCTATCGCTATTCAAATTAGGCCGTTAGATACGGACCATCGGTAGGTTTTTCAGCCGAAGGCCATCCAAACTCAGATCGTGCGAGGGAGCAAAGCTGCTCAATAGGCCGCATCATGGCTTCGGCGGCGCCGATGTACCCTTTCTGGTTGTCTGACCATCTATACATTTGTCCGTCCTGGAGAGATAGAACGGCAAAATCGTCGGCAAAATCCAGTTCTTTTGCCACGCTCAACTGAACCAAGGTGAGGGCCGCCATCACTGGGCTTCTGCTTAGCTTGGGGGTTTTTGTGTTCCAGACATGTACCGCCGTTCGTCGGCCGTCGAGTTCTACTACGCAATCAGCGTCAAAGCGTACTCTGAATAATGCCGATGAGCTTGCAATCATTACCGGCATACCAAATGAAATTTTTCCGGGATTTGTCTCTAGCCATCTAGTAAATCGGATAACGCCGCGCTGGGCTGATCGCCGTTCCGAGGGTTTCTTTATAGTTGAGAGGCTTGATAGTACCTCGCGAATGTCTTGGCTTCCTGATGCGAGTTTTTGAATGCTTGTACGTAAGCTACGATGATAGTCATAACCTCCTATATTGGATGGTTTGTGGCGCTCGCGTACTGCAGTTTTTTGAGGTTTATCGTTGGAGCAGATTAGCTTTAGGAAGGCGGAAAAACCGAACGTTGGAAGTGTGGCCATGTGTATTCTTTCTGCGTTTTACGCATAGGAGAAGCGCCGTCGCCAACTCGACTCCGAGAAAGACTCCCCGTACAATGACCTTGCTACAGGGTGGAGAGCTTCTCTTTGCCCCACGAGGGGACAGCTTCCTCGTGGTATCCGAAGCCGAGACCTGCCAGTCTCGGCTTTGGTGTTTCTAGGGCTTGTGGACATGTGCAATTCTTTATGTCTTACGAGCCCAAATACGACGAAAGCCCAGGGAGGTGATCCCTGGGCTTTGTAGTTTTTACGACCGATGAATCGCATCGGCGTGTTCTCATCAGCTGCACCCGCTGGTCGCGCCGCAGGTATCGCACTTCTCGCAGGTGCCGTTGCGCACCATCGTGAAGTTCTGGCATTCCGAGCACATGTTGCCGGTATAGCCTTGCGCGATCGAGCGCATGCGGCGGTCGGCTTCGACCTTCTTGGCTTCCGCCTTGGCGGCGGCTGCGTCGGCCGCGGCCTTGTCGGAAAAAGAGGGCGGTCTTTTCCTGCGCGGCTTCGTCAGCCAGATGCTCGTCGGCAATCTCCTCGGCGAACTCGGCAGCCCGCTCCTCGTAGTCGCGCTTGAACGAGACCACTTCGGAGGTCGAGATGGCGACCGTCGGCTCGATCTTGCGGGCCGCGCTGCCGGAAAATGCCGTCACGTTGGCGCCGGCCGAGGCCTTGGCGGGGGCGGCGGTCGCCGAACCCTTGGGTTCGGAGAGCTGGCGGTCGAGGCCGGTGCCGCCGACCAGCGTCGGCTTGTAGCCACGCGTCCAGCCGGTCGAGATCAGGTTGGTCTTGCCTTCCTGGATACCCTTGCCGAGCGCGGTGTTGGAGAAGTCCGACGTGTCGACATGGGCCAGATCGTGACGGCCGAGATAGGAGACGGCGAGTTCGCGGAACACGTAATCGAGGATCGACGTGGCGTTCTTGATCGCATCGTTGCCGATGACGATGCCGGCCGGCTCGAACTTGGTGAAGGTGAAGGCCTCCACATATTCCTCCAGCGGCACGCCGTACTGCAGGCCGAGCGAGATGGCGATGGCGAAGTTGTTCATCATCGCGCGGAAGGCAGCGCCTTCCTTGTGCATGTCGATGAAGATCTCGCCGAGGCGACCGTCACCGAACTCACCGGTGCGCAGATACACCTTGTGACCGCCGACGGAAGCCTTCTGGGTGTAGCCCTGACGACGGTTCGGCAGCTTTTCGCGCTCGCGGGTCACACGCTCGATCACCCGTTCGATGATCTTCTCGGTGACGGTGACGGCCTGAGCGGCGGCGGGTGCCTGGATCAGGTCCTCCAGCGCATCCTCGTCGTCCTCGTCCTCGACCAGCGACGCGTTGAGCGGCTGCGAGAGCTTCGAGCCGTCGCGGTAGAGGGCGTTGGCCTTCAGGGCCAGCTTCCACGACAGCATGTAGGCGTTGCCGCAATCCTCGACGGTCGCATCGTTCGGCATGTTGATCGTCTTGGAGATCGCGCCGGAGATGAACGGCTGGGCGGCCGCCATCATGCGGATGTGGCTTTCGACCGAGAGATAGCGCTTGCCGATCTTGCCGCACGGATTGGCGCAGTCGAACACCGGCAGGTGCTCGGGCTTCAGGAAGGGGGCGCCTTCCAGCGTCATCGCGCCGCAGACGTGGATGTTGGCGGCCTCGATCTCCTTCTTCGAGAAGCCGATGTGCTCGAGCAGGTTGAAGCTCATGTCGGAGAGCTGCTCGTCGGAGACCTTGAGCGTCTCCTTGAGGAAGTCGGCACCGAGCGTCCACTGGTTGAAGACGAACTTGATGTCGAAGGCAGCCTTCAGAGCGCTGTTGACGGCTTCGATCTTCTCGTCGGTGAAGCCCTTGGCCTTCAGCGAGGAGGGGTTGATGCCGGGAGCCTGGTTAAGGTTGCCGTGACCGACGGCATAGGCCTCGATCTCGGCGATCTGGCTTTCGGAATAGCCGAGCGTGCGCAGCGCTTCCGGAACGGCGCGGTTGATGATCTTGAAGTAGCCGCCGCCGGCGAGCTTCTTGAACTTCACCAGAGCGAAGTCGGGCTCGATGCCGGTGGTATCGCAGTCCATGACGAGGCCGATCGTGCCGGTCGGCGCGATGACCGAAACCTGGGCGTTGCGGTAGCCGTGCTGCTCGCCGAGTTCCAGGGCCTTGTCCCAGGCCTTGACGGCATGTTCGACCAGTACCGGATCGGTGCAGTCGGCATGCGCGAGCGGCACCGGATTGACCGACAGCGACTCGTAGCCGTCCGAATGGCCGTGGGCGGCGCGGCGGTGGTTGCGGATGACGCGCAGCATGTTGTCGCGGTTCGGCTTGTAGCCCGGGAACGGGCCGAGTTCCGCGGCCATCTCTGCCGAGGTCGCATAGGCAACGCCGGTCATGATCGCGGTCAGCGCTCCGCAGATGGCGCGACCTTCGGCCGAGTCGTACGGGATGCCGGAGGACATCAGCAGGCCGCCGATATTGGCGTAGCCGAGGCCGAGCGTGCGGTATTCGTAGGAGAGTTCAGCGATCTGGCGCGACGGGAACTGTGCCATCATCACGGAGATTTCCAGAACGATGGTCCAGAGGCGTACGGCGTGCTCGTAGTCGGCGACGTTGATCTTCTTCGTCGTCGGATCCTTGAACTGCAGCAGGTTCAGCGAGGCGAGGTTGCAGGCCGTGTCGTCGAGGAACATGTATTCCGAGCACGGGTTCGAGGCGCGGATCGGGCCTGCGGCCGGCGAAGTGTGCCAGTCGTTCATCGTCGTGTTGAAGTGGATGCCCGGATCGGCCGACGCCCAGGCGGCGTAGGAGATCTTGTCCCACAGGTCGCGGGCCTTCAGCGTCTTCATCACGCGACCGTCCTTGCGGGCGGTCAGGTGCCAGTCGCCATCGTTCTCGACGGCGCGCAGGAAGTCGTCCTTCAGCGAGACGGAGTTGTTGGAGTTCTGGCCGGAGACGGTGAGATAGGCTTCCGAATCCCAGTCCGTGTCGTAGGTCTTGAACTCGATGTCCTTGTAACCCTGCTGGGCGAACTGGATGACGCGCTTGATGTAGTTTTCCGGAACCTGGTCCTTCTTGGCAGCGCGGATTTCACGCTTCAGGGCAGGGTTCTTGGCCGGATCGAAGCAATCACCGTTGTCGGCCTCGCAGTTGACGCAGGCCTTCATGATCGCCTTCAGGTGCTTGGCGACGATCTTGGAGCCGGTGACGAGGGCCGCGACCTTCTGCTCTTCCTTGACCTTCCAGTTGATGTATTCCTCGATATCCGGATGGTCGATGTCGACCACGACCATCTTGGCGGCGCGGCGGGTGGTGCCGCCCGACTTGATCGCGCCGGCTGCACGGTCGCCGATCTTCAGGAAGCTCATCAGGCCGGACGAACGGCCGCCGCCGGAAAGCTTTTCGCCTTCGCCGCGCAGGTGGGAGAAGTTGGAGCCGGTGCCGGAGCCGTACTTGAAGAGACGCGCTTCACGCACCCACAGGTCCATGATGCCGCCCTCGTTGACGAGGTCGTCCTCGACGGACTGGATGAAGCAGGCGTGCGGCTGCGGATGCTCGTAGGCCGACTTCGACTTGACGAGCTTGCCGGTGAAAGGGTCAACGTAGAAATGGCCCTGGCCGGGGCCGTCAATGCCGTAGGCCCAGTGCAGGCCGGTGTTGAACCACTGCGGCGAGTTCGGGGCTACGCGCTGGGTGGCGAGCATGTAGGCGAGTTCGTCGCGGAAGGCGAGGGCGTCTTCCTCGGACGAGAAATACTTGCCCTTCCAGCCCCAGTAGGTCCAGGTGCCGGCGAGACGGTCGAACACCTGGCGCGCGTCGGTTTCAGCGCCGAAGCGTTCGTTTTCAGGGAGAGCCGCGAGCGCCTTTTCATCGGGGACGGAGCGCCACAGGAAGGAAGGGACGTCGTTTTCCTCGACCTTCTTCAGGACGGCGGGAACGCCGGCCTTGCGGAAGTACTTCTGCGCCAGAACGTCGGTCGCGACCTGAGAGAACTGTGCGGGCACATCGATGTCGGCAGCCCGGAAGACGATCGAGCCATCCGGGTTCTTGATTTCGCTCACCGCCTTGCGGAATTCGATCTCCGCATAGGGCGACTGGCCTGGCTTGGTGAAACGACGTTCTATGCGCATCTGGCTCTTGTCCCTTGCAAGTTCCGCGCCCCGTCAAGGGCGCAATATATCCCCGTCCGGCCGCACTTGTCCAATGCAGCCAGTGTTCCGTCCGCTTCAATCAGGTGATTCATCGAGCGATGAGAAACCTGTATCTTGTGGTGATTGCGGCTGCAAGCCTACTATATATAGTATTAACAAATTCTTGCTGCCAGTCCTGCACCTGTTCCGCAGCAAAAAAAATCGCACGATTCCACGCTGCGAAAATCGTCGCGATTTGCGCCTATCCGCTTGGAATTGCATCGATTTCTTTAAAACGGATCGGCCTCGTTACTGCCCGATCCCGTCGCCGCCGCAACAACCCCATTAATCTGGAAACGCCTGATTCCGTCAAGGGGTGGTTTGTGTCGAAATTATTAATACAACATCTTGTGGCGTATCATTGTGGAAAACGGGGATGGAAGTTGTGCTGCTCACTGGCCGCTTGCATCTGCGAAAACCCCTGCGGAACGGGGACTTTCCGACTGAGGTTTGAAAGGAGGGACCGGGCGTTCGCCGCGCGCTCAGGAATTTTCCTCATGAAATGTTGCACGTGCTCACTACGCAATTTTAACGGGTTCAATTTTACTAAAGTGCACTCTAGCACGAAATGAGTTCGGTGCCGGGCCGCCAGGCCGCTCTCCAGGACGGAAAGTTCACCGAGAAAGAACCTTCATGAGCATTCGTGACCTCTCCATTATCAAGAAAGTAAGCCTGCTCGTCGTTCTCATGGGACTGGCAGCGGCGGCGATCGCAGCGGTCGGCGCGGGCGGGTTGTCGTCACTCGGGTATGCACTGCGCGACACCGGCGCCCGTGAGGAGGTCGCCCGCGAGGCGATGGACCTGCGCGTCGATATCATCGCCATCAGCCGCATGACGTATCAATTGGCTCTTGCGCCGGAGAAGGCGGCGGACTTTGCCGCCGAAACCGACAAGCGAACCAAGGAAATGCTGGATCGCCTGCCGAAGATCGCCTCCACCGCCGACGCCAACGAGGCGCGTATTCTCGAACAGATCCGCACCACCCTCGACAGCTATTTTACCTCCATCCGCAAGATGGTCGAGGTCGCCGGCACCGAGCAGGGCAAGGATCTTGCGGTCATGCGCGCCGAACTCGACAAGGTGCTGAAAGGCCAGATGGCGGTAACCGCGATCGTCAAGGAATACAGCACCTACTCGGGTAACACGCTTGCCGAATCGCGTGCCGAGGCGCTGGCAACCTCCACCACCACGATCGTGGTTCTGGCGGTCACCGCGTTCGTCTGTATTGTCGCGGGCGTAGTGCTCAGCCTCGTTCTTGCCCGCAAGGGGATCGCCAATCCGATTCGCAGCCTGACGGCTGTCATGTCCGAGATGGCAGCGGGCAAGCTGGAAAGCGATATTCCCGGCACCGATCGCAAGGACGAGATCGGCGAGATGGCCCGCGCACTGCAGGTTTTCCGAAACAACGAACAGCATATGCGGGCCATGGAAGCACAGGAGGCGGCGCTCGCCGCGCAGAGCAGGGATCTGCAGGCGAACATCAGCGGCATCGTCGCCGCTGCCGCCGCCGGCGACTTCTCCAAGCGCATCACCAAGCAGTATGAAGACGAGGATCTGAAGCGGTTCGCCGGCAGCGTCAATGAACTCGTCGAAAGTGTCGATCGCGGCGTCACCGAGGTTCGCCGCGTCATAGCCGCTCTCGCCGACGCCGACCTCAGCCAGGAGATGCGCGGTCAGTATCAGGGCGCCTTCGCCGAATTGCAGGTCAATGTCAACAACACCATGGCGACGCTGCGTCAGACGATGTCGAACATCCTGACCGCCTCGCACACTATCGCCGGCAATTCCTCCGAGCTCAGTCAGGCCGCCAACCAGTTGGCCCGTCGGACCGAGCAGCAGGCTGCGGCGCTGGAAGAAACCGCCGCCGCCCTCGAGGAGATCACGACGACCGTCAAGACCTCGACCGAACGGGCCCGCGAGGCGAGCTCCATGGTGCTCGAGACCAAGGAAAGCGCCGGCAAGTCGGGCGACATCGTCCGCAATGCAATCGACGCCATGGGCCGGATCGAGCAGTCTTCGCAGAAGATTAGCCAGATCATCTCGGTGATCGATGAGATCGCCTTCCAGACGAACCTGCTGGCGTTGAACGCCGGCGTCGAGGCGGCACGTGCCGGCGAGGCGGGCAGGGGCTTTGCCGTGGTCGCCCAGGAAGTGCGCGAATTGGCCCAGCGTTCGGCCAATGCGGCGAAGGAGATCAAGACGCTGATCAACACCTCCGCCGACGAGGTGAAAGGCGGCGTGGCGCTCGTCCATTCGACCGGCGAGGCGCTTACCGAGATCGAAAATCTCGTCAACCGTGTCAACGACCACGTCGCGAGCATCGCGCGCGCCGCCCAGGAACAGTCCGCGGCGCTCACAGAGATCAACACCTCGGTCAACCACATGGACCAGATGACGCAGCAGAACGCTGCGATGGTGGAAGAAACCACCGCCACCAGCCAGATACTGGCGAGCGAGAGCCAGCAATTGCGGGGTCAGCTCTCCCGCTTCCGGCTCCAGGGCTCCGCCTACGCGGAGGTTTCGAGAACCGCTGCTGCGGCCTGATTGAGCCGGGTTCAAAAGAAAGGCGCTGCCCTCGGGCCGCGCCTTTGGTCTTTATCGGTGATGGGCGACTTCCGATCAAGCGGAAGTCAGGGCCGCCTTACTCTGATCGGACCTTTGCGATCGGTTCCTGGTAGGTGAAGCCCATATCCCAGGGGAAGTAGATCCAGGTGTCCTGTGATACTTCGGTGACGAAGGTGTCGATGGTCGGCACGCCCTTCGGCTTGGCGTAAACACAGGCGAAATGCGCCTTCGGCAGCATTTCGCGTACTTCGAGCGCGGTCTTGCCGGTGTCGGTCAGGTCATCAACCACCAGCACACCTTCACCGCCGTTTTCCTTGAGGTCGGCGGCGATGCCCTTCAGCAGCCTCATTTCACCCTGGCTGGTGTAGTCGTGGTAGGAGGCAATGCAGACCGTTTCGATCAGGCGGATGTTGAGTTCGCGCGAGATGATGGCGGCCGGCACGAGGCCGCCGCGGGTGATGCAGACGATCGCCTTGAAATCCTGCTTCAGCCCGGCGAGCCGCCAGGCGAGCGCCCGGGCATCACGGTGGAACTGATCCCAGGAGACGGGGAAGGCTTTTTCAGGCAATGACATTGGATAGGCTCCCGGCGTCTTCGAGTTGTCGTTGTCCGGCATCCGGCCGGTGTCGGAGACGGCGATCTGCGTCGGCCCCGCAGGGTCCTGTTCGGGTTGCGCATCGATGGAAAAAGCCGCGCCCCGGACTTCCGTCATAGGGCACGGCTATTAGCGGCAAAAACGGCGCGCTGGCAAGTCCCGGCGCGTGTGCCGTCAGCGAGACAGCAGGGTGAGCGCCGTCATCGAATCGAGCAGTGTGCGGGTGACCCCGCCGAACAGGACCTCCCACCAGCGCTTGTGGCTGTAGGCACCCATGACCAGGAGGTCGATCGAGCTGTCGGAAAGACGGTTCTCGATCGCCGCCGAGGCCGGCAGGTTATCGGTCTCCTGGCGCACCACGGTGATGTTGACGCCATGGCGGGAAAGGGTCGCGGCGATCTCGGCGCCGGCCATATCGGCAGACTGTGTGCTGGTTTCCGGCGGATCGACGGTGAAGATCTCGACGCTGTCGGCAGCCTTGAGGAAGGGCAGGGCGTCGAAGGTCGCCCGCGCCGCCTCGCGCGAGCCGTTCCATGCGACCAGGACGCGCTTGATCGGCTTCGGTTCCTTGAGGATATGGGGCACCAGCAGCACCGGCCGGCCGCTTTCGAACAGGAAGTTTTCGAGATCGGCGCGGCTTTCGGAGAGCAGCGCGGCTTCGGCCTGGGCGGCGATGACGAGATCGGCGCTGCGGGCGCTGTCGATCAGTGCCGACGAACCGTAGCCGGCGGAGGAGAGGAAGCTGCGCCATTCGTGCGAGATGCCGTCGCGGCTCGCCCTGTCGCGGAAGATCTTCTCGATGTTCACGGTCTCCGTATGCGCCATCTCCTGCAGCGCCTGCACGGTGGTCGGGTCCGGAATCTCCATCGGCGCGACCAGCGGAACGGCGGCCATCGCTTCAGCATGCAGACCGATCACGTGGGACTGGTGTTGCTCGGCAAGCGCGATCGAGAACTCGGTGACCTGAGCGGCGGTCTTCGGCGTATCCAGTATGGCAAGAATAGTTTTATAGCCCATAACAATCTCCTCTGCGGCAAACACGTCCCTGGCGTCGGTGTAAACAGACTTGCGTCGAATACTGCCTTGACTTCGGTCAATTCAACTCCGGTCCAACTTATATAATGCGCGGCGCCTCAGACCGGTTCGCCGATCCCGGCCTTTACCGACGCGAGCTCGGCGATCATCGCCAGGACATCCTTCTCGGCGGCGTCGAGGAGTTCGGACCGGCGAGCGCGGATGACGAGCTCGGTCGAGAACCGCTCGCCGTCGAAGCGCGGGTAGGAACCGATACTGGTTTCCGGATGGTTCTTCTGGATTTCACCGAGTTTGGTGCCGATGTCGCCTTCGCCGAACGGGCAGACAACGGAGCGTGACAGCACTTTAGCGCCGGCGGGCAGGGTGGCGACGACATTGTCGAGCATCGCCTGGAATACCTGCGGCACGCCTGCCATGACGTAGACGTTGTCGACGATGAAGCCGGGTGCCGTCGAGACCGGATTGGCGATGTGACGGGCGCCCTGAGGCATGCGGGCCATCCGCTGGCGCGCCTCGGTGAACTCCATGCCACGCCGCTCGTACATCGCCGCCAGCAGCGTCATCGCGTCGGGATCGTGAACGCAGGGCAGGCCGAATGCCTTCGACACGGCATCCGCAGTGATGTCGTCATGGGTCGGTCCGATGCCGCCGGAGGTGAACACGTAGGTATAGCGGCCGCGCAGCGCATTGAGCGCCTCGATGATCGCGTCCTCCTCGTCGGCGACGATACGGACCTCCTTCAGGTCGATGCCGGCGAGCGTCAGTACGTCCGCCAGATGGCCGATGTTCTTGTCCTTGGTACGCCCCGACAGGAGTTCGTCGCCGATCGCCAGCATGGCGGCGGTCTTGATAATGGTTTCGCCCATGAATGCAGTTCTCCGTGACGCCCAATTAACTAGTACATCCGGACATGAAAGCAATCGTCTACGGACGGCGGGGTACCTCTGCGCAGATTGGTAGTACGCGTCCGGTTGACAGTCCGTCACCTCTGGACGGGCTTTGGAGACGCGGCCGCTCTGCTACATGAAAGGCCTAGAATTTTTCAGTCATCGACGGGAGAACAGACATGACCAAGGTACTCGTCCTCTACTATTCGGCCTACGGGCATATCGAAACCATGGCGAATGCCGTTGCCGAGGGCGCGAAGTCCGCCGGCGCCGACGTCACCGTCAAGCGCGTTCCGGAACTGGTTCCGGAAGAAGTCGCCAAGGCCTCCTACTACAAGGTGGATCAGGCGGCTCCGATCGCAGATCCGAACGAGCTCGACCAGTATGATGCGATCATCGTGGGCGCCGGCACCCGCTTCGGCACCGTCGCCTCGCAGATGCGTAACTTCTGGGACCAGACCGGCGGCCTGTGGGCGCAGGGCAAGCTGGTCGGCAAGATCGGCTCGATGTTCACTTCGTCTGCCACCCAGCACGGCGGACAGGAATCGACCATCCTCGGCTTCATCCCGACCTTCCTGCACCAGGGGATGGTTTATGTCGGCCTGCCTTATGCCTTCCAGGGCCAGTCGGGTGTTGAGGAAGTCAAGGGCGGCTCGCCCTACGGCGCTTCCACCATCACCGGCGGCGATGGTTCCCGCCAGCCGTCTGCGGTCGAACTGGAAGCCGCCCGCTATCAGGGCGCCCACGTCGCCAAGATCGCTGCCAAGCTGTTCGGCTGATCTAGCCAGTCTTCGGACGATGCCAGGCGCGGGGGAAACCCCGCGCTTTTCATTTTTATGGGGCAGTTCAGGAAATAGTACCGGGAGCAGACTCAAGACCGTGGTGCGGACGGCGGGGATCGAACCCGCATAGCCTAAGGCCGAGGGATTTTAAGTCCCTTGCGTCTACCAGTTTCGCCACGTCCGCGCGGCCCCTGTTTCAACCAGTTGTCGCGCAAGGTCAAGCGGTTGTCCCCTTTACTCCCGCGCAATCGAGAACTTCTGCTCGAAGCTGGTCGAACGCCTGCCGAGCGTGTCGTTGACGGTGTAGCGGACGCGGTAGTCGCCGGGGCTGGCGCCGGAGACGTCGAGCGTGAGGTGGGTGTAGATTTCCTGGTTGCGGGTGCGGCCGGTGAAGGCGAAGCTGCCGAAACCCTTCTTGGCGGCGAGCGTGTCACCCTTGTAGTCGATCAGTTCGAGATCGACGGTAAACGCGGCGGTGTGACGGCTGTCGGGGAGTTTCTTCCAGGTGAGGCCGATCAGCTCCACATAGGTGATCAGCGGTTCGCCCGGTCTGAACACGGCATTGGCTCGGGACTTATAGGAGCCGTAGGCGGCGGGTTTCTCCGTGACAAACTCGAAAAGCCCGACCTCGAAGGGCAGGGTCGCTGCGAAATTGCCGAGCGCCTCCTGCATCCTCGCATAGGCGCCGCGCGCGTTGCCCGATGCCGCCATGGATTCGGCCTCGACGGCAGTGTCGGCAAGCGGTCCGGCCGATGCCGAGGAGGCCGCAGCAAAGGTAACCAATGCCGCGGAAAGCACGCGGCGAAGGGGATGCGAGGTGGCTTCGGTCAAGATCGATTCCCTCATGACAGGGCCTTCCAGTGTTCGGAGAATGTGGGCAGCCGTCAAGTAACGGCGCTCATGTCTTCCAGAAGGTCGGCAGCAGCAGCACCAGCACGGACAGAACCTCCAGGCGCCCGAGCAGCATTGTCAGCGACATCAGATAGAGCGAGGGCGCATCCATCGTCGAGAAATTGCCGACCGGTCCGACATGGTCGCTGATGCCGGGACCGACGTTGGAAAGCGCGGTCAGGACCGTCGAGGTGGACGTGGCGAAATCGTGTCCGAGCAGCGACATGGCCGCCGAACCGATGGCCCAGATGAGCATATAGGTCGAGAAGAACAGGAAGACGGTGCGCTGCGTTTCGGCATCCACCGTCTGTTTGCCGTAGCGGACCGAGTAGACGGCAGACGGATAGACCAGCCGCTTCAGACCGGTGTGGATCACGTTGAACATGATGACGAAGCGATAGGCCTTGATCCCTCCGGCGGTCGAGCCGGAGCAGCCGCCGGCAAAGGTGGCGAAGAAGGCCGCGGTCACCGCGAACGGCCCCCAGGCCAGGTAATCGTCGCTCGCATAACCGGTGGTCGAGAGGATCGAGGCAAAATTAAAGAACCCGTGCGTGAGCGCCGAGGCAAACGGCACGTCGTTGCGTAGATGGTTGTAGATCGATCCAGCCAGCGAGAACGCCAGCAGGTAGCCGAGGAACACGACAATCTGCGGGTCGCGCAAGGCGTCCAGTCGTCCGCGCACAATGAAGATGATCAGGATCGAAAAGGGCAGGCTCGAGATCGTCATGAACACGGTGGCGATCCACAGAACGGCATCGCTGCGGAAATACGCAAGCGAGATGTCGTGCGTGGAGAAACCTGCCGTCGCGACAGTCGAGAAGGCATGATTGACGGCGTCGAACCGCGACATGCCGGCAAAGGCGTAGGCGATGGCGCAGATCAGCGTCATGCCGACATAAATGCCGATGAAGGCGCGGGTAAAGGTCGCAAGCCGCGCGAACGGTTTGTCGCCGGTATCGGAGGATTCCATCTTGAAGAAGGACATCCCGCCGACGCGCAGGAAGGGCAGTACGAAAAGGCCGAGCGCGACGATACCGATACCGCCGAGCCAGCAGAGCAGCGAACGCCATATCAGCAGTCCCGGCGGCATGTGGTCGAGCCCGGCGATCACGGTTGCACCGGTAGTGGTGATCCCTGATACGGACTCGAACAGCGCCTGTGCAAAGCTGAGTTTCGGGCCCGAGAACATCAGCGGGATGGCACCCATCAGGGAAAACGTCGCCCACAGCACATTGACCAGCAGAAAGCCCATGCGCTTGTTGAACACCGGCTGCGGTCCCCTGGTCGCCATGGCGGTCGTCAGCGAGAGTCCGCCGACCATGAACGAGCAGACGGCAAAGACCTTCCAGTCGTTATTGCCGTAGTAGAGGTCGACGATGGCGGGAACCATCATCGCGGTGGAGAGATAGAGACCGCAAAGCGCGGCAATGTAGATGGCGGAGCGGATCTGGCTGGCGTTCAAGGAAAGAGTATCCCGATTGCGGTTGCCGCGGAAAAGCGCTTGGTCTCCGCCTCATGCTTATGCCATAGCGGGGACAACGATAAAATTCAACGGATTGACAGATGATGCGAGACAAGGTCGATGAGGCGGTCGAGGCCCTGCGCGGCCTTTTTCCGGAAACGCCTTTGCAGCTGAACGAGTACCTGAGCGCTCGCTATGGCGCCTCGGTCTACCTGAAGCGCGAGGACCTGACGCCGGTGCGCTCCTACAAGCTGCGCGGTGCCTTCAACTTCTTCCGCAAGGTTATCGCCTCGGGTGGTTCCGACAAGACCTTCGTCTGCGCCTCCGCCGGTAACCATGCACAGGGCTTCGCCTTCGTCTGCCGCCATTTCGGCGTGCCGGGTGTGGTCTTCATGCCGGTGACAACCCCGCAGCAGAAGATAGATAAGACCCGAGCCTTTGGCGGAGAGTTCATCACCATCCGTCTGTTCGGCGACATCTTCGACCAGTGTTACGCCGCAGCGCGTGAGCACGTCGAGGCGATCGGCGGCTACATGGTGCCGCCCTTCGATCATGCTGACATCATCGAGGGGCAGGCAACCGTTGCCGCTGAAATCGCGGCGCAGTTGCCGGAAGGAGTGACGCCGGATCTCGTCATCATGCCGGTTGGCGGTGGTGGGTTGTCGTCCGGCATGACCGGCTACCTGTCCAGCATCCTTCCGCCGGAGGCCTTCATTTTTGCCGAGCCATCCGGCGCGCCGAGTCTGAAGCGCAGCCTGGAAAGGGGCGAGATCGTCACCCTGCCGAAGGTCGACAACTTCGTCGACGGGGCGGCTGTCGCCCGCATCGGCGACCTCAACTTCGCGGCGCTGAAGCACTTCTCCGCCGACCAGGTGCTGCTGCTGCCGGAAAACGCGATCTGCGTGACGATCACCGAAATGCTGAACGTTGAAGGCGTGGTGCTGGAGCCGGCCGGAGCCCTGTCGATTGCGGCGCTCGAGGCGCTGGGACGTGACAGGCTTGAAGGCAAGATAGTGGTTGCCGTGGTATCCGGCGGCAATTTCGACTTCGAGCGCCTGCCCGACGTCAAGGAGCGCGCCATGCGCCATGCGGGACTGAAGAAGTATTTCATCCTGCGCCTGCCGCAGCGCCCCGGCGCTCTGCGCGACTTCCTCAACCTGCTCGGCCCCGACGACGACATCGCCCGGTTCGAGTATCTGAAAAAATCGGCCCGCAATTTCGGTTCGATCCTGATCGGTATCGAGACGAAGGATCGGAAGAACTTCTCCGACCTGATGGCGCGCTTCGAGGAAACGGGTCTCGGTTACGAGGACATCACCGAGAACGAGATTCTCGCCAACCTGATCATTTGATGCAAAGGGCAACGCCCGCCCTAGCGGCAGGCGCCTGTGCGGGCTTCCGGACCGCACAGGCCAGCAGCCTTGATCCAGTCGCGCGCGTTTTCGATCCTGTTGGTCCAGATATAGCCCGGAAACCCCTTCGGCACGAGCCGCCACTGTTCGGCCGTGTCGATGCCGGCCGAGCCGGGGTCGCCAGCTTCGAACGGACCGAGCAGCAGGACCTCGGAACCGGCGGCCTGAATCCGCGCATAAAAACGTTCCGGCCATCCCCATAACAGGAAGGCGTAGTTGACCGGCACCGGAACGATGCCGTCGCGGCATGCGGCCGGAACATATCCACTCCAGCCCAGTGCCAGATAGCCGAGCAGGCAGTTTTTCGCCGACGTCTTGGTATAGCCTCTCAACTCCGGAACGGCTGCGGTGGCGGCATCCGTCGGCCGTCCGCCGCCGTAAACGCCGAAGACGGTTTGGCGCGCCGCGGGATCGGTCGTCAGCCTCTCGGCGAGGGCCGTCCCTTCCTCCGCCCGCTCGCTCTTGAAATTGACCAGGAATTTCCGGTCCGGGAACGCAGCGAAAATCTGATCGAGTTCAGGCATCATGCCGACACCCTTGCCACGGAACGGAAAGGTCTTGCCGCCATCGGCGGTATAGCCGTAGCCGATGTCGGCTCGCGCCAGCTCGGAATAGGGCGTCGCCTCGGTGACGCCGGAGAGCTCCGTGCGGCAGTCGAGCGTCCAGTCGTGGAAGACGGCGAACTTCCCGTCCGGTGTCAGATGCACGTCGAGCTCCACTACATCGGCGCCAGCCGCGAAGGCCGCGGCCATCGAGGGCAGGGTGTTCTCCAGGTAATCATGCGTGGGAACGGCAATACGCTGCGCCGTGCATGTCTCGTTGTCGAGATCGGTGCGGTCGAAGGTCTGGTGCTGGCCGCGATGGGCGATCAGACGGGGACCTGCATCCGCCGGAAAGGCATGAAATAAGTTGGTATTGGCAAGCCAAATGGCAGCGGCACCAATCGCGGCGATCAGCAGAATACGACGAATCATGGCGTTTCCCTTAAGTATGTGTGGCGAAGCTCATGAGGGAATTGGACCTTTCCGTGACTGCGTGAAGGTGAGGGCTTTAGCCGGACCGCGTCCTGTGCTAGTCGAAAGTCATGGCTTCAATCTTCTCACGCATCTTCTCCGCCTTCGGCGGCTCCAAGTCCGAAACGCCCGCTGCCGGCCCGACGGCCGAGCCGCAGGTCTACGAGGGGCTGACCATCTTTGCGACGCCGATGAAGGAGGGTAGCCAGTATCGGCTCGCTGGTCGGATCGAGAAAACGGTGGACGGCGAGGTGCTGGAACGCGTCTTCATCCGCGCCGACATCTTTACGAACACCGATGATGCGCTGGAGTGCACCTTCCGCAAGGCCCGCCAGATCATCGACCAGAACGGTGCCTCCCTGTTCTCAGACGGGGCCAAATCACGCCCCGTCTGATCGTCGCACTCGACGTATTTCCGAAGTTTCACTCGGCAGGAGGCCGCTTCGACGCGGACTGACGGTGAAAGTAGTACGGGACCGCGATAATCGGCGCCGGTCAGTCGTATTCGTATGGCGTACATGTCTGCTATCAGCATTCTGCAAGATAAAGCGATGCGGCCGATTCGGTCGTAGGATGGCCGGGTGGGGGCGCCGTGATTGAAATGACGAATCTTGGGCTGTTGCTGGTCGAGGCGACGGTCTACTTTTCCCTGATGACGGTACTGCTTCATTTCCGTCACCGCATCGGCCTCGGCGTCTTCCTGAGCACGCTCGGCGTCATGCATTTCGTCGAGACCTATCTCGCGGCTGTTTTCTACGTTGCAATCCCCTTTGGCGTGGTGTCGCCAGGCTCGTCGATCTTCTTCACCGGCAAGCTGATGCTGATACTTATGCTCTATATCAAGGAGGATGCAGCAGCTGTACGGCAGCCGATCTATGGTCTCTTCCTCGGCAACCTGCTGACCTTTCTTGTCGCCCAGATCGTTCTGCTGCACGAGCCGTTCGTTCTGCCGCCGGACCAGATCGTGGATATGCCGTTCCTGCAGAACATGGGCCTGCTGATGCTATGGGGCACGGCGCTGCTCTATATCGATTCGATCGGCGTCATTCTTCTCTATGAACGGCTGGGGCGCTGGGCGCCGCGATGGATGGTCTTGCGGTTCGCCGTCGCGGGGATCGTCGTGCTGTCGTTCGACCAGATCGGCTTCTTCGCGCTGCTCCACTACCTCTACGACGCGCCGATCGACGTGTTCTGGGGGGGCTGGAAGGCCAAGATGCTGGCGGGCGGATTCTATGCCGCTCTGTTTGCACTGTATCAGGCGATCTTCCGCGATCGCGGCGTCATGTTCTCGAACCGGCCGATCGGCGATGTTTTCAACGACCTGACTTTCCGAGAGCGCTACGAGGACCTTCTCGCCCGCACCGGCCGCGATACGCTGACCGGCGTCTATGACCGTAGCCGCATGGAAATCGAGGTGCCGCGCCTCATCCGCGACGACCTGCGCGAGGGAGCGGAAGCAAGCATCGCCATCATCGACGTCGACCATTTCAAGTCGGTCAACGACCGGTTCGGCCATCTGAGCGGGGATGCGGTGCTGAAGGAGATTGCGGCCAAGCTGTTGGCAGGGCTGCGGCCGTCCGATCATCTGTTCCGCTACGGCGGCGAGGAATTTGTCCTGCTGATGCAGCGGACCGGCCATGAGCAGGCATTCGATGCGGTGGAAAGGCTACGGCGGATGCTGGCCACCGGTGTCACCAACGAGGCAGGCGAGCCGATGACCGTCAGCATTGGCCTCGCGACCGCGCCGGTCGACGGGCAGAGTTTCAACGTCCTGTTGAATGTGGCTGACAAGCGCCTGTACGAGGCCAAGAGCGCAGGGCGAAACCGGACGGTCGGTCATCCGCCCCGCGACTGAGTTGGTCAGGCGGCCTGCGCCAACTGACGAACACGTGCGAGCGCGCCGTTGACGGCATTCTCTGCCACGTCCGGACCGAGAGCCACGCCTTCGATGCGGATCGTCTCGACATCGGTGATGCCGATGAAATGCAGAACGGAGCGCAGGTAAGGCTCGGCGAAGTCGAGGGCCGCTGCCGGGCCGCTGGAATAGACGCCGCCCGAAGCGAGCACGATATAGGCCTTCTTACCCTTCACCAGTCCTTCCGGACCGTTTTCCGAGTATCTGAACGTGCGGCCGGCACGGGCGATGTGATCGATCCAGGACTTGAGGATCGACGAAATGCCGAAGTTCACGAAGCCGCTGGAAATGATCAGGGTGTCGGCGGCGAGCAGTTCGTCGACGACAGCATCGGAAATCGCGATGGCTTCCTGCTGTTCGGCGCTGCGCTGTTCGGGCGGGAGGCGGATGGCGGAGGAGAAATCGGCACCGATATGCGGAAGCGGGTTCTGCGCCAGGTCACGCTCGACGATCTTGGCGCCGGTCGCAGCTTTCAGGCCTTCGGCGAGCTCGATGGCGACTTTGCTGGAGAGGGAATCGTCGCCACGCGTGCTGCCGCGTACAAGGAGGATGGATGACATGGAGCACCTATCGTTGTCAGAATGAAACCGACGGTCAGGGGGACGTCGTAGCCGCAGAGATAGGTCTGGTCATTCATCCAGGAAACTGGGATAATATCGATCGTTTCAATCTATGAAGTGGATGGATGAGGATGCTTCCCAATCCCACGCTCGATCAGTTGCAGGTCTTCGTCGCCGTTGCCGAATTCGGCAGTTTCTCGGCAGCCGCCCGCAAGCTGAATCGCGCCCAGTCGGTCGTCTCCTACACGATCGCCAATCTGGAATCGCAGCTTCAGCTCACGCTTTTCGACCGGAGCGGTCGTAATCCGGTGCTGACAGCAGCGGGCAGGGGCATCCTTGAGGATGCACGCCGCATGATGGCGGATCTCGACAATCTGCGCGCGAGGGCCAATGCCATCACGCAGGGGCTGGAGGCGGAGGTGAGGCTCGGCATCAGCGTGCTCGTTCCGGAACACATCACGGTCGCAGTGCTGCGCCGTTTTCACAACGAGTTTCCCACAGTCTCGTTGAAGCTTACGGCGGGATCACCCTTTCTTATCAATCACATGATTCAGAACGGGCAACTGAGTATCGGTATCGCCGGTAGCAATCCCAGTGGTCGTGACGACGTTACCACAGAGAGGATCGGCGTCTCCTTCATGGCGCCTATGGCGGCCGCCGATCATCCGCTTGCGAAACTCGGCAGGAAATTGCTGCTTTCGGATGTGCGCGAAGAGACCCAGATTGTGATCTCGGACGAAACTGGGATCACAGGCGATCAGGATCACAATGTTTTCTCACGGCGAACATGGCGGGTCAGCGACATGGCGATGAAGCGGCATCTCCTGCTTGGTGGCTTGGGCTGGGGCGGCATGCCTCTGTCCGTTGTGGCAAACGACATTGCCGAAGGCCAACTGGTGCAGCTCGACGTCGAACCCTACCAGCCGATCGACATCCCCGTGGAGGCGCTCTGGCCGAGCGCCCTGCCACCGGGACCGGCATCGCGCTGGCTGCTTGAAAAGTTCAGGGAGACAATGTCCACCTGTCCGACCTCGTTCAGCAACGCGCTGGAGAGGATCGGCAAACTGGGGCCAGCCACGCACGCGGCGCGGCTGGAACTCGTCGACGGCGGCAGGGTATAAAAAGGGTTCCCTGCAAGCCCGATGGTCAGAGGATAAGCCGGAACTTGGCGAACCCGTCGGGGCCGTCTCCGGCATCCTCGATCTTCACCCCCTTCACCTCGGCAAGATATTGCCGCGCCTTCGGTCCCGTCTCGAACAGCGCCGTGGTACCGGGCAGCGGCAGGAACGACCAGTTGGCGTCGGCGGTCGGATTGATCGTGCCCTGGTCGACGATATACCGGACGATCACGTCGCGGTTCGTGTCAGGCGCCACCAGGATCACCTTGTCGCTGGCGATTTCCGGGAACTTGCCACCACCGCCGGCGCGATAGTTGTTCGTCGCCACGATGAACCGCTGTTCCGGATCGATCGGTTTGCCCGCGAAGGTGAGGTTGACGATGCGGTTCGAGTCCGGATTGGCGAGATTGCCGTCCCTGTCGAACCGGGCAGGCTTCGACAGGTCGATCTGGTAGCTGACGCCGTCGATCACGTCGAAATTGTAGGACGGGAAGTCGGGATTGAGAAGCGGCGCGTCCTTGGAGCCGGGTGTGATCTGGTTGAACATGCCTGCCGACATTTCCAGCCAGTTCTTCACCTGCGCGCCGGTAACCTGCACCGCCTGCACGGTGTTCGGATAGAGGTAGAGATCGGCGACGTTCTTGATCGCCACATCGCCGGGCGGCACGTCGGTATAATACTCCGCCCCGCCACGACCTCCGGCCTTGAAGGGTGCGGCGGCCGAAAGCAGGGGCAGGTCCTTGAACTCGCTGTTTTTTAGCAGATCGCGCACGTACCAGGTCTGTGCGTTCGAGACGATCTGCACCGAGGGATCGTCGGCGACCAGCGCGAAATAGGAATAGAGCGGAGCCGAGGTCTTGCCGACCGGCGTGCGTACGTATTCGAGCGTGGCGCGGTGCTCGTCGGCGACGGCCGCCACCACGTCCTCCTTGTCGGGGACATTTGCGACGATCCTGCGGTTTTCGTCGCGATGGTAGATCGGTCGCGCCTCGCATGTGAAGTCGGCGATCCGCCAGCTATCTCCGTTCTTTTCCAGGAGAAGGTCGATCAGGCCGAGATGGGAGCCCCAGAAGCCGGCCATGACCGCAGGTTTGCCCTGCAGCGTGCCCTTGACCGTGTCGACGCCGGGGATGTCGGCGAAATCCTTCGTGCCGGGAAAGACGAGATGCTGGTGGCCGGTGAAGACCGCATCTATGCCTTCCACGCCGGCAAGATAGAGCGAGGCGTTTTCCATCCGGTCCGACTGGCCCTTGCCGTCGATGCCCGAATGGGAGAGCGCGATGATGATATCGGCGCCGTCCGCTTTCATCACGGGCACCCAGGCTTTGGCAGCTTCTACGATGTCGCGGGTCTGCGCCCGGCCTTCGAGGTTTTTGGCGTCCCACACCATGATCTGCGGCGGCACGAAGCCGATGATGCCGACCTTGATGTCGTGCATCTGATCGGCGCCGTCGCGGATCGTCTTGTTGACGATCACGTAAGGGGAAAAGTGCAGTTCGTCCTTGGTCGGATCCCCGTTGAGCTCACCCTTGGTCAGGTTGGCACAGACGATCGGGAAATTGGCGCCGCGCAAGGTGTTGAACATGAAGTCGAGCCCGTAGTTGAACTCGTGGTTGCCGACCGTGCCGCAATCGTAGCCGAGCACATTCATAGCCTTCATGATCGGGTGCAGATCGCCTTCCTGCATGCCCTTCTTGTAGGCCATGTAGTCGCCCATCGGATTGCCCTGCAGCAGGTCGCCGTTGTCCATCAGCATGGAATTCGTCGCCTCGGCACGGACCTCGGCCATGATCGATGCAACACGGGCAAGTCCCATCGTGTCGTTCGGCTTGTCGGCGTAATAGTCATAAGGCAGCACGGCGACGTGAATGTCGGTCGTCTCCATCAGCCTGAGATGCGCCTGGTTGGCTGCAGCACGGGCGGAGAACGGATGCAGGACAATCATCGCGGAAGCGGCCGCCAACCCGCCGATGAACGTCCGGCGGGAGATCGGGGTGATGAGAGAGGACATAAAGCACTCCTTCGTTCGCGAGTCCTGGTGGGGACTTTAGAGTCGATTACGCAGGAGTGCATTTGGAAAATGAACACGGTATGAAAAGCGTCCGCGTGCAATCCGGGCGTGGGCGGTTCCCGTTAAGGCGTATCAGCGACTTCCGGCCATGTTCCAACGGGTCGGCGTCGTCGGGACCGGCTTGTGGAAATGCTTGAAATAGGCGGCGATCTGCGCGGCCGTATTGCTGCTTTCCTCAACCTGCAGTCCCATCTTGCCGGCCCGGTACCAGCGGACCGTCCCTTCGACGAAGCCCAGTTCCTGGGTCTTGATGACGACCTTGGCACCCGGCTTGGCCTCGATCCAGGAGAACAGTTCGAGCGCCAGCCCGAGCCGGGAAATGTCGATCACGCGGATATCGACCTTTTGGTGGGCGAAGGTCAGTGTGCCGCGGAAGCTGCAGCGGATGCGTTCGGCCCGGCGGCCATCCATATGTTTTAGGGTGTGCATGTTTTATACCTTGTTTGAGCAAATTTCTTAATTGACGTGGATGCTGCCGCCCGGGAATTGCGGGGAAATTGATTTGAACGTTAAAAGTGTAATGATGTGACCAAAAAAGGACTTTAATGAGCGATTTATTTTCGTGAAACACGCCGTGATCCCTGTGAAACAAGGGAAGTATGCTAATCGCGGAGAGGAGGCGGCCACTAGGTGGCTTCATGGGGAAGGAGAGAATGTGATCACGAAAAGCAAAAAGGGCGGCTTTGAAACCGCCCTTTTGATCGTGGATGTGACCAGTGCACTAGCGCGTCAGCACCGGCCGGCTATCGCGATGGAAGTTGCGAAAATAGGCGGACATCTGCGCCAGTGTTTTGCTGCTCTGGCGGAGATGCACGCCGAGCCTGCCGTTGCGGCACCACCGTACTGTGCCTTCCAGCAAACCTAAAGAGGGGTTTTCGATTTGTACCGTGCTCCCGCTCGCCGCGTGGAGCTTGCCAAAGAGTTCCAGCGCGACGCCGGCGCGTGAGACGTTCACGACGCGGGCATCCACCTGCTGGTTGAGATGGCGCACCTTGCTGTCGATACGGCAACGGCTGCGCGGCACCTTGCGTGCGTCGACTTTCAGGACTGGCCGCATTGAAGTTCTTCTCCCCGTAGTGTCACCCTTTGACGAGAGTATCAGACCAGCATTTCTATGCCTTGAATCGGATCTGTAGAATTGTCGTTATCGTCAAAGTCCGACATTGGGCCGATCGATCACCTCGCGCAATGCGAAGCTGGAATTGATCTTCACCACATGCGGCAGGGCCGACAGCCAGTCTCGGTGGATGCGCTCGTAGTCTTCCAGGTCTTTTGCCGCGACCCGCAGGATATAGTCGTATTCGCCCGACATCAGGTAGCACACCAGCACGTTCGGGCAGCGCTTGACCGCCGCTTCAAATTCCGTCAGCGTCTTGGCGAACTGGCCGCTCAACGAGATGTGTACGATCACCATCATCTTGTAGTCGAGCGCCTTGTGCGACAGGCGGGCGTGGTAGCCGTCGATGATACCTTCCTTCTCCAGAATGTCGTGCCGCCGCGAACAAGCCGAGGGGCTGAGGCCAACTTTTTCGGCTAGCTCCGCATTGGTCATGCGTGCGTTCTGCTGAAGAGCTTTCAGGATGGCAATATCGATAGCATCAAGTTGCATGTGTCGTATGTTCCCCTAAATTCTTTCTATAAACGCAATAATCTTCGAAAGACGCTTGAAGGGCAATTCCAATACGCAAGGACATGCAACATCTTTTCTGATTGCATTTCTCTCATAATTACAACGGCTCGAAGCCACAGATAGGAGAGGAACGCTGTATGCGTGTCGGGTGTCCGAAGGAAATCAAGAACCATGAATATCGTGTCGGCCTGACGCCCGGCGCGGTGCGCGAATACGTGGCCCATGGCCATGACGTATTGATCGAAACGGGGGCGGGAGCAGGCATCGGTGCCGACGACGGCGCCTACAGGGCGGCAGGCGCGAAGATCGCCGCCAGCGCCCGCGAAGTCTTTGAAAAGTCGGACATGATCGTCAAGGTCAAGGAGCCGCAACCCTCCGAATGGGTGCAACTCCGCGAAGGCCAGATCCTCTATACCTATCTTCATCTCGCGCCCGATCCGGAACAGACCAAGGGTCTGCTTGCCTCCGGCGTTACCGCCGTCGCCTACGAGACGGTCACGGACGATCGCGGTGGCCTGCCGCTTCTGGCGCCGATGTCGGAAGTGGCCGGACGCCTGGCGATCCAGGCTGGCGCCACCGCACTGCAGAAGGCGAACGGCGGGCGCGGCATCCTGCTTGGCGGGGTTCCGGGCGTCCTGCCGGCGAAGGTCACTGTCATCGGCGGTGGTGTGGTCGGGCTGCATGCGGCCAAGATGGCCGCCGGCCTCGGCGCCGACGTCACGATCCTCGACCGGTCGCTGCCACGCCTGCGCCAGCTAGACGACATCTTCCATGGCCGCGTCCATACGGTCTACTCGACCATCGATGCGCTTGAGCAGGAAGTCTTCTCCGCCGATCTCGTCATCGGTGCCGTGCTGATCCCAGGCGCTGCCGCGCCGAAGCTGGTCACCCGCGAAATGCTCTCCGGCATGAAGAAGGGCGCTGTTATCGTCGATGTCGCCATCGACCAGGGCGGCTGCTTCGAGACATCGCATGCGACGACGCATTCCGAACCAACCTACGAGGTCGACGGCATCGTCCATTACTGCGTCGCCAACATGCCAGGCGCCGTCCCTGTCACCTCGGCCCATGCACTGAACAACGCGACGCTGGTCCACGGTCTGGCGCTGGCCGATCGCGGCTTGCGTGCCATCGCAGAGGATCGGCACCTGCGCAACGGTCTCAATGTCCACAAGGGTCGCGTCACCAACAGGCCGGTTGCCGAAGCACTGGGCTACGAGGCCGTCGCACCGGAAGCCGTGCTGAACGTCGCCTGACTGCGGCGATCGACACGTTTCGTCCGCCCTTTCATGCGTCGGGGCGGATACGAGAGAGGGCCGGTCGCCCATCCGGCCGGCCCTTTTCTGTTCAGGCTGCCTCGATGCGGCACTGATAGCAATTGTTGCGGGCCGATCGGACATGAACATAGGCGACGTGGGGCCGCGCCAGCAATTCCTCCGCGCGTTCCGCAATGAGCTCGGTCGGCGCGACGGCGCCGGTGCCGTAAACGATCCGGTCGTCAGCACCATAACCTCGAACGATATAATCCGGACTCGCCAGCATCGGCGGCGGGATTTCACTCGCTTCATAACGCGGGCAGGCTTTCGCGTGCAGGAAGATAGGCCCGGTCTCGGCATAGGGTTGCAGCGTGGGAAAGGGCCGGTGGGCCAGGATCAGGTACTCCACGCCGGCTGCGACGAAACCGAGGCAGTGACGGCAGGGAATACCGTCGCCGTCCGAGACGCGGCGTTCCGGCGTCATGCCATAAGCGTCGAAACCTCCGTCACGGTAGGTCTCGACGACGTCGGACGGCAGCGCCTGAAAGAGGATATTGGACATGATGCTTGCTCCGCGTTTGATGGATCGGAGCGACAATCATGGACAGGGCAGACGTCCGCCACCCGTTTCTTGCGACAGGTGATGGAAGCCTCAGAGGCCGGGCGTGTCCCGCTTGATAGCAGTCAGCAGTTCGGCGTCCGTCAGTGGTTCAACAAGTGCCTCGTAGGTCTCGACCGGAGAGAAGCCGAAGCGCTGGTAGAGTTGCAGCGCGCGCGGATGGTCGAGCGAATTCGTCGAGACGATCACCTTCCTCGGGTTGTCCTGCCAAGCGGCATAGAGTGCCTGCAGCAGGAACCATTTTCCGAGGCCGAGCCCGAGTGCATGCTCCATCAGGCCGAAATAGGAGAGTTCCATCACCTCGTCGTCCTGCTTCGCGAGCTCATAGAAGCCGGCGGGCGCGCCGTTGACGTAGAGCACGGAGATCGAAACCTTCGGATCGTGGATGATCGCCTTCAGTTCATCGTCCGTCATCCTGAGCCGCGTGAACCAGTGCCAGCGCGCGCCGACCTGCCGCTGCAAATAGCGGTAGAACGGCAGCGGGATGTCTATGGCGCGCATGATCGCGGTCTGGATGTTGACCGGTACCGGAAGACTCGCCTTCGGCGCTGCGGTCATTTCCAGCCGGGTGACGATAGTGGTCACAGGGTCGTGCGACCGGCCCGGCAGAGATTCTGCCGGGCCGGTGACGACCGCCGTGTCGCTCTTGCCGCCCCATTCCGACCACGAGCCGTCATAGAGCGAATTGTCTGTGTGACCGAGACTTTCGAGCGCCAGCGTGATCACTGCGGCGGTGACACCCGATCCACAGCTTGTCACAACCGGCCTGGAGAGATCGATGCCGGCATCGGTGAAGATAGAGCGCAAGGTCGCCAGATCCTTGAGATGGCCGCCTTCGGAGAGCGAGGTCGCCGGAACGCTGCGAGCCCCCGGCATATGACCGGACCGCATGCCCTCGCGCGGTTCAGGGACTTCGCCGGTGAAGCGGCCCGCAGGACGCGCGTCGGCGATCTGTCGCTCGCCGGAATCGACGATCTGCGCCATCTCGGAAAAGGAAGTCACGCGGCGTCGGTCGAACTGCGGTGTAAACACGGCGGGCGCCGGTTCCGGAATGTCTGTCTCGATTGGACGACCCTCCGCCCTCCAGCCGTCGAAGCCGCCATCCAGGAGGTACACGCTGCGCGCGCCCATCACGCGCAACATCCACCAGACGCGCGGTGCCGAGAAGAAGCCCGGGCCGTCATAGACGACGATCGTGTCCGTGGCGGCGATGCCGAGCTTGCCGAGTTCGGTGGCGAAGAAAGCGGGCGAGGGGAGGGAATGAGGGAGGCCCGTGGTCTGGTCGGCGATCACGTCCTGATCGAAGAACACCGCGCCCGGAATATGTCCGGCAGAATATTCGAGCCCGCCGTTGCGGTTCTGGGCGGGAAGATACCAGGAAGCGTCGATGATCCTGAATTCCGGGGCGCCGAGCTGTTTCTCCACCCAGTCGGCGGATACGACGAAGCGGCTCTTTTCCCCGGACATGACTTTCTCCCGTCACTCAGTCAGGCGGAAAGCTCCGGGCTGCCGAAACGGATGCGGAAGCGGCGGTTTTCCTTGCCCTTTTTCTCGATTTTCGCGATATGAATCGCGCCGACCTCCTGGGTCTCGGACACATGTGTGCCACCGCAGGGCTGGCTGTCAACGGCGGAGTTCTCGCCGATGCAGACGAGGCTGACCCGTCCGAGCCCCATGGGTGGACGCACGTTCTTCGACTTGACGATGCCGGGATTGGCGGCGAGTTCGTCGTCGGTGATCCATTGTACGTAGATCGGGTGGTTCTCGCCGACAAGGCGCATGAGGTCGGCGGTCACCTGGGCCTTGTCGATCGTTTCTGTCATGTCGAAATCGACGCGGCTTTCTTCTTCGCCAACTGCCGCGCCCGTGATCGGGAAGGGGCATACGACGGAGAGCAGGTGACAGGCCGTGTGCATGCGCATCAGCCGATAGCGACGCGGCCAGTCGACGTGCAGCACGAGTTTCTCGCCGAGCTTCGGCAGTGCTTCGCCTTCGAGCGGCCGGTGCAGGATGATGGTCTTGTTCTCGCCGTGGCGCGTCTCACCGAGCGCGATCCTGCTGCCGTCCTCACGCTCGAAGAAGCCCGTATCGCCCGGTTGTCCGCCAGACGCAGCGTAGAAGCAGGTCTGGTCGAGTTCAACCGTGCCGTCCTCATGCACCGCCGTCACCACGCCCTCCGCCGTGGCGAGATAGAAGTCGTCGCGGTAGAGGGCGATAGTGGCAGTGCTCATGAATGGGAACTCAGACGGTTTCGAAGGGGATCGAGAAATCGGCGCGCGAAGTCAACCAGCCGGGAATCGGCAGGTTCTTCGACTTCAGGAAGTCCGGGTTGAAGAGCTTCGACTGATAGCGATTGCCGTAGTCGGCAAGTATGGTGACGATCGTGTGGCCGGGGCCGAGATCACGGGCAAGTCGAATGGCGCCGGCGATGTTGATGCCCGACGAGCCGCCAAGGCAAAGACCCTCGTTCTCGATCAGGTCGAAGATCACAGGCAGCGCTTCGGCGTCCGGGATCTGGTAGGCGTAGTCGGGGGTGAAGCCTTCGAGATTGGCAGTGATGCGGCCCTGGCCGATGCCCTCGGTGATCGAGGACCCGGACGACTTCAGTTCGCCGTTCTTGTAGTATTCATAGAGCGCGGCACCTTCCGGATCGGCAAGGCCGATCTTGACCTCCGGCTTCAGGCGGCGAAGGCCGATGCCAACCCCGGCAAGCGTGCCGCCGGAACCGACCGCGCAGACGAACCCGTCGACCTTGCCTTCGGTCTGCTCGAAGATTTCCTTCGCTGTGGTTTCGATATGGGCATCACGATTGACGGTGTTGTCGAACTGGTTCGCCCAGATCGCGCCGTTCGGTTCGGATTTTGCGAGCTGCTCGGCCAGCCGGCCGGAAAGCTTCACGTAATTGTTCGGGTTCTTGTAGGGAACGGCCGGAACCTCGACGAGTTCGGCGCCAAGCAGTTTCAGCGCGTCCTTCTTCTCCTGACTCTGGGTTTCCGGGATGACGATGACCGTGCGGTAGCCGAGCGCGCGGGCGACGACGGTCAGCCCGATGCCGGTATTGCCAGCGGTGCCCTCGACTATCACGCCGCCTGGGCGAAGCAGCCCCTTGCGTTCCGCGTCGCGGATGATGAACAGCGCAGCGCGATCCTTGACCGACTGACCGGGGTTCAGGAACTCGGCCTTGCCGAGGATGGTGCAGCCGGTCGCCTGCGAGGCGCCCTTGAGCTGGATCAGCGGCGTATTGCCGATCGCCTCGATGACCGAAGGATGAAATGTCATGGGAGCTTGCCTTGTCTTTCGGGGAAGATTAGGCGCCGACTTTTGGTCGCGCAAGGCGCGTATGGCAAGAAATCGGTTTTCAACCGCCAGCCCGGTCGCGAAAAAACCTGCCTGTAGCTGCCGATGTAACATCCCTCTTTCACCCTCGCAAATGCAGGCGAGCCCTCAGCTCTTCGATGATATCCAGGACCTCCTCCATTTCGACCATCTTTCCGGTCTTCGGATTGACGTAAACCGAGAGTTCGAGGCAGGCGACGTGGAAAATCTCGTCGATCGTGCGCCGCGCGGTCCGGCGTCGCAGAGGATTGCGGTCTTCCGTAAGGCCCCAGCCCGCATAGAACGGCTGTCCGAACGTTACGACCCGCTTGTTCCGCATCAGCGCTTCGAAACCCACCTGCGAGGAGACTGTGTAAACGGCGGAGCACCGGTCCAGGAGAACGTGGATAGGGATATCGTCAGGCACAACCGAAAGGTTACGGAAATCCGAACTGCTGAAGGCGGCGCGCTGACCCAGCACCGTGTCCGGATGACGCTTGAAATAGACCATCGCGTCGCGGTTCTCCTCGCAGGCAGCCCGCAGCATCGCTTCGAATTCGGCGTTTCCGGCGCCGGCGAACTCGATCGAGGCGTCTCCCTTCTTCTGGTCGACCACGAGGATCGAACGCGGCTTCACCTCGAAACGCGAGACCGGCTGCCGGGTATATTTGTTGTACTTGGTGATGTGGTTGCGCACGATCCGGTCAATCAGTGAACGGGCGCGTCCGCGCTCTGCGTCGGTGAGCGAGAAGGACGGATCGGTCAGCGTTCGCTCCAGACGGGAAGGCTGGCGGGAGTCGAAGTAATAGCCAAGGTCGTCGACCATGAAGCCCAGCGCCCGACGCTCATCGAGCGTCGCCTGGGGGTCGAAGAAGGACGCAAAGCCGGCGAACAGCGCTACCTCGATGAAGAACAGTGGCTTGTCGTAGAGATAGGCGGTTTCGATACAGTCCCAGAACATGCCCTGGTGAATGCGCTGGGAGAGTAGTGCCACGGCATCGCACGAGGCCGACGGTTTGTAGCGGATATAAGGTGTGCGCAGCGCGAACTTGATGTTTTCGGCGTAGCCACCGTCCGAATCCTTGCGGCCGACATTCGAGAGGATGCGGCTGTTTTCAGGCAAGGCCTCAAAGGCCTCGCGGGCATTGAACCGGGCCGGCGCGCGGGCTGCCCGGTCGAGAAGGACCTGTTTCAGCTTGATGGCGAGATCCGGCTTGCGCGGCTGCGGCCTGCCGTGCGGCTTTGCACCGCTCGGAATGCCGCCGGGCACAGGGGGCGCGCCCTTCAGGCAATCGATGGCATAGGCAACGCGGTCAAGGATGCTGCGCGTCCACCGGAGAATCTTGTCCGATTCCGGATGCTGGTCAGCCAGCGGAGCCCCTAGCTTTTTTCTTCGTGCTTTCGGGCGCTCGATCTCGTCGACATAGCCGGTGAGCGTGAGATAGTCGAACCAGAGCTCGGCCCTAGGGTGTTCAAGCGACATCCACGGCTTTCGCCGGAAGGTGTAGTGAATGATCGCCGGCGCAATGACCGCTGCGGCCACATCTTGCGCGTTCATGTCGTTGAGCACGCCGAAGGATTCCTTCGCCCACAGCGGGTCGAACAGTGAGCCGTGCACGTTCCACTTCACAGGGATGTAGCGGATCGAATCGAAGAACAGCTCGCCGACGATCTGCTGGTCGCCGAGCACCACCCGGTGACGATTGACCTCCAGATAGTCGCGGATCAGGTTGGAAAAGCCGATCGCGCGCATGCGCTCGACATTGACGAGCATGACGCCGGCATTGATGTGGCGGCCGCTTTCCGGCACGCCGAACTTGTTCTTGTAGTCGCGCGAGCGGCTGTCTTCCACGCCGCAGAAGAGATTGCCGTCGAACGTCATGTCGAAAAGCGCATCGATCGAGCGGCGGATGATGAGGTCGCTGTCGAGATAGAGGACCTTGCCGATATCCGCCGGCAACAACTCGTGCAGGAAGAGTCGGAAATAGGTGGCGAGCGTGAGACCGTCAGTCGTCCGCACATCAGCGAACACGCTCGCATCAACCTCGAATTCTTCCAATTTATAGGGATGGATGTTGGCCAGCGCTTCGAACCTGACGCGGTGCTCCGGAGTAAGCGGCCGTTCCAGCAAGAGGAAGACCCGAAGCGCTTTGGATCCGGAATAATGCTTGAGCAGCGAGGCAAGCGTTACCGCGGTATAGGGCAGGAAGGCCTCGTCCGCCGCGAAGACGATATTGACGGTGTCCGAGACCGGTTCGGGAACGTCGTGTACATGATCGCCGTGGAAAACCTGTGCTGTGGAGCCGGCGCCGTAACCTTGCTGTAAACTATCCATCTCTCGCCTGACATCGCTGGACTATGGGAAGCCGGTGCCAATGGCGAGACGCGGAAAATCTATCAAGGCGCAGGACGCCCGCACATAAGGAAAAGACCGGCGCTCATAACTTTTGAGGGGCGCCGGGGCGTTTAGCCCTGCGGTGCGGATGGCGAGAAGGATGCTGGAATGACGTTCTGGCAGGCACTCGACGGCGAGCTGCCGGTCGGTTCTGCCTTATTTCTTCGGCATCGACTCGTTGATGATTTTCGAAAGGGTATAGAGCCGCTGCTCGATCAACGTCGGAACTTCGCAGACATAAGTGAGCGATTGGACCCGCTCTTCGAAGATACGGGTCTCCCAGATCAGTTGCTGATCATGTCTGGCAAATACCGCCTGATCGGTGTCGGGTGCCGCGCGCATCCTGTCGACTTCGGCGGCTTTCTTTCTGAGATCGGCGGCAAGCTGCCTCTGCCTCTCGGCATAGCGCGCGATACCCGAGATGATCTGTCCGCGCTCCATGTTGATCTTGTCGAAAACAGCCATGAAAAGCTGACCCAGCTTCTCCGTGACCTCATCCTCCCGCAGGCTCGCGGCGTAGTCACTGATCTGTTTGCGGGCGGTTTCGATCGGATTGGCGCGCTTCACGAGTTCGGCGGCGAGATCGGACAGCTGGGGATCCTTGTTCCATTGCGCGGCGGTTTCGGAAAGCTCGCCGCCGTTCCACACCTGGCCGATCGAAAGTTCTGGCACCTTGCGTTGAATGCAGGGCCAGTCGGGATCGGTGTTGGCGGCGGCATGGACCTGAGGCGCCATGGACAGAGCGGCGAGTGTAGCAATCACAACAAGATGTCGGTTCATCAATTTCCTCCCATATCCTGCTTGCGAACGGTGAGGCCGCGTGCGGGATTGTAGGCCAGAATGGCTCCGCCGAGCAGGACGAACATCACGACTATTACGACGATCAGCGATGTCCATTCGATCTGTCCGTAGAATGCGAAGCGAATGAGCTCGACCGCATAGGTGAACGGATTCATGAGGCAGATCTGGTAGAGCAGGGGACTGGACTCCCGAACCCGCCAGAGCGGGTAGAGTGCGGATGAGGCAAAATACATCGGAAAAATCACGAAATTCATCACGCCCGCGAAGTTCTCCAGCTGCTTGACGAGTGATGAGAGCAGCATGCCGAGCGCTCCGAGCATGAGGCCGGAGAAGAACAGCGCGGGCAGGATCATCAGATAGCCCACCGCGGGTGCCTTCACTTCCCAGAACCAGGCGATCGCCAGGAAGGCGTAGACCTGAAGCAACGACACGGCGACGCCCGCCAGAAGTTTCGACACCAGCAGGTACCAGCGGGGAAAGGGACTGACGAGCAGGATGCGCATATTGCCCATTTCCCGGTCATAGACCATCGACAGTGAGGACTGCATGCCGCTGAAGAGCAGGATCATCCCGCACAACCCCGGCGTGATGTAGACCTCGTAGAGAACATAGGTTTCGTAGGGCGGTATGATCGAGACTCCGAGCACCTGCCGGAAACCGGCGGCGAAGATGAAGAGCCAGAGCAGGGGACGGACGAGGGAGGAGACGAAGCGCTCCTTTTGTGAAAGGTACCGAAGCCATTCCCGCTGTAGGATACCCTTGAGGCAGACGAGATACTGGATGAGGGTAAAGCCTCTCCGGTTTTCCATATCTGAACCGGCGAATGTCGCCGCCGCGTCGGTCATGTCCTTCCTCCCCGGACATTCAGTTCCGTGATGCCGGTCAGTTTCGAGAACGCCTGATTGATCGTCTCCGCGCTGGTCTTGGCAAGTATGGTTGGTACGTCGCCATCCGCAACCAGCCTTCCCTTGTCTAGCACGAGGACCTGGTCAGCCTGGCTGACCTCGTCGATCAGGTGAGTGGCCCACAGCACGCTGATCCCTTGCTTCTGGACGAGCGCACGGATGTCTTTGAGGATGGTCGCGCGCGACTTGATGTCGAGGCCGACCGTCGCTTCGTCGAGCAGCAGCAGTGAGGGGCGATGCAGCAGGGCTCTGATGATCTCGACGCGCCTGATCTGGCCGCCCGAAAGGCCGCGCACCTTGTCCTCGATACGGTCGGACATGTCGATGGAGTGGAGCAGCTCGTCGATCCGCTGACGTGCAATACGGCTTCCGATGCCGTGGAGCGAGGCATGATACAGGAGGTTTTGCCGGACGCTGAGATCGAGATCGAGGGTGCGGGCCTGGAACACGATGCCAAGACGGCGCAGCGCCGGGCCGGAATTGCGGTTTATGTCCTGACCGAAAACGCGGATGCGGCCGGTTCGTGGCGAGAAGAGATGACTGATGAGCGAGAAGAGCGTCGTCTTGCCGGCTCCGTTCAGGCCGAGCAGCACGGTGAAGCGCGACGGATCTATCGAAAACGAAACGTCATCGAGTGCCTTTCGCTGACCGTAATTGTAGCTGACGGACTCCAGTTCTAGAGCCGCGGGTTTCGCTCTCTCCTCGTTTCTCGATGTTTCGGTCAGACGGGACTGCAGTGTCATCGCATTGCCTTTTGGCAGGCGGCGCGGCCCGCGTGGACCGCGCCTTTTGCGTTACTTGATGATGATCTTGCCCGACATGCCCTTGTCTGCGAGGTCGGGAACCGACCATGTGTATTCGCCCGGCCGAACCGTTGTGAACTGAACGTTTATCGTTCCCTCGGCATCGAATTCCAGCCAAGCCGGTGCGCCGTTCATGTGGACCTCCAGATCGTTGATGACGATCTGGTTCATCCAGACATTGCGGAACAGGTCGGTCATGAACTTGTATTCAAGGCCGGCCCCGGAGGTGATCTTCCACCGGTATCCCTGTCCGGCAACGAGTTCGAAGTCCTTCTGGCTCACGGCAAAATTGTCGTCTTTCGAGCCGAGTATCAGCTCGGGAACGTTCTGGCTGGCCCGCGTGACTTTAGGTGCGTCGTCGTCATCGTCATCATCATCGGCGTCCTGGGCAAAAGCATGACCCTGCATGGAAAGTGCGCCAATGAGTGCGGCGAATGCGATAACCTTGAATTTCGACATGTCTTCCTCCCTTTTGAAAAAAACAGAAACTGCGGATCAGTTTGGCGCTACGGTCACTCCCCATGGCAGCGCCCCGACGGTAACGGACTTGATCGGCTCGTCGCTCTCAGTGTCGATGAAGGTGATGTCGTTGGACAGGCCGTTGGTGCTGATCACTGTCTTGCCGTCCGGCGTGAACGCCAGCTGCCAGACGCGCTGACCAACCAGAACGTACTTCTCGACTTCGTAAGTCTCGGTGTTGACAACGGCCACGCGGTTGGCCGGGCCGAGCGCCACATAGGCCTTCTTGCCATCGGCGGTGATGCGCACGCCAACGGGCTGGATCGCTTCCGAACGCAGGCCGGGAATTTCGAAGGTCACTTTATGGACGATTTCCTTCGAGGCATTGTCGATGACCGAGACCGTCCCGCCGATTTCCGCCGAGATCCACACCTGTGACCCATCCGGCGTAAACTCGGCGAAGCGCGGGCGTGAATCGACCAGCACATTGGCGACGATCTCGTGGGTCGACGTATCGATGAAATGCGCCATGTTGGTGGTTTCGGACGTGTTCACCATCGTCTTGCCGTCCGGGCTGATGCCCATCCCCTCCGGCTCGACGCCTACAGGGATCTCGGTGATCACGCTTTTCTTCTCGACGTCGATGACGGTGACGAGATTGTCGTCCTCGTTGGCCACGTAGAGCGTCTTGCCGTCCGGAGAAAGCACGAAGAGCTCCGGATCGGGGCCGGAGGGCAGCGTTCCTATGATCTCGTGCGTTGTAGTATCGATGATCTCGACGGTGTCGTCGTCGCTGGCGCACACATAAAGATACTTCCCGTCATGCGAGATGGTGATACCCCGCGGCCGTTGTCCGACGTCGATGGTCTTGGTCACCTCCATCGTCTCGGAGTCGACGACCGTGACGGTGTTATCCTTCTCGTTGGAAACATAAACAGCATTGGCCCAGGACGGTGCCGCATGGAACACAGCGGCGATAGTCCCTGCGAGCAGGTAGTAGGTATGTCTGTGCATTCTCTCCTCCCGTTCTGTTATTAGTTCAGCTTGCAGGCTGTTTCCGGCTGATCCACTCCCAATGTGTCGAGTTCGGAAAACTGGTGGAGGAAACCCTCCTGGGGTGATGTGGATACCACCCCGCGTCCGTCACCGAGGAAGACCGGTTGGCGAAGCTGCCAGTTCCACGGGCGGAAGCTCACCTTCTGTCCCCTGAAGGCCGCGATGGCGAAATTCTCGTCCCGGATGAAGGCTTCGACCTTTGCGGTCTCGTTGCTGTTCGTGCGCGTCGCGGCCTCGCCGAGGATGCGGACAGCCGTCCATGCCTGCATGTCTTTGCTGAGCATGCGGCGGCCTGTCGCCTTCTCGAAACGACCCTGCATCTGCGAGCCGCCCCACTGCTCGCTGGCCGGATGGCCAGGAGGAGGGGATCAGGCCCGCCGTTCCGGCGACCGGCCGGGGATCCCAGGTCCGGAAGGGAACATAGCTGCCGAACACTTCGCTTTCGTCTGCGACGACGACGACGTCATGTGCTGGCAAATTCTGGGTGAAGACCGGCATCTGCCGCTGGACCTGAACGACGCCGCTGTCGGTCCGGCGGGCTGTGCCGGTGTCCTCGTAGAGTCGTTCCTCTACGATCTTGGCGCCGAAGCGTTTGGCAGCCCGCCGGATCGCGTCCGCGAAAAGCTGATCCCGCTCGTGCGAGCCATAAAGAAGAACCCAGTTGCGCCACTGCTTCCAGACCAGATACTGCGCCAGTCCGTCGGCGAGCATGCTGCGGGTCGGAGCGGTGTGGAAGACATTCGACCGGCATTCTTCCTCGCGCAGGATGTCGTCCGTCGAGCCGACATTAAAGAGAAGCACGCCGTTTTCCTTGGCGAGATCGGCGATGGAGAGCAACTGCTTGGCCGATATGTCGGTCAGCACATATTTCTCGCCACGGGCGATCATGTCCTGGAAAACCGGAACGACATCCTCTTCCAGTTTCGTCTGGACTACGTCCAGCGTGAAGGACTGACCGAGAAAGCTGCCGGTGGTGTTGTTGTCGTTGATGGCGACGTTGGCACCGGCGACGCCCTCGTCCTCCGGAGCGATATCCAGAACCGACAGCGCAAGTTGCGGCTCATAGGCCCTGAGATAGCCTATTCGGATTTCGGTGACCGGTTTCTGTTGCGCCATGAGGTGCGGCGCATTGACGAGCACCAAAAAACAGGCGAATAAAACTGCGAGAGTATAGGGCACCGTACTCTTCATGATCCTACCACGTTCTGCTTCCGCCTTCCGCGAAGACAGATGCATTGTGCAGTTGAGGTGCCCGCCAATGTTTGTAACTCAATCTCCGCTAAACTCAATACGTCTACTCAGTTTTTCTCCCGCCGGTTGCGGGGAGTGTGACGCGCGGGGAGGGATTCTATGACCTTGATGCTGGCCAGTGTCCGCAATCGCCGGGAAGCGGAAATCGTTCTGCAGGCGGGTGCGGATATCATCGATCTCAAGGATCCCGGGCGCGGTGCACTGGGTTCGGCGGATATCCGCGACATCGTGGAGGTGGTTGATTTCGTCTCCGGGAAAAGGCCCGTCAGCGCTGCCTGTGGCGAGGTTTCCGGCGATCCGATAGCGCTGCGGGCAAAGGTCGAGGAAATGGCCGCGGCGGAGGTCGCTTTCATCAAGATCGGCTTCCTTCCATCAGCTCCCATCGAGGCGGGGATAGAGGCTCTGGCCGATATTACCAGCCGCAAGAAGCTGGTCGCAGTCCTGTTCGCCGATCATCGATATAACGAGAACGTGATGGCATCGTTCGCCAGGGCTGGCTTTTACGGCGTCATGCTCGACACCGACGATAAGTCGAAGGGGCGGCTGCTGGATCACATGCCGCCCGATCAGATTCCGGATTTCGTGGCCGAAGGGCACCAGCACGGATTGATGGTTGGCCTGGCGGGATCGCTGGAGGCCCCGGACATTCCGCGCCTCTTGCCGAGCAAACCGGATTATCTAGGCTTCCGGGGCGCTCTCTGCAAAAGCCTTTCCCGGAATGCCGATATCGACGCCGAAGCGGTGGCGAAGATCCGAGCTCTCATTCCGGGCGAGCGGCCGGCTGAAAAGCCTCCGGGCGTCGACCTCAGGCTTCTCGCCGCAAGAGGATATTTCCCAGGAGCGGCAGACGAGGATCTCGGCACAGATCAGATTTTCGTGCGGGACTTCGTGCTGCCGGTCCATATCGGCGCCTACAGCTATGAACATGGCAAGCCGCAGAAGGTGCGGTTTGACGTGACGGCGGACGTGCTGCGCGTGACCCGCGATCCCAAGGACATGCACCACATCGTTTCCTACGACCTGATCATGGACGGCATCCGCGCCATCGTCGGTCGTGGCCATGTGGATCTGGTCGAGACGCTTGTCGAGCAGACGGCGGCATTCATCCTTGAAAATCCGCGTGTGGCCCGGGTGGTGGTGCGGGCGGAAAAGCTGGAGCTCGGTCCGGGCGGTGTCGGAGTGCAGATCGAGCGAAAACGGGAAAGCTACCGGTCCTCGAACCCGCTCCGCGTCGTGGCGTCATCCGACGGAGGGAGGACGTAGCATGGCGCCGCTGGTCGTAAAGCTCGGGGGAAGCACGGCCGGCCGCCAGGAGATGGAGCAATGGATCGCCGTACTGGCCTCGGCGACGATGCCTTTGGTGATCGTTCCGGGCGGAGGGCCGTTCGCGGATCAGGTACGCGTCTCGCAGACGCAGATTCAATTCTCCGATGCTGCCGCGCACGACATGGCCATTCTCGCCATGGAACAGTTCGGCATCGTCATCGCCGAGCGGCATCCGCGCCTTCAGGCAGCCCGTTCACTTCAGGACATTGAAACGGTCCTCGCCGATGGAGGGGTGCCGGTATGGTTCCCCTCGCAGATGACCCGCAATGCCGAGCTACCGCCATCCTGGGATATTACGTCGGATTCGCTTGCCGCATGGCTTTGCGGAAAGCTCGGTAGTCGGGATCTGGTGCTGTGCAAGCAGGTCGACCTGGAGGAGATTATCGAAGATATACAAGCGCTGGTTGACAAGGGCGTGGTGGATGCCATGCTGCCGGAACTGCTTGGGGAGGAGACGAGCGTGTACGTTGCGGGACCATCGTCGCTACGTTCGCAACTGGCTGAGTTGCCGATGAGCCGGATACCAGGCTGTCGCGTGGGTACGTGCGAGACGGCCGGGGGAGAACGGCGAGGATGACACGGCTCCATACGCCGCGCTGGGCCTGGGTCCTGACCGGATCCGGCCATTTCTTCGTCGAATGTTTCGACCTGATCCGCGCACTCGATCACTGTGATGTGTTTGTGACGAAGGCGGCTGACGAAGTGCTCAGGATGTACGGGTTGAAACTCGATTTTTCCGACACGACCCGCGTGCTGCACGACAAGACCGCGAGCGCGGTCCCGGTCGGAGAATTCTATCACGGCGTCTATCATAGCGTGGTGATCGCTCCGGCTACGTCTAACACCGTTGCCAAGTGTGTGGCCGGCATCTCTGACACGATCGCCACGAACGTCTATGCCCAGGCTGGCAAATGCCGTCTCCCGTCCATCGTCTTCGCCTGCGACACCGCTCCGGAACTGGAGACGATGGCGCCGCACGGGATGGTGAAAGTCTATCCCCGGCCGATCGACCTCGAGAATACCGAACGTCTCAAGACCTTCGAATACACCGAGGTCGTGGAATCCTTCGCCGATCTGAAACTGGCGGTGGCCCGCCGGAAGGGAGTGATCGAGGGCAGTGGCTGAGCATCTCGTCTTCCTGACCGGACACCTGGCGAAGGCCAGGCTAGAAAATGTTCTCGCCGGACTGGGAGCGACGCCGTTCACCTACGAGATCATCGATATCGGCGTGAAGGTTGCCGCCCTGATGACGGAGGAGATCGTCAGCCGGCGCATGCCCCGGCCATTAATGGCGGACCGGGTCGTGCTTCCCGGGCGTTTCAGAGGGGATCTGGAGCGATTGAGCGGCACGTTCGGCATTCCTTTCGTCCGCGGACCCGATGAGGTCGCGGATCTGCCGGCCTATCTCGGCCGCGCCGGAAAGCCACCCGACCTCTCTCGCCATGACATGCGCATCTTTGCAGAGATCGTCGACGCATCGACCCTTTCTCTGGATGACCTGCTGCGACGCGCCAAATCCCTCGCTGCTGCCGGTGCAGACGTGATCGATCTCGGCTGTCTTCCAGATACCACCTTCGCCCATCTGGCGGAGGCGATCGGGCAGCTTAAGGCGGAGGGGCTTACCGTAAGCGTCGACTCGGCCAACCCCGATGAGCTCGAAATCGCGGCCCGCTCCGGTGCCGATTATCTCCTGAGTCTCAATGAGAACACCATCGACATAGCGACCCGGTATGAGGTGGTACCCGTCCTTGTTCCGGCCGTGCCCGGTAATCTCGACTCGCTCGGTCGTGCCATCGACGCGGCGCGAAATGCCGGCCTGTCCTTCATCGCCGATCCGGTTCTCGATCCGATCCATTTCGGTTTTGCCGCGTCTCTCAAGCGCTTCATCGAGGCGCGGCGCCGCTGGCCGGACGTCGAAATGATGATGGGAACCGGCAACCTGACCGAACTGACCGACGCGGATTCGTCAGGCGTCACGGCCATTCTCGCGGGCCTCTGTTCCGAGCTTTCGATCGCCAACGTGCTGGTGGTCAATGTCAGCCCGCATACCGTTCGCACGGTCGAGGAGCATGACCGGGCGCGGCGTATCATGTTTGCGGCGAAGGAGGATCATTCGCTGCCGCGCGGCTATGATGCCGGCCTCCTGCAGATCCACGACCGCTCGCCCTTCGCCGGCAGTATCGCTGATATAGAGGCTCTGGCTGAAAGCGTGCGAGACGCCAATTTCCGCATCATGACCGGGCCGGACGGCATCCATATTTTCAACAATCGCGGGCACTGGACGGCTACTGACGCCTTCGACCTCTTTCCCGTCCTCGATATAGCGCAGGACGGCGCGCATGCCTTCTATCTCGGGGCCGAGCTGATGAAGGCGGAGATCGCCTGGAAACTCGGCAAGCGCTATTCGCAGGACGAGCCGCTCAACTGGGGTGTGGCAAGCCCGCGGGCGCCCGAGGAGCGCACGCGGCTTGCCGAGGCCGGGCATACGCTGCGGGCGAAAAAGGACGGCTCATGACTTACATCCGGGAAACGATTGTGACGACGGTGAGCGCGGAAGGACGCGTGCATATCGCCCCGCTCGGGATCATCGCGCAGGACGACGGCTGGGTCATAGCGCCGTTTCGGCCTTCCACGACCCTGGAAAACCTCACCGCAGTGCCGTTCGCCATCGCCAATTATACCGACAACATGCGGATTTTTGCCGGCTGTCTCACCGGACGGCGGGACTGGCCTGTGGTCGCCGTGGAGGGCTGTCCGGTTCCACGGCTTGAGGCTGCGCTCAGCCATTCCGTCCTGCAGGTCGTGTCTGTCCAGCAGGATGAGACGCGTCCCCGCTTTTTCTGCAAGGTGGTGGGGGAAGCCACCCACGCCCCCTTTACCGGGATGAACCGAGCCAAGGCCGCCGTGCTGGAACTCGCGATTCTGGTGAGCAGGCTGCATATGCTGCCGAAGGAAAAGATCGACGCAGAGATCGCCTATCTGACGATCGCCATCGAGAAGACGTCGGGACCGGACGAGCGGCAGGCCTGGGACTGGCTGATGGAGCGGGTGAGCGCGCACCGCGCCGCGCACTGACGTGGCTGCGAACTCTGCCTAAGCCCTTGGACGAGAAGACCAGAGCAGGGCAACGGCAGCGGCGGGTGCTGCCTTGCTGGCCCGGTCCCGGACTTCTTCTGATGTTGCGGGGATGAGCGAGCCAAAATCGACGTATGGCCGCTCTAGCCGTTTTGCGAGTTGCATGATCTGCGGCCGGCCGATCCCGGCACCTACCACCGGCGCGCCTGGTTCCAGCCTGGCCTTTGCGACCACCCTGAACGCGCCGTCGTGGATCATCCGCAGTTGATGTTCGCTGAACCAGCGGGCGATGTCGATCCATTCGCTCTCGTCGAGGTCGGCGCTGTCGCGGCCGACCATGCGGGCGATCCGTCCGATCGAGCCGGCAAGCGACTTGGCCCTGCGGTCGGCGGAAGGATAATGGTCGTCGGCCTCGTCCAGCGTGCCGAGGATGCGCCCGAGATCGGCAGTGTTGGCAAAATATTCGTTCATCTGCGGCGTCATCGTGCCGCGGACCGGAACCCGCTCGGCAATCCCGATCAGCGCCGAACGCGTAAAGCCCGTGTAGACCAGCTCGCCGGTCAGCAAGCGCTCCGCGTCGGAATAGCCGTCATTGCTCAGACGTCCGTTCCGGAATGCAAGGATATCGGTGGTTGTCGAGCCCATGTCGACGAACAGGCCGTCGCGCCTGATCTTGGCACTCAGTTCGGCCGTTGCATGCCAGTTGGCCGAAGCGATCTCGGGACCGAGATCGTAGGCAGAGGAGAGATCGACGAAACCGGACCGTCCAGCGTAGATTCGGACATCGTCGCGGCCGAACTCCGTTCCGATGAAATCGAGGATGCCGCGGACGCCTGCCTCACGTGACGTAAAGCCGTCCGAAAGTTCGCCAGTCATTGTGAAGACATGGGTCGCATCACTCTGAAAAAGCGGCCTTAATCCGTTCAGGGCGGTGCGAACCTCGTGGAGTCCGAGCCACATCGACGCCCTGACGGTTGTGGCATGCGTGACCTGGCCGTTTTCGACCTGCGCCATCTTCAGATGCGCGCCGCCGATGTCCCAGCCGATAACGTGCTTTTCTTCTCCTGCTGTTCCGGCTTTCATGGGACTCATCGTTTCTGCCGAGGTTCGTGCATTGCTTATCATTCCAGTCCTGGACGTCAAAGGTGGCCGCGTGATGCGCGCGCGGATGGGCTTGCGTGAGACCTACAGGCCTATCGAGACGCCACTGAGCCCGAGTGCGGAGATCGAGAGCGTCGCCCAGGGACTACGGAAAATCCATCCGTTTTCGACCTTCTACGTAGCCGATCTTGATGCCATCGAGCATGGTGCGGACCGGTGTGCGGCGGCCGATGCGCTGTCAGTGCTGCAGCCGAGGCCGGAAGTCTGGCTCGACGCGGGTTTTCGGGGCGCGGCGGAAGTCGAAGAGGCGCTCGGTGCTCCACAGGTGTTTGTGGTTCTCGGCTCGGAAAGTCAGGCGAACACCGATCTTCTCGTGGCACTCGGGACGCATCCGAGAATGATCCTCTCCCTCGATTTTCGTGATGATACCTTCATGGGGCCGCCTGCCATCCTTTCCGAACCTGCCCTCTGGCCGAAGCGGGTGATCGTGATGACCCTTGATAAGGTCGGCGCGCGGCGAGGGCCTGACTTCGAACGTCTGCAGGCAATCAGGGACATAGCCGGAAACTGCGAAATTTTCGCTGCCGGCGGCGTTCGCAATGCGGAGGACCTGAAACGGCTGGACGAAATGGGTGTTGCTGGCGCGCTCGTGGCGACCTCATTGCACAGCGGCGAGCTCGGCTCTGCAGAAATTGCCTCGTTCATGACGCCATAAGCCGTGCAAGGGAAGGGGTCTTGCCCGTGCTCTGCAGCCTAACGTTTGAGAGGACAACGCTTTGGGTAGGGCTCCTGTCGAGCCCTACCCATTCGTTCGGCCGAAGCCTAAGCGCTGCTGAAGCCTAGAAGTTTTGCCAACCGGCGCAACAGGCCACCTGTTTCCACGGGGGGCTGGTTCTGTGCGGGGTTGCTACCTTTCTAAGCGCTGAAGGGATGCTTTACCGAATCCCGCTGAGCGGTTGCCTCAGCGGCGGTCGGCTTGCCCGTAACCGCGCGTTGGATCGCTTCCTTCGTTGCTCGGTAGTTGTAGTCCTGGATCTTGGCGTCGTCCTCGGCTTCCCAATGGATGAAGACGCCGACGCAGATGAACACGTCGTCGGCCTCTTCCACGGGGATGATGCCTTCGGCGACGCTGTCCTGCACAGCCTTTGCCACCGCATGCTGGGCTGGGCCGAACATCTGCACGGCCTGTTTGGCGCCCTTGATGGTGACCTTGTTGAACAGGATCGTATTGGGCTTGCATGCCAGGTTCGGTGCAATAACCGCCAGCAGCGAGGTGAACCCGTCCTTGTTGTTCGTAAGAGCATTGCAGAATGCCGTTTCAACAGCACTTCCGCGGGGTCCGATCAGCAGATCGATATGAGCGACTTCATTGCCCTCGCCAACGAGGGACTCACCAACCATTACCTTATTAATCTTTGCCACGGCCATTTCCTCCCATGTACCGTACGTCAAAAATGTTTTGTCCAAAGAAGCCGTACCATGAGACTAGAGGCTCAATGGACAGCTATCCTTGTTCACAGCACCCTTGACTGGGTCGGTTGGCCAGATAGCAGCGAGTGAGTTCGCCATCCAAATTCAACCATTTAAGTTGGGACTATGCAAGCCGAACTTGATGTTGCAGACAAAAAGAGTCGCAACCGTGAGGTCGGCGGAAGTCCCCGGATTGACGCCCTTGTCTTTCAGCTGCTTGTCGAAGGCCATCAGGACGGATTCTCGCCTTGAAAAGTTGGTCTCGTCCGTCACGCCACGGCGTATGATCTCCGCCTTTTTCCTGATCTCCTCGGCGAGATCGACGCCATGCTTGCGTCCAATATGGCTGTCTGGAAAGGTCGACAGAAAGCCGAGATAGACGAAGACCGTCGGCCACATGCCTCTTTCGCCGCGCTCGGTCGCCATCTGCCAGGCCGAAAGGCCGCTGCCAAATATGTCGGCGAAACCGGTCGCATATTGTTTCGCGATCATGTCGCGATCGGCCGCCATGCCCATGGCTTCGATGAGGGAAACCGTCGGCTCAGCACTAACGTCTTGTTCCTCGACGGTGCCCAGGCCACCGGGATTGGTGAGCCGTATGGCGGCAAAGACATCGCGGGCATCATCCGCATCCATGTCAGCCAGTGTCCGACGTAGGCTTCCATGAATATCCGTGGTCGCATCCGCGACCGCCTTGGCGAGCGGTGCGCAGAGCAGAACAATGCCGAGATTGGTATTCGTTCCCACCTTGTCGCGCGTGGCCGTCGTGGCGGCGAGTATACGCCGCCCGACCGAAGCTTGGGCTTCGCAGATCCACGGCGCGCTGACGGCGGCGCTCTCGAGGAACTGGTCCGCGGTCATGCGATGGCCGTCGGCAAAAACGGTGAACGTTGCCGGGTTTCAGGGCATCGATCTCGGACTCGACAGGCATCGAGGTAGGCGGTCAGGATCTGCTGCCGCGTCAACGTCATGCGGCGGGTCTTTCCTTCATCTCCGGATTGAGAAGTTCCAGCATTGCGCGAGCGATGCAATCGGCGATGCGGACGGGAACGACGGATTGCAGGCCGGTCCAGGCGGGCATGCTGTTGACTTCCAGCACGAGGAAATTGCCTTCGTTCCCTTGAACGATGTCGATGCCGGCGAAATCGGCGCCGACGGCGCCAGCTGCGGCAAGTGCCAGTTCCTCAAGCTTCTGACGCAGCGGGCCGACGACCGCCTCCGCGGTTGCTCCGCGCGCGATATTGGTGATCCAGCCGTCCGCGCAACGTCCCATCATTCCGAGGATTTCGCCATTGCAGACGAAGATCCGGTAATCCCGGTAGGGCGGCCCGTTCCGCACCACGAGGCGCTGCAGGTAATAGACATTGTCGATTTCGTCGGGATCGGGCAGGTCCTCGGTCGAGCGGATAAGCCGGATTCCGCGCCCTTGCGAGCCGAACAACGGTTTCAGAACCAGCGGGCCGCGGGATATTTCCCGCTCGATGATGGACCTCGCATTGGCCGGGCCTTCGACGGCAAAGGTTTCCGGCGTCGGAATACCGGCGTTCGCCAGAAAGAACGTGGTGGTCGATTTGTCGACACAACGCTCTATTGCCTTGGCCGAATTCCAGACCGGCACACCGAGATGGCCAAAGGCGTGCAGAATGCCGAGGCGGCGGGTGACCGCTTCGAAGGTGCCGGCCGAGATGGAGCGGACGATCACACCGGCCGGAAGAGCGCCTTCAAGCGTTGGGACGGCTATACCGGAAGGATAGCGCGTATCGAACGCGATGTCGGCGAGCGGACAGAAGATCGTCTCGGAACCGAGATCCTTGAAGGAGCGCCGCAGCTGTTTCACCTGGCCGTCCGGCTTGTCGGATACGATGAGGATTTTATCGGACGTTACCACCTGTTCAGCCAAGGGATTGCTCCAGCATCTGCCTGTTCGATTCACCAGCTCTGAAAGTTTCGCCTGTCTCGACGGCCGTGATGATCACTTCGGCCGGGCTGAAGAGATGCGGGTCGATCGCGTAGAAATCGCCGTTGAACTTCTTGAAGATTTCCGCAAACGGCTGCCCGTAGTCGCGAGACCTGTTGCTTGGCAATTGCTCGGCGAGTTCACGTGCGGCAGATGCGCTGCCGCGAACGAACAACTGCACCAGCCCGCCATAGATGATGGCATCGTTCGTCCGTCCCATGGCCTGAAGGAAATCGGGATGCGGAGCCGGAACCGGCGCGCATCCCGTCCCGTCGACGATGTCTTCCAGCGGAAAATGCAGGCTGTGCGCCTTGTGAAGCGCGACCTCGAGGGAGCGGCCGACGATCTGTACGCAGCCGGCGAGACTTTGCGTCGGGGCGTAGATGAAGGTCAGGGCGTCAGGTGCCAGGCGTGTTGCAGCCGACACTTTCTCGACGATGGCGGCCGGCGGCGGTTTGTGCGTTTCCAGCACGAGAACCGAGGTCGAGGCTTCGGTTTCGGTATAGGCGATCTCTTCGAACAACGGTTCCACACGAGCGAGCGACCGCGCTGGTCCTGAACCCATGGCGAAATATTTCTCGTGCGACAGCCGCCAGCCGGCATATTGGCTTGCGAGGCAGGCAAGAACCGGTTGCGAGGAATGGACCGTGACGCTCAGCGGCCATTTTCCGCTGCTGCGATCGAGCGCCAGGGAGACGGTGCCGAGGCCGCCCATGCAGATTTCCGTCATCCGCAGACCCGCTTCAAGCCCGCCGCGGCTCGCCGCACCGGCATCGATGAGATGCTCGCCAAGCGGGCCGCGGTTGTAGGCGATGCCGTATCTTTCACCGTCCGCGATGACTTGGTCGACAATCCGTTGCGCGTTTCTGTTGAGATGAGCCTTCCCGTTCATCATTGGAATCCCTCCCTCCAATATTCCGCGACTTCAGTGACGCGGCGCTTGACGGCCCGTTCCGCCGCGGAGGCGGACCGGGCCTGCGCCAGGACGGTGCAGACGGGATCGCCCGCGTCGAGCGCCGAACCCGGGCTTTGATGGTCCGCCGTCTGGCTCGGCCATTCGATGACGGGGAAACGGGAAATGGGACGAGACGTGTAGGCGATCGCGGAAGCCGTTGCCCCGCGGTAAGACGGCACGGCGATCTTTTCGCCGCGCACGGCGCGCAGATGCTCGTTGAGGAGCGGTGCCGTATCGCTGTCGAAGATATCGAGCGTGGCACCGGGTCGCGGGTTGATTTCAATGAGATGCAGGCCGTCCGGTCCGTCGATGAAATCGGCGCTGCAAAGTCCGACGAGACCGGTGTGAAGGGCCAGACCGTCGAGCCAGCGGCCGATCTGGTCCTTTTTCTTGCGGTCGAAGCGCATCAGTCGCACCGCGCCGCCGTAGCGAAACGGCGATGTCGGGGAGGGGGAGGACCACTGTCGGCTGAAGCCGATGATGCGGGCCGCACCATCCTGCGCCAGGAAAAGGGCGGAGATGCTGCGGCCAGCAACGCGCTTCTGATAATAGTAGCCGTCTTCCAGCCGCGCAGTCGCGGCGGGCCTGACATGCGATCCGCCGGCTCCTCCGCCGAGCTTGATGAGCCAGTCCTGCTGTCTCTCCGGGGCGGAGAACCGAATTTCCGGATGCGGGATATCGAGCTTCCCGCAGAGTTGGTACAGGCTGGTGGGATCCTTGACCGTCTTCACCGTTGCGGCGCTGTTGCCTGCAATCCGGAATGTCTTGGAGAGGGTATCTATAAGATCGGGTTGCCGCTCGAACCCGGAGCCATAGACCAGTGCTATCGGCTCATCGTCTTCCGCCAGTTTCGTCAATATGGTGGCGATTTTTTCGCCGTCGATCCCGTCGCGTATGCTGCCCGAAAGTCGCTCGGTTCTCTCGGCCAAAGCGACGGTATCGCTATCGCCAAAGAGATCGGCGACCAGTGGCCTGTAAGCAGCCCGACGCGCCGCTGCCGCAAGAGACCGGCCGGAAATGGCCGCGATCAGAATGGCGGGCTTATTTTTCGATGCTGCGGGCAAGGGCGAAAGCATCCTGAAAATCGTAGATGACCGGTTTTTCAGCACTGATCATCTGCTTGAACAGGCCGGACTGTGTCTTGTACTTGAGGTTGCCGATGGTGAGGGCGCCAATGCCGATGGCTGATGTCTCTCCAAGTTTGTCGGTTTTTGCGTGGGCTGCCAGGCCTTCGATACCGGCAGGCGGCACGGCGTTGACATCCGCCGCCACCAGCAGATGTTTCGCCGCGCGCAATTGCTCCGCCGAGATCACCTGCACGCCGGCCTTGGCAGCGGCCAGAATGACCTCGGTCTCCCGAACCAGCGCTGTCTTCTTTTCATCTGTGGAGCCGTCGGATGCCTTCACCGTCACGCCGAAACGCTGCTTGATGGCTTCTGCGATCTTCCCGACGCGATCTGCTCCGTCGTGACCCGCAAGCGTGACGTCCGCGCCCTCCTTGGCAGAGATCACCGCCGTGCAATAACCGACGACACCGGTCGCGCCGAAGATCGTCACCTTCGTACCGCTGAGGCCGCGGTCGTGTAGCTTCCGGAGCGCCGTTTCCACCTTGGCGACCATTGCCGCAGCCGTCGTGAACGAACCGGCAGGGTCGGCGAAGACGGAAATCTCGAAAGGCGGCACCATCGCCTTTCTCGCCGCATCGATCATGTCGAGTGCGAGGACGATGTCGCGCCCGGCAAGGAAGACGCCGGTAGCGGTGCCCGCATCCGGCGGACGTGAAAAGATTGCATCCTGGACAAGTCCGGTCACATCGGAGAGTTCCACATCCGTATAGGGAACGACATGGTCGTAGCCCGCATCGAGAGCCATGTTGACGTCGAACGGGCTCATCTGTTTCAACGGCGTGAGCATATGGAGAATGGTTTTCCGGCTCATTGCCTGCCTTCCCTGATCGCAGTTTTGTAGGCCAGCTCGAACTTGGCCGGTTCGGTGTTCCGCGTGATGGTGGCCCCCCGGTTTCCGGCGGCAACGATGCGAACCGAGGTGCGCATATCCTGCAGCGCCGCGCTGGCGACGATCCGCTCCGCCGCCAGCTGGGATTCGGCAAAGGCAAATCCTGTCGGTCCCCAGGAGCTTTGTCCGATGCCGACAGCACCGCATTCCCGAAGTCGCGTGAGTGTTTCCTCCACCGTGCGGCTGGCGAAGCGCCCGCCTTGCGCTGGCGAAAAATAGTCGCCAAGCATCTCCTGGATCGCAGTCACCGCATTGCCGAAGGTCGTAATGTCCTTTTCGATGACGGCCGGCATGATCTCCATCATCGCATGACGGCAGATCCTGGCCGAATCCGCAGAGGAAAAGGGTGCCAGTGTGCGAAAGGCCTCGATTTCGGCATCCCCGTGGATGCCCTGGGTGCGATTGTCGAAAACGAGGATGGCGCGCCATGCGCTCGGAAACGGGATGCGGGAAATGACGGTCGGCGTCAGGTCGTTTCGGGTCTTGCCGGCATCGAAGATGAGGCCGCCCTCATCGAAGGCCGCGATGCCGATCCCCGATCGCGTGCCGCGCCCCAGGAACGTTGCGTCGCCGCGCACATCAAAAGGGAGGTCGTGCAATGTCCGAAGCGCTGCCGAAACGGCGAGTGCAAGCTGTGTTCCCGAGCCCAGCCCGGCATGTGCTGGAATGGTGTCGTGCACCGTGACCCGGTGGTGGGGGACAAGCTTGAGATGGGACCTCAGCGCCGTGAGGTAGCCGAATATGCGGGCGCTCTCGTTTCCATGAACGCTCGTTTCGTCCGCCGTCGATATTTCCAGTGAGGTCGATATGCCGTCGAGCGGCAAACCGATGCTGCCGAAACGCGAACTCGTCTTTCCAGGGATATCGAGAAATCCGAGGTGCAAGCGTCCAGGAACTTGAATGGAGACGGAGTCCGACATCGGTTCTTTTCTGAACTTTTTGATAATCGGGCCCTGCGTTCATGTTATCCTATTTTGTTACCGGCGCAAGCCTGGGTGACGGAGCCGGAGAAAAGCGGGGAGGAGACTGCGCGATGGCTGAGGAGCAGAACAGCAAGCGGGAACGCGTTTATTCGGAGGAGGAGATCCTGTCGAAACTGCAAGCCGAACTCCCGCACTGGCGCTACGAAAACGGCTGGATTCGCCGCAAATACAAGACGCATAGCTGGAAATCCACGCTCATGGTGATCAACACGGTCGGGCATCTGGCGGAGGCGGCATGGCATCATCCCGACATCAAGGCGTCCTATGCGTGGGTGGAGGTCCTGCTCATGAATCACGCGGCAAAGGGCGTGACCGACAAGGACTTCCAGCTTGCGAAGAAAATCGAGGAGGTTGTGCAATGGCAACCGGGTACGGCAGGTGGCGCTCTTGAAGGTACACCCAATGCCGACCAGCGATTTGCGTACCTGAAATACGACGCTTGAGCCGCATTTTTTGCGGAACGGACTTCACATTTTACGAAGAACGGATAAATTCGGCGACGGCACCAGAAAGTTTTGGAGTGTTATGGTTGCGTGGATCGGCAGCCGGACAGTTCCTTTGTCTGCCGCGATCGAGCAGGTGGCAAAGCTTCTGGAAAATGCCCGCTGCCCCGTATTTTCCCTCAATTCGGACATTCATGGATACCGCAGCCTGATTGCTCTGGCTGAGCGGGTCGGGGCGACCTACGATCATGTGAATGGCCGCGACCTTGTTCACGAGGTTGCTCTTCATACGGATGTCGGCGGTTTCTTTGCGACCGCGACGGAGGTACGGCGCCGTGCTGATCTTATCGTCGTCGTGGGCGACGTTCCGGTCATCCATCACGACCTGCTTATGTCGCTTGCGGCCTCCAAGCCGGACCTGTCCGGTGGCCGCAGGCGGCGCTGGTTTCAGGTCAACGGACGGGTGGAGCCCACAAATGAAGGACGCCTGCCGCCCCGTCTGAAGGCTGTAGAGCTTGGATCGCCGGATTTTCCTTTTCATGTCGTGTTGGGAATACTCAGGGCCGCGCTGGCCGGTCGAAAAACATCCTCTGCTCTTGCCAACGCCGATGCATTGCGGAGCGACATGGCGAATGCCCGCTTTCCGGTTTTCATGTTCTCGCGTCTGAGTGACGTTTCCAGCCTAGCGATGCTGCAGGGCATGCTGGCGGACATCAACAAGACGCAGCGCGCCACCGCGCTGTTCCTGCCTGCTGACGATGACGCCTGGGGTCTGGTCCTGGCGTCGACTTGGATGACGGGCTTCCCGCCGCGAACCGGCTTTTCGACCGGCTCGCCGGTGTACGATCCGTGGCTTTGCGACATAGACCGGATGATTGAGGAAAAGGAGGCGGACCTGCACGTGTGGGTGTCGGAGGGGGATGAGGCCCCTCCGACGAAACGCGGTCCGCCGAAGATCGCGCTGGTGAGAAGCGAAAAACCCGTTGCCGGTGCGGCGGTCACCATTCGGATCGGAAAGGCCGGTGTCGACCACGACGGGGTGGTCTATTCGAGCCGTATCGGGACCTTGAAATCTGTCGTGGCAGAGGTCCCTTCGGATCTTCCCAGTGTCTCTGCGATCGTGGGCCAGATCCAGCATGCGCTGCAAGGCGAGGGCGTGACGCCATGCTGATCCGTATCGCAGGGGGAGAGGTGATCGATCCGGTCAACGGCCTCGCTGGCAAAGGCGATGTCTGGATCAGGGACGGCGTGATCGTGGAAAAGCCGGCCTCCGGGAGGGCGGACAAGACCTATGATGTCTCCGGCTGCGTCGTCATGGCGGGAGCGATCGACATCCATTCCCATATCGGCGGCGGCAACGTGAATACGGCGCGTCTTCTGCTGCCGGAGCAACATGCTGCGCATCTCAAGCGCCCGCTGCATACGCCGCTTTCGAATGCCGGGTGGTCGACATTCAACACCGGCGTGCTCTACGCCAAGATGGGTTTCACGACGGTGGTCGAGCCGGCTATGTCGCCCTCGAACGCGCTCCATACCCACATGGAGCTTGCCGACATCCCGATCATCGACAAGGCGACGCTGGCAATCCTCGGCAACGACGATTTCCTCCTGTCGATGATCCGTGACAACGCTTCGCAGGCCATGATCGACGACTATGTGGCCTGGACCGTGTCGACCTCGAGGGCGCTCGGCGTGAAGGTCATCAACGCCGGTGCTTCAGCGGCCTTCAAGGAGAACATCCGAAGCTTCTCCTTCGACGATGTCGTTCCATCCTACGGCGTCAGCTCACGGACGATCGTGGAGAGCTTGCAGGGTTCCGTCAGCCGCCTCGGCGTTCCTCATCCCCTCCACGTTCATGCCAACAACCTCGGAATCGCCGGGAATGCGACGACGGCCGCCGAGACCATCCGTGCGGCGGACGGCCGTCCCCTGCATCTCGCCCACCTCCAGTTCTATGGCTACGGCACCGAAGGCAAACGCGGCTTCTCATCCGGGGCCGCCCGGCTTGCCGAACTGGTCAATGCCAATACGGATGTGACGATCGATGTCGGGCAGGTGATGTTCGGCCAGACCGTGACAATCTCGTCGGATGTCATCCGGCAGTATTCGGGAATGCGGACTGCAAGTCCGAAGAAGTCGGTTCTGATCGACGGTGACGGCAATGGTGGCGGCATCGTGCCTTATCGCTATCGCCCGGATTACTACGGCTCGCTGCAATGGGCGGTAGGGCTGGAACTCTTTCTGCTCGTCAACGATCCGTGGCGGGTCTTTTTCACCACCGACCACCCGAATGGCGCGCCTTTCACGGCCTATCCGGAGCTGTTCGAACTGCTGATGCGTCGCGACGCCCGCGAGGCAAAGATGGCCGAGCTCGACCAGTCCGCGCTGGAGCTGTCTACGCTCGCCTCGATCGCCCGCGAATACACGCTCGAGGAGGTTGCGGTCATGACACGGGGCGCTCCGGCGAAGCTGCTCGGTCTCGACGACCGGGGGCATCTCGGTCCCGGCGCGATCGCGGATATCGCCGTCTACCGGAAAGGACAGGACGTCAGGAAGATGTTTGGTGACGCCGCGCTCGTTTTCAAGAATGGCGATCTCGTCGTCCAGGACGGCGTCGTCACGCACTATCGCTGGGGAAAGGCGCTCCGGCTCAATCCACCGTCCGACAAGGGGATCGTCAAACGCATGCAAGCCTATCACGAGGACCGCTACGGGCTGTCCCTCGACTGGTTCACGTTCCCGGAATCGGCCATCGCCCGTGAAGACCCGTTTGCGGAGGTCTCATGCAGGAACTGACACGCAACGGCATCGTCATCGACGACACCTTCGCGGAGGCGTTCGGCATGCGCGCCACCGCGATCATCATCACTGCGCCGACCTTGAAATGGGCCCGCCAGGCGGCGATCACCATGACCGGCTTTGCCACCTCTGTCATCGGCTGCGGTTGCGAAGCGGCGATCGATATCGACATCCCGGCCTCGAAGACCCCGGACGGGCGTCCGGGGTGCCGCGTGATGATTTTCGCGGTGAGCACGGACGAACTGCAGAAGCAGTTGAAGACCAGACTCGGTCAATGTGTCCTGACGTCGCCCGGCAGCGCCTGTTTCGCCGGCCTTGAGGGACCCACATCGCTCAATCTCGGATCATCGCTCCGCTATTTCGGCGACGGCTGGCAGATCTCGAAAAAGTTCGGCGGCAGGCACTATTGGCGGGTGCCCGTAATGGACGGCGAGTTTCTGTGCGAGGCGAAGACGGGCATGACGAAGGAGGCGGTCGGCGGTGGAAATTTCCTCCTGCTCGCAGCCGATGCCGGAAAGGCACTGGCCGCCGCCGAGCGTGCCGTGGCGGCCATCGAGAAGGTCCCCGGAGCCATCATGCCATTCCCCGGCGGGATCGTGCGGTCCGGCTCGAAGGTCGGCGGCAAGTACAAGGGCATGATGGCATCCACCAACGACGCCTACGCGCCGACGCTGCGCGGTGTCGTCAACAGCGCTCTCGGCCCGGAGATAAACGCGGTTCTGGAAGTCGTGATCGACGGTGAAAACAGCGATGCGGTGGCCGCCGCCATGCGGGCGGGGTTGAAGGCCGTCATCGATCTGGGCCCGAAGCGTGGTGCCTTGCGCATCAGCGCGGGAAACTATGGCGGCAAGCTCGGCAAGTTTCACTACCACCTGAAGGATCTCCTGCCATGACGCCGCTGACCTTCACCTTGAGATCCGAACCCGATGAAAGGCTCGATCTGTCAGGCCTTACCCCGGAAAGGTTGGCCGGACTGACATCTGCCGAAATCGCGAAGCTGATTATCGGAACCAGCCGAACCCCCGCTGCCGTGGGGGACATCTTCAAGATCAAGGGCACTGATCCCTCGGATATCGTCTTTTCCGGCGGCAGCAGCAGTTTCGACCTGGTTGGCGCGGAGATGAAAACGGGACGGATTCGTATTGTCGGCGACGTGGGCGCCCGTGCCGGACGCCGTATGGCCGGCGGCCTGTTGAAGATCGAGGGCAAGGCAGGCGTTCAGGCCGGGTCTGGCATGAAGAATGGACGCATCGAGATCGAAGGCGATGCCGGTGACGGTGTCGGCGGGCCGATGGCGGGCGAAGTACACGGTATGTCCGGGGGCCTGATCATCGTGCGCGGTAGGACCGGCCACCGTGCGGGTGAGAGGATGAGGCGAGGGGTTATCGCACTCCTGAAGGGATGTGGCGACCACGCAGGCCTGGGCATGATTGCAGGCACGATTGTCGCAACCGGCCGTGTCGGCCGCTATCCCGGTCATCTGATGAAGCGAGGCTCACTGCTGTTCGACCGGAGGCCGATGGATCTTTCTCCCACCTTCATGGACTGTGGCCGCGTCGAACTCGCCTTTCCGGGACTTTTCGATGGCTATCTGATGAATGAGGGGATCGTCCGCCGACCGCTGCTCGGCGCAAGGCCCTACCGTTTTGGCGGAGACACTGCCGTGCTGGGCAAGGGCGAAATCATGTTTCCGCGAGGTTGAGCGATGACTGCCCGGTTCGAGATCGACCGACGATCGTCAGCCGGACTGGTGCAGCATCGGATAAAGCTTGCCGAAGTGGGGAAGGCATTGAGCCCCTCTCTCCTGCAGAAACACCTGAAAGGCGTTCATGGCGGGAGAGACGGTCCTGTCCGTCCGCATCACCGAAAACCATTGCCTGCGGATCGGCATGCCGACGACATCCAGCGTGACGAGCTTCCCGAATTCCAGCTCCATGGCAATGGTGTGCGCCGAGATGAAGGCTATGCCGAGGCCGGCCATGACGGCCTGTTTGATCGTCTCGTTCGAGGACATCTCCGTGCCGAGATCGTCGATCCTTCCCGGAATCTCGCTCAGAAAGAGTTCCAGCGAAATGCGGGTGCCGGATCCCGGTTCGCGCACGAGGAAGTGTTCCCTGGCAATCTCCTCCTTGCTGATATCGCGTTTCTTCGCCAGCGGATGGTCCGGAGGGGCGATCACGACCAGCGGATGATCCCCAAAAACCCTGGATTGGAGCGGAATATCCCTGGGCGGGCGTCCCATCAGTGCGATGTCCAACTCGTGGTTCTTCAGTTTTGCCACGATCTCCGCCCTGTTGCCGATAGTGAGCGAGACGGCAATGCCCGGGTGGCTCTTGCGAAAGGTCGCCATCAGGTTCGGCGCGAAATATTTCGCTGTCGAGACCACGCCGAGCGCCAGCGAACCGCCGCGTGCGCCCTTGATGGCGTCGATCTCGTCTTCCAGCTGGCGCAGCCGTTCTTCGATGGCGTGAGCCGCCTCGATGAAGACAAGGCCCGCCGCCGTCGGGCGCAATCCGTCGCTGGTGCGGTCGAAAAGGATGATCCCCGCATCCTCCTCCAGTTGCTTCAGTTGAATGGTAATCGCAGGCGGCGTGAGCCCAAGATGCTGAGCGGCCCTGACAATCGTCCCGTATTTGCCGATTTCCTGCGTCGCCCGCAGATGCCTGAGCGTCAGATTTTTCATGAGGAGAAGTTAGTAAAAATTATCAGGAGGGTAAATGGAATAAATTTTACTTAATCGCCGTTTGTTGGTTCGATACCCGCCATGCCCAAAGGCACTGAGGAGCGGGCAGGGAGGTAGGCCATGACTTCGTCGACGCTTAGCGCGTTCTTGGATTCCCACGCCGGAAGCGGAACACCGCTCGGTCGTGCAGTCGGCCTCACGGTCTCGCACCTGGCGTCTGCCGCGGTCGCGCTGCACGGCACTATCAATCAAGGCTGCCTCGGTAATGCGTTTGCGGACAGCTGCGGCCATGCGGGCCAGAGCGGCGACGTGCCGAAGGAACTCGACCTTCTTGCAGACGCACTGTTTATCGAGGCAATGCGGCAGTCGCCGGTGCGCCTCTATGCTTCCGAAGAGCTAGATGAGGCAGCCCTTCTCGATCCGACGGCGCCGCTCGCCGTAGCGCTCGATCCGCTGGACGGCTCCTCGAACATCGACACCAACATCTCCATCGGAACCATCTTCTCCATCCTCCCAGCAACTGGAGATCCGGTCGGCGAGCGCACAGCCTCCTTTCTACAAGGGGGAGGTGCTCAACTCGCCGCCGGCTTTTTTATCTATGGCCCGCAGCTTGCGCTGGTCCTGAGCGTCGGCAGCGGTACCCGCATCTTCGTCTTCTCCCCGCAAGACGGCGCGTTCATTCAGGCCTACGCGGATCTGACCATTCCGGAGCGGACCCAGGAATTCGCGATTAACATGTCCAACTATCGCCATTGGGACGAGGCCGTTCGCCTTTACGTGGATGACTGCCTGAAGGGGACCGAGGGGCCGCGGGAAAAGGAATTCAACATGCGCTGGGTCGCGGCCGTTGCCGTCGATGCCTACCGAATCCTCATTCGCGGAGGGGTCTATCTCTATCCCGGCGACAGGCGCCGGGGATATGGAGAAGGCCGGCTTCGCCTCGTCTATGAGGCCAATCCCATCGCTTTCATCATCGAACAGGCAGGCGGGGCGGCTACCGACACGATCAGCCGCATCCTGGACCTGACGCCGCGGAGCCTGCACCAGCGCGTTCCCCTCGTCTTCGGCTCGGTACGCGAGGTGGCACGCATCAGCCGCTACCATGCAGAACCCAGCAACATCGCCGAGCGAGCGCCGCTCTTCAGCAATCGCGGTCTTTTCAGGGCCTGATCGAGGAAACGCAATGTCGGCAAGACATCCCATTATTTCGATCACCGGATCGTCCGGCGCCGGGACCACCTCGGTCAAGAACATCTTCGAGCAGATCTTTCGGCGCGAGAAGATCGAGGCGGCCTTCATCGAGGGAGACGCCTTTCACCGCTACGACCGGCAGGCCATGAAGGAGAAGGTGACGGAAGAAGAGCGCAACGGCAATCCGAACTTCACCCATTTCCACGTCGACGCCAACGAACTGGAAATCCTTGAATCCGTCTTCGAGGAATATGGCCGGCAGGGAACTGGTCGTACGCGGTCATACATCCACGACGAACGGGAAGCCGCGGTCCACAAGATGTCGCCGGGGAGCTTCACGGAATGGCGCGATTTTGCGCCCAGCGACCTGCTTTTCTACGAAGGACTGCACGGATGTGTGGTGACCGACAAGATCGATCTTGCCCGCTACTGCGACCTGAAAATCGGCGTCGTGCCCGTCATCAATCTCGAATGGATCCAGAAAATCCACCGTGATCGGGAGACGCGCGGCTATTCCACGGAAGCGGTCATGGACGTCATTCTGCGCCGCATGCCGGACTATGTCCGCTATATCACGCCGCAGTTCACCCAGACAGACATCAATTTCCAGCGCGTGCCGATCGTAGATACGTCCAATCCGTTCATCGCGCGCTGGATCCCGACGCCTGACGAGTCGATGCTGGTGATCCGCTTCGCCAGGCCGCGCGGCATCGATTTTCCCTACCTGCTGTCGATGATCCACGACTCGTTCATGTCGCGCGCCAACTCCATCGTGGTGCCGGGCAACAAGCTCGATCTCGCCATGCAGCTGATTCTGACACCCCTGATCATGCAACTGATCGAACGCAAGAACCGTGCCTCGGGAGTATGAAGCGATGAATACGCAACTTCAGCCGCAGGACATGATCCGGTCCGATATCGTAACGGAACAGGATATGGCCGATGCCATCCGGGCGCTTGCCATGGATGGCGTTCAAAAGGCCAATTCCGGTCATCCGGGCATGCCGATGGGCATGGCGGACGTCGCGACGGTACTGTTCAGTCGCTTCATCAAGGTTGACCCGTCCCATCCCGACTGGCCTGACCGCGACCGCTTCGTGCTTTCGGCCGGTCACGGTTCGATGCTGCAATATGCCCTCCACTACCTGATCGGCTACGAGGACATGACGATCGAGGAGTTGCAGCGGTTCCGGCAGCTGGGTGCCAGGACCGCCGGCCATCCCGAATACGGCCATGCTCTCGGTATCGAGACGACGACGGGTCCGTTGGGGCAGGGGATCGCCACGGCAGTGGGCATGGCGCTCGCTGAACGCATTTTCAACGCGCGCTATGGCGACGGACTTGTCGATCACTACACCTACGTCATCGCCGGTGACGGATGCCTGCAGGAAGGCATCAGCCATGAGGCGATCGACCTCGCCGGCCATCTGAAGCTGTCGCGGCTGATCGTCTTCTGGGACAACAATTCCATCTCGATCGATGGTCCTACCAGCCTCTCGACGTCAATGAACCAGCTCGCTCGATTTGAGGCCGCAGGGTTCGACGTGCAGGACATCGACGGCCACGACTTCGATGCGATCGGCCATGCGATTTCACGGGCGAGGGCCTCAAGCAAGCCATCGCTTATTTCGTGCAGAACCATTATCGGCAAGGGGGCTCCCAATCTGCAAGGGTCGGAGAAGACCCACGGAGCCCCGCTGGGCGAAAGCGAGGTCGCTGCCGCGCGGCAGAAATTGAAATGGCCCCACGCGCCGTTCGAGGTGCCGGACTCCATTCTGGAGCGGTGGAGCGAGGTTGCGCGCAGGGGCGCAGCCGAACGCCGTCACTGGCTCAACCGTCTGGCCGTCGCTCCGGAAGCTACGGCGTTTCTCAAGGCCAGGGATCGGGAGCTCTCTCCGAAGCTGTTTGAAGAACTGGCGACATTTCGCGGGGAACATCGGAACAAGGCGACGAAGGTTGCCACCCGCAAGGCCTCGGAAATGGTGCTCGGCGTCATCAATGCCGCAACCGATCTGACCATCGGCGGTTCGGCCGATCTCACCCATTCCAACCTGACCCTGACGGCGGGAATGGAGCCTATCAGGCCCGGAAATTACGCAGGCCGTTATATTCACTACGGCATCCGCGAGCATGGCATGGCGGCCGCAATGAACGGTCTCGCGCTGCACGGCGGCTTCATTCCCTATGGCGGCACCTTCCTGGTCTTCTCCGATTACGCGCGGGGCGCGATCCGCCTGTCGGCTCTGATGGGGCAGCAGGTGATCTATGTCATGACCCATGACTCGATCGGTCTGGGTGAGGACGGGCCCACCCATCAGCCGATCGAGCATCTGGCGATGCTGCGCGCGACGCCCAACCTGAACGTCTTCCGCCCCTGCGACATCGTCGAGACGGCCGAATGCTGGGAACTGGCACTCAAGGAACGCGATCGCCCGAGCCTTCTCGTCCTGTCGCGCCAGAATTTGCCGATGTGCCGTCCGGCCGACGGCGAAAACCTCTCCGCGCGCGGAGCCTATGTGCTGCGCGCGACCTCGGAACCGTCCTCCCTCACCCTCCTGGCAACCGGTTCCGAGGTCGAAATAGCCTGCGCCGCCGCCGATACGCTGTTGTCCGAACACGGCATTGCCGCGGCGGTGGTGTCCATGCCCTGCTGGGAACTGTTCGAGCGGCAACCGCCCGAATACCGCAAGGCGGTACTTGGAACAGCGCCCCGGATCGGGATCGAGGCGGCGGTCCGGTTCGGCTGGGATCGGTATCTCGGAGAAGAAGGCCGTTTCATTGGCATGACGGGTTTCGGTGCCAGTGCACCGGCGCCTGCGCTCTATGAGCATTTCGGGATCACCGCCGGAGCCGTCGTGGAAACGGCGCTCGAACTCGTCGCCCGCACATCGGGCAAACACCAGACGGATCGGTAGGAAAGGACCAGGACCATGGCCCGCATCACACTGCGTCAGCTGCTCGATCACGCGGCTGCATACGGATACGGCGTTCCGGCCTTCAACATCAACAACATGGAGCAGGGTCTTGCGGTGATGGAGGCGGCGGCCGCGTGCGACGCGCCCGTCATCCTCCAGGCGTCGAAGGGCGCGCGATCCTATGCGAAGGATATCATGCTGGCGCGCATGATCGAGGCGCTGACGGAAATCTATCCGACCATTCCTGTCTGCATCCATCAGGATCACGGCAGCGACGAAGCGACCTGCATGACGGCGATCCGTCACGGTTTTACCTCCGTCATGATGGACGGCTCGCTGGGGGCGGATGCCAAGACACCGGCTTCCTACGAATACAATGTCGCGATTACCGAGCGCGTGACGCGCATCGCCCATTGGGTCGGCGTATCGGTCGAAGGGGAGCTAGGTGTTCTCGGTTCGCTGGAGACAGGGATGGGAGAAGCCGAGGATGGCCATGGCGCGGAAGGTTCGCTCTCGCACGACCAGCTTTTGACGGATCCGGACCAGGCCGTCGATTTCGTCGCCCGTACCGGCGTCGATGCGCTGGCGATCGCATGCGGCACGTCTCATGGCGCCTACAAGTTCACCCGGCAGCCGGATGGCGCGATCCTGGCGATGAACGTCATCGAGGAGATCCACCGCAAGCTGCCGAACACGCATCTCGTCATGCACGGTTCGTCCTCGGTGCCACAGGAGTTGCAGGACGTCATCAACCGGTTCGGCGGACAGATGCCGCAGACTTATGGCGTTCCGGTCGAGGAAATCGAGCGTGGCATTCGCTGCGGGGTCCGGAAGGTCAACATCGATACCGACTGCCGGATGGCGATGACCGGGCAGTTCCGCCGGATTGCAACGGAACATCCGGAGGAGTTCGACCCGCGCAAGTTCCTCAAGCCGGCAATGGACGCCATGCGCAACCTTTGCCGCGACCGTTTCGAACGGTTCGGCACTGCGGGCAAGGCCTCGAAAATCAAGGCCATCCCCTTGGACGAGATGGCGAAGCGCTATGCCGCCGGAGAGCTCGATCCGCAAACCAAAACTGCGAAAGCCGCCTGAGCGGCCGTCCGGAACCTAACGAAAGGACAAGGCCATGGACAGCGAATCCCAAACCGTCAAAGGCGCGGCGCGCTACAAATCCGGCGTCATGGAATACAAGAAGATGGGCTATTGGGAGCCCGACTACGAGCCAAAGGATACCGATATCATTGCGCTCTTCCGGATCACGCCGCAGGACGGAGTCGATCCCGTTGAAGCGGCGGCGGCCGTGGCGGGCGAGTCCTCCACCGCCACCTGGACGGTGGTCTGGACCGACCGGTTGACGGCGACCGAGAAATATCGTGCCAAGGCCTACCGGCTCGATCCCGTGCCGAATGCGGAAGGGCAGTATTTCGCCTATATCGCCTATGACCTAGACCTGTTCGAACCGGGTTCGATCGCCAACCTCAGTGCCTCGATCATCGGCAACGTCTTCGGCTTCAAGCCGCTCAAGGCGCTGCGGCTGGAGGACATGCGTTTCCCTGTCGCCTATGTGAAGACTTTCCAGGGACCAGCGACCGGCATCGTCGTCGAACGCGAGCGGCTGGACAAGTTCGGCCGTCCGCTGCTGGGCGCGACGGTCAAGCCGAAGCTCGGGCTTTCGGGACGCAACTACGGCCGCGTGGTCTATGAAGCACTGAAGGGCGGGCTCGATTTCACCAAGGACGACGAGAACATAAACTCGCAACCCTTCATGCATTGGCGCGAGCGGTTTCTCTACTGCATGGAGGCGGTGAACAAGGCCCAGGCCGAGACGGGTGAAATCAAGGGCACTTACCTGAATGTGACGGCAGCCACGATGGAAGACATGTACGAGCGCGCCGAATTCGCCAAGGAGCTCGGTTCGGTCGTGGTCATGATCGATCTCGTCATCGGCTACACGGCGATCCAGTCCATGGCGAAGTGGGCGCGCCGGAACGACATGATCCTGCACCTCCATCGCGCCGGCCATTCCACCTATACCCGGCAGAAGACGCACGGCGTGTCCTTCCGTGTCATTGCCAAATGGATGCGTCTGGCGGGTGTCGATCACATCCACGCCGGCACCGTCGTCGGTAAGCTCGAAGGCGATCCCGCCACGACGCGCGGCTACTACGATGTCTGCCGCGAGGACTACAATCCGATGCGTCTGGAGAATGGCATCTTCTTCGACCAGCATTGGGCCTCGCTCAACAAGATGATGCCGGTCGCGTCCGGCGGCATCCATGCCGGGCAGATGCACCAACTTCTGGATCTGCTCGGCGAGGACGTCGTGCTGCAGTTCGGCGGCGGCACGATCGGCCATCCGATGGGCATCGCCGCCGGCGCCACGGCCAACCGCGTCGCGCTGGAATGCATGGTGCTTGCCCGCAATGAAGGCAGGGACATCGTCCGTGAAGGCCCGGAGATCCTGCGCGACGCCGCCCGTCACTGCCAGCCTCTGCAACAGGCGCTTGAGGTCTGGAAGGACGTGACCTTCAACTACACCTCGACCGATACGCCGGACTTTGTTCCGACGGCCACCGCAGCAGAATAGGAGAAGCGACATGCATATCACCCAGGGAGCATTCTCGTTCCTGCCGCCATTGACGGATGACCAGATCGCTCGGCAGGCCCAGTATTGCATCGACAAGGGCTGGGCCATGAGCCTCGAGTTCACCGACGATCCGCACCCCCGCAACACCTATTGGGACATGTGGGGCCATCCGATGTTCGACAATCCGGACGCGGCCGCGCTGATGATGGAACTCAGGGAATGCCGCAAGGTCTATGGCGACCGCTATATCCGCTTCGTAGCCGTGGACAGCAGCCACGGCTGGGAATCCGTCCGCCTGTCCTTCATCGTCAACCGGCCTGCGACGGAACCCGGCTTCCGGCTCGACCGGCAGGAGGTTGCGGGCAGGGGCATCCGCTATACGACCCGGTCCTATGCGGCGGACAAGCCGGCCGGTGAACGTTATGGCTGATGCGGTACCCCTCAAGTCGCAGATCGATGAGGAGATGCCTTCGGCCATCGATCTGCGCGCGGAATATGTCGACTCCGGCGTCAAGGATGTGCTGGATGAACTCGACCGGACCCTCATCGGTCTGGCGCCGGTCAAGCAGCGCATCAAGGAAACCGCCGCGCTGCTGCTGGTCGAGCGTGCGCGTAAACGCCTCGGTCTCGCCCACGAAACCCCGACGTTGCACATGAGCTTCAGCGGCAACCCGGGGACGGGAAAGACCACGGTCGCCTTGCGCATGGCCGATTTGCTCCATCGTCTTGGTTATATCCGCAAGGGGCATCTGGTCTCGGTGACGCGCGATGATCTGGTGGGGCAATATATCGGCCATACCGCTCCGAAGACGAAGGAGATCCTGAAAAAGGCGATGGGCGGCGTCCTCTTCATCGACGAGGCCTACTATCTCTACCGGCAGGAAAACGAGCGCGATTACGGTCAGGAAGCCATCGAGATACTCCTGCAGGTCATGGAGCATCAGCGCGAAGACTTCGTCGTCATTCTCGCGGGCTACGCGGACAGGATGGACCGGTTCTTCCAGAGCAATCCGGGATTTCGCTCGCGTATTGCCCATCATATCGACTTTCCCGATTACACCGACGACGAGCTTCTGGGGATCGCCGAGACCATGTTGGCCAACCAGAACTATGAGTTCGATGCCGAGGGACGCGTTGCGATGGAGCAGTACATCGCGCTCCGCCGACGCCAACCGCACTTCGCCAATGCCCGTTCGATCCGCAATGCGCTCGACCGCGCACGGCTGCGCCAGGCAAACCGGTTGTTCGAGACGTCCAGCGGGCCGGTCGATGCCAGAGTGCTGTCGACGATCCTCGCGGCTGACATCAGGGCCAGCCGTGTTTTCAGGGACGGAGTGAAAGAGGAGGTTGCGCTGTGACCAAAAAAACCATCATCGCGCCCTCTATCCTGTCCGCCGATTTCTCGCGGCTGGGCGAGGAGGTCGAAAATGTCGTCAAGGCAGGCGCCGACTGGATCCATCTCGATGTCATGGACGGCCATTTCGTACCCAACATCACATTCGGGCCAGCGATTGTAAAATCGATCCGCCAGCGGACGGATGCCGTCTTCGATTGCCATCTGATGATTGCCCCCGCGGATCCCTATATCGCAGCCTTCGCGGACGCGGGCTGCGATATCATCACGGTTCATGCCGAGGCCGGGCCGCATCTGGATCGCACGCTCCAGGCGATCCGCGGCCTCGGAAAGAAGGCCGGTGTGTCGCTCAATCCATCGACACCGGAAAGCGCGATCGAATATGTGCTCGACCGCCTGGATCTCGTCCTGCTGATGACCGTCAATCCCGGCTTCGGCGGGCAGGCCTTTATTCCGGCGGTCGTGGAGAAGGTGCGCCGTGTGGCCGCGATGATCGGCGATCGGCCGATCCATATCGAGATCGACGGCGGCGTCACCCCCGCAACCGCACCACTGGTCTCGGCCGCCGGGGCGGACGTGCTGGTGGCCGGTTCCGCCATCTTCAAGGATAATGACGCTTCGGCCTATGCCGGCAATATCGAAGCGATCCGGCGGCAGGCGGACAAGGCGCTGACACGTCAGGCGGCTTGAAGTTGATCGGGGAAGCCCAAGCAAACAAGGGGCTGCCGGGGAAGCCGGCAGCCCCTTGTTTCATTACTGGCTTGAGAACTGCTCGAGATAGGCCAGCAGATTGCTGATCTCGGTTTCATCCTTGAGGCCGGCAAAAACCATCTTCGTGCCTTTTACCTTTGCCTTCGGATCGTGGAGATAATCGCGCAACGATGCCTCGTCCCATTTGAGACCGGCTTCACCGGCTTCGACCATCGCTTTTGAATATTTGAAGCCGGCATGGGTGCCGGCAACCCTGCCGATCACACCGTTGAGGGAGGGGCCGACCTTGTTCTTGTCATTGTCGGCGTTATGGCAGGCCTTGCACTTGTTGAATACCGTTGCTCCCGCCGTGGCATCACCCTCTTGGGCACTGACACCGCAGGCAGAAAAGATCGCAACTGATACGCCGATCAGAAGGACACGACACTTCATGTTATTTCCTCATTTCGCCAAGGGTGCCCTTTGACGAAGGCAGGCGCCACGTTTTCCTCCTCTGGCGCCGACCATTTGGATCATCCGAGTTTGCGATGAGACATCGGGACTTCAGATCCGATAAAAAGCGTACCTGCCGGGGCGTGTAAGTCAACCCTCGAACGGCGTCCGATCCGTGACCTTCTGCCAGAGTGGAGTTTGGGCCAGATCGGAACTTGCGATTGACGGGCGGGCGCGATGCACCTAACCTCAACGTATCTCTTCTTGGCACCGGAAGAGACTGTGATTGACCAGCAGTTCATATGAACCGCTTGGGCAAAAGGAAGCGGTCGCGTCAGGTCCGCGGATCGAAAGGTGCCGTATGCGCTTTATCCAACTCGTTCTGACGATTTGTCTTGCGGACAAGCCCTCAAGCTGCCGCGAGGAGCACCTTTCGTTCGAAGACATGGGTGGTCCGGTGACCTGCATGATTCAGGCGCCGCCGCAGATTGCGAGATGGTCTGCGGAACATCCGAAAATGCGTGTCGTCAGGTGGAGATGCGAATATTCGAGTAAGGGGCGCGAAATCTAGAGGGTCAGAACAGTCGGGTTTCGCTGCATGGGAGGGATTGATGGGAGGCATGATCAGCCGGTCGTTTCGGATCGCATTGTTGTTCCTTATGGCACTCGTCACGTTTTCGGCTGGGCAGGCGGCTGCCGCGGAGGTCGTACGTGTGGGCGTCCTCAAATTTGGTACCGTGAGCTGGGAGCTTGATACGATCAAACGACACAAGCTTGACGAAAAACACGGGATCACTGTGGATGTACAGGCATTCGCCGGTGAAGACGCGACGAATGTCGCCCTGATGGCCGGAGCGGTCGATATCATCGTTTCGGACTGGCTGTGGGTCTCGCGGCAGCGCGCGACGGGCCAGGACCTGACATTCGTGCCGTATTCGACTGCCGTCGGGGCCATCATGGTTCCTCCGGATTCTCCGATCAAAGGCCTCGGCGACCTCGCAGGCAAGACCTTGGGCGTTGCCGGCGGCTCGCTGGACAAGAACTGGCTCCTGATCCAGGCAATGGCGAAGAAGGACCATTCCGTGGATCTGGCATCGGCCAGCACGATCGTCTACGGCGCCCCGCCATTGCTGACGGAGAAAGTGCAGCAGGGCGAACTCGATGCGGTTCTCAATTTCTGGAATTATTGCGCCCGCCTCGAGGCCAAGGGTTTTCGCCGCCTTGTCGGAGGTCATGAGGCCGCTGCCGCTCTCGGGGCTTCGGGGCCGATTGTTGCGCTGGGATATATTTTCCACGACACTTGGGCAAAGGATCATCCGGCCGCGATCGAGGCCTTCGTAAAGGCGAGCGCCGATGCCAAGGCGTTGCTGGAACAGTCAGACGACGAATGGACCGCTCTTGCTCCGATGATCCCCGGAGAGGAGGCAGAACGGAAGGCGATGCGCGATCGCTATCGCGAAGGCATCCCAAGAGCCTCCGCTGACGAAGTGGAAGGGGACGCCAGGGCGCTCTTCTCGGTTTTGGCGGACATAGGTGGAGAGGAACTGGTCGGGCCATCGAAGGAATTGATGCCGGGGACGTTCTGGAGGGCGCAATAGGTGAGTCAGCTTTCTCTCGCTACGGTGCGAACGGAGAAGGCGCGGCCGGGACGCTATTGGGGCCCTTTCCTGACGGTCGTCGCCTCAATCGTCGTCCTCGCCGTCGCCTGGCACCTGACGGCGGCTCTCTTCCCCAGTGGTGCCTTTCCTCCACCCCTCGACGTTCTGCGGGTCATGGTTCGGGAGACGGCGAGGGGGGAAATCCCCTATCATTTGGGAATAACCCTCGGCCGCGTAGCCGCCTCTTTCCTGCTCGCTATGGTGATCGGCTCGGCGATCGGAATCTTTCTCGGAAGCCACCCGCGGGCGGACCGGTTTCTCGATCCTTGGGTCATTCTTTGCCTGAATATCCCTGCGCTGGTGATCATCGTTCTTGCTTATATCTGGTTCGGGCTGAACGAGGTCGCTGCCATCGGTGCGGTGGCCTTCAACAAGATCCCGAACGTGATCGTGACCATGAGGGAGGGGACCCGCGCGCTCGACCTGCGCTATTCCGACATGGCAAAAGTCTACAGGTTCGGACCTTTCGCGCGGCTGCGCCACGTCCTCGGGCCGCAACTACAGCCCTATCTCGCCGCCGCCTCCCGCTCCGGCATTTCGCTGATCTGGAAGATCGTGCTGGTCGTCGAACTGCTCGGCCGTTCCAACGGCGTCGGCTTCCAGATCAATCTCTACTTTCAGCTTTTCGACGTCGCCTCCATCCTGGCCTACACGCTGGCATTCGTCTGCGTGATGCTCCTGATTGAAATCCTTCTGGTGCAGCCCCTTGAACACGCTTCAACCCGTTGGCGCAAACGCGCGACTTGAAATCGAAATCCGCAGCAAGTCCTTCGAGGCGTCCAATGGCGGCAGCATCGACGTGCTGCGCGATCTCGCTTTTGCGGTAGAGCAGAACGAATTCGCCTGCCTCGTCGGTCCCTCCGGCTGTGGCAAGACAACCACGTTGCGTCTTCTCCTCGGTCTCGACCATTCGTTCGAAGGTCGCATCAGACTTCCGGGGGAAGGGAAGCCTCGTATCGGCATGGTTTTTCAGGAGCCGGTTTTGCTGCCCTGGCGGACCGTCGAGGAAAACGTGCGCCTCGCTTTGCCGAAGAGCCTGCAGGGCAAGAACCTTGATCAGCTATTCGACGTGCTCGGACTGGGAAAGATGCGAACCTTCTATCCGGGAGAGCTTTCACTGGGGCTTGCCCGCCGCGCCGCTCTTGCCCGAGCGCTAGCGATCGAACCCGATCTCCTGGTCCTTGACGAGCCCTTTGTCTCCCTGGACGAGGCGACGGCGCAGCAGCTTCGTTATCTTCTGCTCCAGATATGGTCTGAGCATCCGACGACCGTTCTGATGGTGACGCATAACCTGCAGGAAGCGATCATGCTGTCCGACCGGATCATCCTCCTGTCGCCGCGCCCCGCTCATGTCGTCGGATCGTTCCTCATCCGGGTCCCCCGGGAAGCCAGGAACGCGCAGGTGCGCTGCGACATCCTGCGTTCCTTCCACGAAAGATTTCCGACGCAGTTCTAGCGGCGGTCGCGTCCCCTCAGAAGCAACGGATATCTGCCTCGGCCTGGGCTCTTTTCAGGTCCGCTATCGCGGCCTTGGCCGGAGCGCTTTCACGAAACAGCACGCCGTTTTCGCCCGGAACCAGCCCCATTTGTCGAAAGGTGGAGGCTGCCTCATAGCGCTCATAGGGGATGATCGATTGGATTACGTCGATCGAGCACGAGCAGCGATCGAGGTTGGCTCGGTTCTCTCCATTGGCCTTCATGCAGGCGTAGACGTACTCGGCGACGCTGTTGGTCGGATAGGTGGTTGCCGCCTCCGCCGGGAGCGCAAAAAAAGCCACCGTCGAAGCAAACGCAGCGACAGGGAATTTCCTTAGCGTAAACATGGGGCGTCCTTTCTCCAGGCCGGTAGTTGATCCCCGAGAAGGGGTTGTAAATACTGATGAAAGTATAAGTTCAAAACCTAGTCTGCATCCAGTATTATCCTTTAATTTTGTCAGTATAGAATGCTGCGCTGCGATGAGATTATGATGCGGTGCAGCGAATATTGGCAAGAAACAAAGCTTGCGGAATGCAACGCTATTGCTTATGGTTTACTTGTTTCCGGCTTCAAGGACGTTGCCGTCAAGGGAGTGGTGACAGTCTTCGTAGGCCAAGCGGGTGGGCGGTAACGGTGCCCTCCGCGCGCCTGGCTTAGGTCGTGACACGCTGCCGGAAATACTTCCCCCATGCTGAACCGGTGACGCGGGTTCCTGTTATGAGACAGGTGCTGCCGCAAGAGGTCATCAGTGCGAACTCGGGAGGACTAAATGCGTGTACATACAGACTTCATAAAATCGGCATTGGTGACAGCAGCGGTATCTTTGTCATTGGCGGGAGGAGTATTTGCCAATGACGAAGTCCAGTCGCTGATCTCCGATTCCAAGAACTGGGCGATTCCGACGGGTGACTATGCCAATACCCGCCATTCGAAATTGAACCAGATCACGAAAGACAACGTGAAAAATCTTCAGGTCAAGTGGACCTTCTCGACCGGCGTGCTGCGCGGTCATGAAGGCGGACCTCTGGTGATCGGCGACGTTATGTACGTCCATGCGCCGTTCCCGAATACAGTTTATGCTCTCGACCTCAACAATGACGGCAAGATCCTCTGGAAATATGAGCCCAAGCAGGATCCGAACGTCATTCCGATCATGTGCTGCGACACCGTCAACCGTGGCGTCGCCTACGGTGATGGCAAGATCATCCTCAACCAGGCCGATACGACGGTCACCGCTCTCGATGCCAAGACCGGCAAGGTCGTCTGGCAGGCAAAGAACGGTGAGGATACCGCCGGCGGCCAAGGTGAAAGCGGGACGGCCGCTCCGATGGTCTTCAAGGACAAGGTGCTGATCGGCATCTCGGGCGGCGAGTTCGGTGTCCGCGGCCATGTGACCGCGTACAACCTGAAAGACGGTTCGGTCGCATGGAAGGCCTATTCGACCGGTCCTGACTCTGAAACCCTGATGGATGGCGAGAAGACGACCCAGCTCGGCAAGCCGGTTGGCAAGGATTCCGGCGTTACCAGCTGGGAAGGCGAACAGTGGAAGCAGGGTGGCGGAACGACCTGGGGCTGGTATGCCTTCGATCCGGAGCTCAACCTGGTCTACTACGGAACCGGCAACCCCTCGACCTGGAACCCGGTCCAGCGGCCCGGCGACAACAAGTGGTCGATGACCATTTTCGCTCGTGACGCCGACACCGGCATGGCGAAGTGGGTCTACCAGATGACCCCGCATGACGAATGGGACTTCGACGGCGTCAACGAGATGATCCTCGTCGATGACATGCAGGTCAACGGTTCGGCCCGCGATGTTCTCGTCCACTTCGACCGCAACGGTTTCGCCTATACGCTGGATCGTGGAACGGGCGAACTGCTCGTTGCCAAGAAGTACGATCCCACGGTCAACTGGGCGACCGAGGTCGTGATGGACCCGAACAGCGACCAGTACGGTCGTCCGCAGGTCGTAGCCCAATACTCGACCCAGCAGAATGGCGAGGATACCAACACCACCGGCGTCTGCCCGGCGGCGCTGGGTACCAAGGACCAGCAGCCGGCCACGTATTCGCCCAAGACAGGGCTGTTCTACGTGCCGACCAACCACGTCTGCATGGACTACGAGCCCTATCGGGTGAGCTACACGGCCGGCCAGCCCTATGTGGGCGCGGCGGTCTCCATGTATCCGACCCCCAACAGCCATGGCGGAATGGGTAATTTCATCGCTTGGGATGCCGCGAAGGGTGAGATCGTCTGGTCGAAGCCCGAGCAGTTCTCGGTCTGGTCGGGTGCTCTGTCGACCGATGGCGATGTCGTCTTCTACGGCACGCTGGAGGGCTACATCAAGGCTGTCGACCACGACGGTAACGAACTCTACAAGTTCAAGACACCGTCCGGCATCATCGGCAACATCAATACCTTCGAACACAAGGGCAAACAGTATATCGCCGTGCTCTCGGGTGTTGGCGGTTGGGCAGGTATCGGCCTTGCAGGCGGTCTGCTCCAGGCCGAAGGCGCTGCTGCATGGCAGACTGCGGTTGCCGGCGAAAATGCCCCGACCGATGAGGCACAGTCGATCGCCACAGCCGGTCTCGGCGCGGTCGGTGGCTATGCCGCCCTTGCCGACTACACGACGCTGGGCGGTCAGCTCACCGTCTTCGGCCTCCCGGATTGACGGGGGGCTATAGGCACCAGGCCGCCTTCTCATAGAAGGCGTCCAGCAGAGAAACGGGAGCCCGGATCACCTGAACTCCGCGCCGGGCTTCCGGTTTCGCCACAATTCCACAACCCAACTGTCAACGCCGCATCGCGACAGCCGAGCTGTGTCCGTGGCGAAATGGAAAGAGGTAGGAATGTCTGTTTGCAAAACAGTTTCAGTTATCGTTACGGCTCTTCTTGTTGCTTCCAGCATCGCTCTTGCAGACGATGACAAACAGAAAGCCGCCGCCGCTTCCGATGAAGACGGCAAGTATTTCGATGCCGACGGGGTTCCGACCTACAAGCTGGAAGCCGACGGAACCGTGGATTGGTACACGTTCAGCGGATATCGCCGTTATCACTCCGACTGTCACGTCTGTCATGGTCCGGACGGAGTGGGTTCCAGCTACGCGCCGGCGCTCGTCAACTCGTTGAAGACCATGGATTACGGCACATTCATTTCGGTGGTGGCCGAGGGCCGCAAGAACGTCGGTGGGGGCAAGGAAAACGTCATGCCTGCCTTCGGAGACAACAAGAACGTCTATTGTTACATGGACGATATCTACATTTATCTGCGGGCGCGTGCGGTGGACGGCATTCCGCGCGGCAGGCCTCCCAAGAAAGCGGACAAGCCGCAAGGCGCCAAGGACTATGAAGCCTCGTGCATGGAGGGCTGATCCGATGTCGGCACGCAGATCCTGCGGTCTTTATATAGCTTCGGTGATCGCAGCGTTCGCGATGGTTCCGAGTACGGCGTTTTCGCAGACCGCCGGGCTGGGGGCCGCTGGCGAACTGGTCGATCCGGATGTGCTGCGCGTCTGCGCCGATCCGTCCAACATGCCTTTCTCCGACGAAAGCGGGGAGGGCTTCGAAAACAAGCTGGCGGAACTGGTGGCGGCAAAGACCGGCCGAAAGTCGGTTGCCTATACCTGGTATCCCATGGCGACCGGCTTCGTGCGCAACACGCTGAGGACAAACCGCTGCGACATCATCATGGGTTACGCCCAGGGTGATGAACTGGTGCAGAACACCAATGCCTACTACCGTTCGACCTACGTCATGGTGTTCAAGAAGGACAAGGGGCTGGAAGGCGTCGAGACGATCAGCGATCCGAAGCTGGCGGACAAGAAGGTCGGCATCGTGTCGGGAACGCCGCCGAGCGTCAGTCTGGCCAGGGCCAAACTGTTACGGTCTGCCAAGACCTATCCTCTCATGGTCGATACGCGGGCGGCTCCTTCCATGGCGGAAGTGATGCTGAAGGATCTCCAGAACGACGTCATCGACGTCGCTCTGCTCTGGGGACCGATGGCGGGTTACTACGCCAGGGAAATCAATCCCGATTTCGTCATGGTGCCGCTTCTCAAGGAAACCGGCAGCCGAATGACCTATCGCATCACCATGGGTGTTCGTCCCTCGGACCAAGAGTGGAAGCGTACGCTGAACACCCTGATCCGGGAAAACCAGGCCGAGATAAACAAGATCTTGCAGGAGTTCCAGGTTCCGCTGGTCGATGAAGCTGGGAACGAGATCAGGGGGTAGCGGTTCTTCCGGCATGCTCTGGAAGCAGTTCCAGAGGGCCGTTGAACTATAAGTGAGCGCGGTCGCGTTGGGGAGGTGGGCCGTTTTGTGGTAGTCTCCAGGCTTCCAGACGACAGACGCGGACGGCCTCGAATTTTAAAGCTTGCGTCGGAAGGCGCACGATGCCTGAGGAGATCAATCCTTGATCTCGGGCAAGAGCAAGAGGAGAAGGCTCATGAAGAAAAGCTGGAAGAAGCCGACGATGTGCACAGTTGCGGTCGGAATGGAAATGTCACGTTACCAGTCCGCCGAACTCAAGGCCAAGAAGTAAGCACATCGACCGCTCCATGCGCCCGATCCGCATGGAGCGGCTGCCGTCGAAAGGAAGCATCGTCACATGCGGCTGAAGGTTCTCGGCTCCGCGGCAGGAGGGGGATTCCCCCAATGGAATTGCAACTACCGTCTGAGCCGCGCCGTCCGCAACGGCGAGGCGGGTTTTCGTGCGCGGACCCAATCAAGTCTCGGCGTTTCCGCAGATGGGAAAAGCTGGGTTCTCTTCAATGCCTCCCCGGACATTCGTGAGCAGATAGCTGCAACGCGTGAACTGCAGCCTATGGAAGATGGCCCCCTGCGAGCCTCGCCGATCCGGGCCGTTATTCTGACGAATGCGGATGTCGATCACATCGCCGGGCTTTTGAGTCTGCGCGAGGGGCATCGTTTCGTCATCTATGCAACCGCCCGGGTGCTTCGCGTGCTCGCGGAAAACAGCATCTTCAATGTGCTCGACAACGAACTGGTCGAGCGCCGGGAGCTTTCCTTGAATGTCCCGACGCCGATTGCCGATTGGCAGGGAAAGCCGACATCCATCGTGGTCGAGGCATTTCCGGTTCCCGGCAAGGTGGCCCTGTTTCTGGAGGATGCCGGCAAGGCGGAGGAGGGGTTCGGCACGCAGGAGGGCGACACGGTGGGGGTGCGCATCTGGCAGGAGGGCCATGAGGGGGCGGCATTGTACGTTCCCGGCTGCGCTGCCGTCGACGCCGATCTGAAGGCAAGGATCGCCGACACGGCATGCCTGCTCTTCGACGGCACGGTCTATGCCGACGACGAGATGCTGAAAGCGGGTGTCGGCGCCAAGACCGGCCGGCGTATGGGACATCTCCACATCGGCGGTCCTGATGGTTCGATGGCACTGCTCGCGGACACCGCGCCGAAGCGCCGCATCTATGTCCATATCAACAACACCAATCCGATCCTCGACGAGAAGTCTCCTGAAGCAGCTGCGGTGAGGGCAGGGGGATGGGAGATCGGTTATGACGGGATGGAGATCAGCCTATGAGCGATTTTTCCGACGCGGCACGAAACGGACTGACGCCCGACGCGCTCGAAGAGGTGCTGCGCCAAATCGGGGCGGAGCGATATCACAATCAACATCCCTATCATCACAGGATGATGGCAGGCTCTCTGACCAGGGGCGAACTGCAGGCCTGGGCGCTCAATCGCTATTGCTATCAGGCGGTGATACCACGCAAGGACGCAATGATCCTGGCGCGGGCGGAAGATCCGGAGTTCCGTGTCGAATGGCGCCGCAGGATCGAGGACCATGACGGCTCAACCGGCTGGGATGGTGGCATTGCCCGCTGGATCAAGCTGGCAACCGGGCTCGGCCTCGACGCGGAGATGGTGAAGAGCGAGCGGTCGGCTCTTCCCGCAACGCGCTTTGCCGTCGGCGCTTATCTCTCCTTCTGCGCCAGCCGCAGCCTGTTGGAAGCGGTCGCATCGTCGCTGACCGAGTTGTTTTCTCCGGTGATCATCGGTGAGCGCGTTCCGGCCATGCTGGCGAAATACAGCTACGTGACCGAAGATACGCTCGCCTATTTTACGCCAAGGCTGAAGCAGGCACCACGGGATGCTGATTTCGCGCTCGCTTATGTCCGTCGGCATGCGACTGACCCGGAAAAGCAGCAGACGGTCATCGATGCACTCGTTTTCAAGTGCGATATCCTGTGGGCCATGCTGGACGCGCTGGATTATGCCTATAGGGAGGGTGGCAGCATACCGCCGGGCGCCTTCATGCCGGAGGTGCCATGATGGGAAGCCGCAGCCGTCAGCGCGTTCTCCTGTCCGAGCAGTCACGGCCGCAACTGAAGCGTTATGTGCGGCTGCAATACGATCCGGTGCGCAGCGCCTGGGCATTGCTTTCGCCGGAAAGGGTTTTCTGGCCGGATGAGGTCAGCCTTGATATACTGCAACTGTGCGATGGCCGGCACACCGTTCCGCAGATCGTCGATGAACTCGCTGGCCAATACGATGCTGCCCGTGAAGATATCGCCCCCGATGTCGAGCAATTCCTGCAGGAATGGTCCGACAGATTTCTGGTGACGCTATGAGTGACGCACTTCTGCCTCCCATCGGCATGCTGGCTGAACTGACGCACCGCTGTCCGCTGCAATGCGTCTACTGTTCCAACCCCCTCGAACTCTTGAAGGCCGACAAGGAGCTTTCCACCGACGCCTGGCTTGCTCTTTTCGAGGAGGCGGCCGATCTCGGAGTGCTACAGATCCACCTGTCCGGCGGGGAACCGACCCTGAGGCCGGATCTCGAGGAGTTTGCCAGCTGCTTGTCGCGACGCGGCGTCTATACCAATCTCATTACCGCGGGGGTCGGGATCGCCGAAGGCCGCATCGAAAGGCTTCGCGATGCAGGCCTCGATCACGTGCAGCTGAGCATTCAGGGCGCCCATGCGCCGACCACCGAGAAAATCGGCAACAACCGCGGTGCGCAGGAGAAGAAGCTCGAAGTCGCAAGGAAGGTCGTGGAACTGGGCCTGCCGCTGACGATCAATGCACCTATCCATCGGCACAACATCGAGGAAGTACCTGCTTTCATAGACCTGGCGCTTTCCCTTGGCGCGCAACGCCTGGAGATTGCCAACGTGCAATATGCCGGCTGGGCTCTTCTCAACCGCCAGAAACTCATGCCCGACCGGGAGGCCGTGGAGCGTCAGGTCGAGATCGTTGAGGAGGCGCAAGAGCGCCTGCGGGGCATCCTGGCGATCGACTTCGTCGCGCCCGACTATTTCGCCATCTATCCGAAACCCTGCATGGGCGGTTGGGCGCGTGACGCCTTCATGGTCGCCCCGGACGGCAGGGTCCTCCCTTGCCATGCTGCCGGAACCATCCCGACACTCCACTTCGAGCGGTTCGGAGAGGCGAGCCTGACCGACATCTGGATTAATTCGCCGGCCTTCAACGCTTTCCGCGGCGACGATTGGATGCTGGAACCGTGCAGAAGCTGTGAGCGGAAGGAGATCGATTGGGGCGGATGCCGGTGCCAGGCCATGGCGATCGCGGGGGACGCCGCCGCGACCGACCCCGCATGCATCAAGTCCCCGCTCCACAACCGCATGGCAACGCTGATCGGAGAGGCCAATGTTCTTCCCATGGGCGCCGCCGAGGATTTCCGCTACCGCCGCATCGGCAGGGTGTAGGCTCGGCTCTACGAAACCGCTGTATGGCCATTTACGCAAAGAAAAAGGGGTCGCGAACCGATCGCAACCCCTTGAATCTGGCTCCCCGGGCCGGATTCGAACCGGCGACCTGTCGATTAACAGTCGAATGCTCTACCGCTGAGCTACCAGGGAATGTCCGCTTGGCGCGGTGTGAGCGGGGTAATACAAATGCTTTCCCGATTTGCCAAGTGATTTTTCAAAAAAAATGTGAAGGCTTGTATATCCGGGGCGGCGAACCCATGTGCCAGCCTGTACGTTCATCCCGAAATATCCGCAGGATACTCCTAATGACCGAGCGAAGCTACCGCATTGATGCCGACAACGGCAGGCTCGTGCTCGGCCGGTTCGAGATGCCGTTTCCCCGCTCGCGCGCCGGACGTATTGCGTGTGGCATCGCGCTGGTGGCCGGTGGCTTCCTCGGCTTCCTGCCCATCCTCGGCTTCTGGATGATCCCCCTCGGTCTCCTGATCCTGTCGCAGGATCTCGGTTTCGTCCGGCGTCGGCGCCGCAAGCTGGCGATCTGGTGGCGCAAGCGCTATCCGGCGGTGAATCGCGCCGGCCCGCGGCGCTGATTTTTCCAGGTTTGAGAAGAGAACGCTCCCTTGGAATCGCAGAAATGAGAAGGGAAAGGGACGGCCGCGTTCCTCTCGCGGCTTCGATGTATCGGTTTCGCCGACTCGAAACCACGTTAGTCGCGCTCAATAGACGAACAGTGATGGGGTGAAACAGGCAAAGGCTGCCACACCCAGCCAAGCGATGGTGTTCCGAGTGCCACATTCGAGGAATTTAAATAGGCTTTGCAGGAGCTTACTAAGGGGATGAGTGGGCGTTGGAGGCCTCGCCCGGAATCGAACCGGGGTGCAAGGATTTGCAGTCCTCTGCGTAACCACTCCGCCACGAGGCCAACCATGGAATAAAAGCGTGTGGTGGCGCGGATTTAGACGGGATGTCGGCAAACCGCAAGAGGGATTTTCCGAAATACGAGCATTTGTTGTCGAGGTTGAACGAGGATTCGCTCAGAGAAGTTTCCCGCGGAAACCTCGCAACTTGTTGAGCGAAGGATTATCCCTGCACCGGAACACCGGCGGCGTGCGCCGCCTCGACCACGGCATGGCGGGCCTGGGCCGCGGCGATGCGGCCTTCCATGGCGGCAGCACAGGCGGCAAGCGCCGCGCGAAACCTCTTGCTGTTCACGTCCGGCCAGGTCTCGGCGAGCAACCAGGCAGCCTCCCGGACCGAGCGGATCACGTGCCGCCCGCCGGCGATGACGAGGATGATGGGAAGGTGGAAAGGTCTGTCATAGGGCATTGCGGTGTCTCCGGCGTCCACAACGCCGGATGCGACGAAAGGTTCCCAGGCGGAAAATGAAACCGGCCGGGGATGATACCCCGCGAATGGCCGCGATGGTTGCCAAATGCATGTTTCAGGTGCGGGGTTGAGACGCATGGGGAGAAAGGGTGGTAGAGAATTGTTGCGCCGCCCCTTCAATCTCTTGAAACACCAGCCCGCTGCAATTAAGACACAACGGACAAAACCGGGCTTAGGACGGGCGAAAGATATGATCGATTACCAGGCAGCACGCACCAAGATGGTGGAAAACCAGATTCGCACGACCGACGTGACGTCGCATTCCGTGCTGAACGCCTTCCTGACCGTGCCGCGCGAAGCCTTCGTGCCGGATGCCCTGAAGCCGCTCGCCTATATTGACGAGGACATGCAGGTCGCCCCCGGCCGATACATCATGGAGCCGTCGCCGCTTGCGAAGCTTCTCCAGCTCGGCGAGATCAGCAAGGACGACGTCGTCCTCGAAATCGGCTGCGGTGCCGGCTATGCCGCGGCTCTGCTCTCGGAACTTGCCGGTTCGGTCGTCGCGATCGAGAGTGATGAGGCGCTGGCCGCTCAGGCAAGTGCGACACTCTCCAGCCTCAGCTGCGACAATGTCGCCGTTGTCACGGGGGCGCTGGAAGCCGGCTATCCGAGCGAAGCGCCCTACGACCTGATCTTCATCAACGGTGCCGTCGAAATCGTACCTGAGGCTTTGATTGACCAGCTGCGCGAAGGCGGACGTCTTGTCGCCGTGGTCGGCTACGGCAACTCCGCCCGCGCCACCGTCATCGTGCGCGCCGGCGGCACCTACTCGAAGAACGAATATTTCAACGCCGCCGTGAAGCCGCTACCGGGCTTCCGTCGTGCTGCCGAATTCGTCTTCTGACACTGTTGCGAACAACCTCGCAAAACCAGGGGCGCCTTGAGCGCCCTTTTTCTTGATTTGCTTCCGGGGATGTCGCGCCAAGGACAGTTGGTTCGGCGCGGCCGTTAACCGCTTTGCCGGAGAAATCTGTTGATCAAGCCGGAGAAAGCGCCGTGCGTGATTTTTTTCGCGGGCGCGGTATCCTACCGTGAACCGATTCGTCATGCCGGCTGCGGCCGGAAAGTGCCTTCGGACAAGAACGGGGATAGAAATGGCCCAGCCAGGTGTAGCGCGTGAACCGTCGATGGAAGAGATTCTGGCGTCGATTCGCAAGATCATCGAGAGCAATGATCCCGGTGCGGAAAAGAGCCTCGGTAGTGCCGTGCCGCCGCTCTACGATGAAGAGGACGACGAGATCAGTCTGACGATCGACGAGCCGACCTCGGCGACAGCAACGATGTTCCCCGCCAATGATCACCTGGCGGCACCTCAGCAAGCGGCCTCGGTCGCGGCATCCGAGCCCGCGCGGAATGTTTCGCTCGCTGATCTCGCTGCCCGCGTTCGCGCCACGGTCGACCGTGCCGAACTGGAGCCGATGGCAGCCGAACCGGCGTCCGCGCAGCCGGCGCTGCGCCAGTCGCCTCCGCCGGTCGACAATCCGTTGATGCCGAGCCGTCTGGCCAGTCTGCGCAGCCCGTCGGCTCCGGTCCAGCCCGCTCCGCAAGTAACACCTTCATTCCCGACTCCGGCTCAGCCTGCGGTGTCTGAAGAGACACGCCCGGCTGCTGGCCTTCTGTCGGCCGAATCGGGTGAACTGGTCGCCCGTTCGTTCGGCGAGCTTGCTGCTGCTGTCGACGGTCGGCAGCGCCGCTCGCTCGACGAGATGGCCGAGGAGATGCTGCGTCCGATGCTGCGAGAATGGCTGGACGACAACCTGCCGACGCTGGTCGAACGGCTGGTACGCGAGGAGATCGAGCGCGTCGCCCGCGGTCCGCGCCGTTAAGAAACCCTATTGTAGCAATACAGTTAGCCGCTCCGGTCTCCGGGGCGGCTTTCTTGTTGACACCGGCTTGCCTGTCCGGCTTTAAAGCCCGCAACAGCCCAAAAGAGAGTTTGGTCCGAAATGCTCGACAAGACCTACGATTCCGCCGCCGTCGAACCGAAGATCGCCAAGGCCTGGGACGACGCGGACGCGTTTCGCGCCGGCGCCAACAAGAAGCCCGGCGAGGACAGCTTCACCATCGTCATCCCGCCGCCGAACGTGACCGGCTCCCTGCACATGGGCCACGCGCTCAACAACACGCTGCAGGACATCATGGTCCGGTTCGAGCGCATGCGCGGCAAGGACGTGCTCTGGCAACCGGGCATGGACCATGCCGGTATCGCCACGCAGATGGTCGTCGAGCGCAAACTGGCCGCCGAGAAGCAGCCGAGCCGCCGCGAGCTGGGTCGCGAAGCCTTCATCGACAAGGTCTGGGAGTGGAAGGACGAATCCGGGGGGCAGATATTCAATCAGTTGAAACGCCTCGGCGCTTCCTGCGACTGGTCACGGGAACGCTTCACCATGGACGAGGGGCTGTCGGAAGCCGTCCTCGAGGTCTTCGTTACACTTTACAAGGAAGGCCTGATCTATCGCGGTAAGCGTCTGGTCAACTGGGATCCGAAGTTCGAAACGGCGATTTCCGACCTTGAGGTCGAGAACAAGGAAGTCGACGGCCACATGTGGCACTTCAAGTACCCCCTCGCCGGCGGAGAGACCTACACCTACATTGAGAAGGACGCGGACGGGAACGTCATCCTGCAGGAAGAGCGCAACTACATCTCGATTGCCACGACCCGTCCGGAGACGATGCTGGGGGATGGCGCGGTTGCCGTTCATCCATCGGATGAGCGGTATGCTCCAATTGTTGGCAAGCTCTGCGAAATCCCTGTTGGTCCGAAGGAGCATCGACGCCTGATTCCGATCATTGCGGATGAATATCCGGACCCGGAATTCGGCTCCGGCGCGGTCAAGATCACCGGCGCCCACGACTTCAATGACTACCAGGTTGCCCGCCGCAACAATATTCCGCTCTACCGGCTGATGGACACCCGCGCCGCCATGCGCGCCGATGGCGAACCCTATGCTGTCTACGCCGCGCAGGCACTCGAAATCGCCAAGACCGGCCACCTGCCGAGCGAGGAAGAGGTCGACGGCATCAACCTTGTGCCGGATGAATACCGTGGCCTCGACCGATACGAAGCCCGCAAGCGGATCGTCGAGGCGATCAACGCCGAAGGGCTGGCAGTCACTGTCAAGGATGCCGAGGGCAATGATGTCCCGTTCGTCGAGAACAAGAAGATCATGCAGCCGTTTGGCGACCGCTCCGGCGTCGTCATCGAGCCGATGTTGACCGACCAGTGGTTCGCCGACGCCAAGACGCTTGCCCAGCCGGCGATCAAGTCCGTCCGGGAGGGCCTCACCAACTTCGTTCCGAAGAACTGGGAAAAGACCTATTTCGAATGGATGGAAAACATCGAGCCGTGGTGCATCTCGCGCCAGCTCTGGTGGGGCCATCAGATCCCGGCCTGGTACGGTCCGGACGGTCAGGTCTTCGTCGAGAAGAGCGAGGAGGAGGCGCTGCACGCCGCCATCCAGCACTACATTTCGCACGAAGGTCCGTGGAAGGCTTGGGTTGAGGAAAAGCTCGAGAACTTCCAGCCGGGCGACATCCTGACCCGCGACGAGGACGTTCTCGACACCTGGTTCTCCTCGGCGCTTTGGCCATTCTCGACGCTTGGCTGGCCGCAGAAGACACCAGAACTCGAGCGCTACTATCCAACCAGCGTTCTCGTTACCGGCTTCGACATCATCTTCTTCTGGGTTGCCCGCATGATGATGATGGGCCTCCATTTCATGAAGGACGAGAGCGGCACGCCGGTCGAGCCGTTCCACACGGTCTACGTCCATGCCCTGGTTCGGGACAAGAACGGCCAGAAGATGTCGAAGTCGAAGGGCAACGTCATCGACCCGCTCGAACTGATCGACGAGTACGGCGCCGACGCGCTACGGTTTACGCTGGCGATCATGGCGGCGCAGGGGCGCGACGTGAAACTCGACCCGGCTCGTATCGCCGGCTATCGCAATTTCGGTACCAAGCTCTGGAATGCCACGCGCTTTGCCGAAATGAACGGCGTCAAGAGCGATCCGAAGTTCCTGCCGGAGACGGCGACACTCGCCATCAACCGCTGGATTTTGACCGAACTCGCCCGCACGGAGAGCGAGGTCACCGAGGCGATCGAGAACTATCGCTTCAACGACGCCGCGAGCAGTCTCTACCGATTCGTCTGGAACCAGTTCTGCGACTGGTACCTGGAATTGCTGAAACCGGTCTTTTCGGGCGATGATCAGGCCGCCAAGACCGAGGCGCAGTCCTGCACGGCCTTCGTGCTGGAGCAAACCTACAAGCTCCTGCATCCCTTCATGCCGTTCATCACCGAGGAACTCTGGGCGCACACGGCGGCGGAGGGGACGACTCGCGACAGCTTGCTCTGCCACGCTGCCTGGCCAGCGCCGGAGTTCGCCGATGAGGCTGCCGCAGCGGACATCAACTGGCTGATCGATCTGGTATCCGGTATCCGCTCGGCCCGCGCCGAGATGAACGTGCCGCCCGGCGCGACCGCGCCTCTGGTGGTTGTCGGCGCCAATGGCGTGACGCAGGAACGGCTTCTTCGCCACGAGGCATCTATCAAGCGGCTTGCCCGCGTCGAAAGTATCTCCGTTGCTCCGGAAGCACCCAAGGGTGCTGCCCAGATCGTTGTCGGCGAGGCGACCGCCTGCCTGCCGCTCGGCAATCTGATCGATATCTCGGCCGAGACGGCACGCCTGGAAAAGGCCGTCGCCAAGGTGGATCAGGAGATGGCGAGGATTTCGGCCAAGCTCTCGAACGAGAAATTCGTTGCCAACGCCAATCCGGAAGTGGTCGCAGCCGAGCGGGAGCGATTTGCTGAACTGGAACAGCAGCGCGCTACTCTTGAGAAGGCGCTGGAGCGTGTTCGCGACGCTTCCTGATTTCATTCGACGGTTTAGAATCGTGTCGTGCCCGCCGAAACTTCGGCGGGCATTTTGCAACCGGTAGGGTTGTGAGGAAGCCGGCTTTTTCGGGCTTTGCTGCTCGAAATTCGAATATTTCACCTGTCGCATTTTTGCGACAGGTGTTTTTGATCGTGGTATCATATTCTAATATTGCGCCTTCAGAAGAACTCTACGGGAAAAATTATCCCCATCGCCTCCCTGTTCTTACGTGCTCGTCAAATTTTTACGTAAATATTTACGTCTCCAGTCCAGATTACGGGTAGGTGCGGATCCGTTGTCTCTTGTCTCCGCCCGCCTACAATGCGGCAATCATTTGCCTGGAGGGGAGACCAATGGTTATGAATATCATTAAAAGGACGGCTGTGTGTCTGCTGGGGACGTGCGCACTGGCGACCGTGGCGAATGCGGGAGGTTTCGCTCGCGGTGAAGCGGATACCGACATTCTGTATGAGGATGGGACTTTCGTTGCGCGGGGCGGGGTAGTCTACGTTTCGCCGCATCGCAGCTTCGCGACGATTAATGGCGCCGACGCATCCGACGGACGCTTCACCCAGGACTACGCAGTCCCGTCCTTTGCGGCAAAATGGCGGATGACCGACAATTTTTCCTGCATGGTGAGCTATACTCAGCCTTTCGGTGCCAAGTCGGAATATGGCGCCGACGCCCAGACAGCGGACAGAAACGCAGATATTGCTGCGTATGCTGCTGCCAGTCCGACAGATCCCGGCTATGCGGGTCTGGCACTCACCGCGGCCTTGGGCGGCAACGCAGTCCTGTCGTCTGAGTTTGAAACCAACGAATTCGGCGGAACATGCGCCGCCAATTTTGCCGCAGGGCCTGGCGAGTTTTACGCCATCGGCGGCGTTTTTTCGCAGTCTTTCGACTATAGCGAATCCAAGGACTTCGGAACGCTGAATCTCAAGGACGACAGCGCGATCGGATATCGGTTGGGCCTAGCCTATGAAATTAAAGAGTATGCTCTTCGAGCCGAGCTTCTTTACCGATCCCAGGTCAAGCATGAGGCGGACGGGATATTTACCACTGCCGCGCCGCTATCCAATCCGGTTCCTCCGGTTTTTGGGGGGATTCCTACCGGCAGCGAATTGTCATCCTCGGGTTCGGGAACGCTTCCCCAGTCACTTGAACTGAACCTTCAGAGCGGTATTGCCCCGGGCTGGCTTGCGTTCGGATCGATTAAGTGGACGGACTGGAGTGTACTCCAAACCCTGAATTACAACATCGACGGTCTCGGAGATCTCAAGAAGAACTTCTTCTGGCAAGACGGCTGGACTGTCACCGCCGGTGTCGGCCATCAGTTCAACGAAACGGTTTCGGGCGCGCTGCAACTTACCTGGGACCGGGGTGTTGGAACGGGCGCCGATATCATGAGCGACACCTGGACGGTTGGTGCTGGTGTTCAGATCAAGACCGGTCCCGGCATGCTTCGTCTCGGTGGCGCCGTGAGCTACATGACGTCCGGCGAGCAGTCGGTCGCCGATAAAGCCGACTTCGACGCGAAAGCTGACGGCGATTGGGCCTATGCACTTACCGGTTCTTACCGGATCACCTTCTAAGGTCAGTTCGACCGCCGTATAATGTGAAGGGAAGCCCGGCAGAGCCGGGCTTTTTTCTTGCCGGCTTCTGATGGTGGCCAGAAATGTTACAGTTTTGCAACGGTGGCCGGAACATTATTGGACTACGGGGCAGGGGAGCAAAATGTCCATTTCCCGCCACAAACGAAGCGCAGCAGAATGTCCGACAAAGTCGAGTAAGGGTCGGCAGTGGGGCTGACGGGGCTCATAACGACCGCGGGTTCGATAAAAACCAGCGGAATTCTAAGGGGTTGGCGCTTTCCGCTAGCTCCACAGGATTGGGGGCATCGCCAAGCTTTGCAGGGGTCGCAGTCTCGCCCGAAATTGTCGCTAGCCTCTGAGGCTGGCGATCGAGCGGGAGGAGGCTGGCGGTCGGCCACATGGGCGACGTGAACGTGTTGTTCACAGACTCGCGCGACTATGGCACATGGACGTGGGAGGAGCCGTTGGGCACGGTTTCCTTCGATCGCCCTAACGGGACGAAAGACATAACGGATTATGGTAAACATGGGGTTAAGGATACCAGTGCGTGCCTTTATGGCTCTGGTACTTTGTGTGTCTTCAGCGACGACCGCATTCGGCTTTGACATCAACGCCGGGGTGACGAAGGAATCGGGTCCTTTCGATCTCTTCAAGTTCGGTTTCAAGGCCTATAAGAACGGTCAGAAGGAAGAGGCCGTCGAGGCCTATCGATACGCTGCCGAAAAAGGTCACACCGCCTCACAGTTCGCGCTCGCCGAGATGTATGCCGACGGCGACGGTGTCGTGAAGAACGATTTTGAGGCCTTCAAGATCTATTCGAAGATCGCCAACCAGGGCATCGAGCCCGGTTCGAACGACACCGGTTTCTTCATCTACTCCCTGATGTCGCTGGCCAATTATTTCCGTCAGGGTATTCCGGGCAGCCCGGTTGGCATCGACCTCGCACAGGCTCGCCAGATATATTTCCAGGTTGCCTCGACCTTCGGCGTTCCGGAAGCGCAGTTCCAGCTCGGGCAGATGCTGCTTGCGGGCGAGGGGGGGAAGGCCAGCGTAAAGCAAGCGAAGAAGTGGCTTAACGTCGCTCGCAAGAGCGGCCATGGCGGGGCGATGGCCGTGTTCGGCAATGTCATTTTCCAGGAAGGCCAGACCGCGCAAGGGCTCGCCTTCATGACGGCCGCCCTCGACAAATGCGAACCGAAGGACTGTTCGTGGGTGCAGGAACTGCAGGAGCAGGCGTTCTCGCTCGCCAGCGAAGACGATCGGCGCGTGGCCGTCGCCCTGGTTCCGAAGATCGACGGCACTGACTGATCATTTCCTGGCGTCGCGCATCGACGTCAGGTGCCTGTTCCGGCAGCCGGCCAGGTGAGATAGGCGTAGGTATCGCCAATGGTTCCGAAATAGGCGCTTTCACCCGTCGCCTTGTCGAGATAGGCGCCGTTCGCGCCGAGCATGTAAGTCGCGTTGCTGCCGCGCGTCAGTCGTTCCCTGAGAAAATCCGACCAACCCGAAGCGTCGACATTCTCCGTCGGCTTGCGTGTCGTGTTCTTTTCCGCTTCCGCCGCGACGTCCCAGGCCTTGATGGTCTTGCCGTTCTCCGCATCGGTGACGGTCAGCGTTCCGGCTTCGATCGCCGCGAGCATTTCCTCCGCCTTGAGCTTGCCGTCCGGGGTCGATTTCATCTCCTCAAGCCGCGCCTTGAGCGCTGCCATGAAGGATTTCGAGCCGATATCCGACGAGGCCTGTTCTTCCACCTCGGCCTGTGCCTCGGTGATCTGTGTCTGAATTGCCTCGAATCGACTGTAAAGCGTGTCGTCGTGGCTGTCGTCGGAGGAGCCGACGCCGAAGGACTGCAAAAGGTAGGACGAGGAGAGGGGGCTGTTGCTCGATCCGTCTTTCCCGGACTGCGCGTCGTTGGAGGTATCCTTGAGGATACGCAGCATCGTTTGCGCCGAGCTCATGCGTATCGACGTTATGTCGGTCATGTCATGCCTCCTTCGTTGCGCGAGCATTCCGGGGGCGCTTTCTGCTAGCGTGCCCTCGGCCCCGTCGGCGACTCGATGTCGCGACAGCGGATCGTCGCTGGACTGACACCGGACCTAGATCACGAAAATGGTCTGTAGCTTGCGCCGGGGCGAAGCCGGCTCCACAAAATGTTGTGATCGGGTGTGGGGCTGGAAGCGCGGGACGAAGCGTCAGCCGAAATCGAACCAGCCGACGACCGGAACGTGGTCCGACGGCTTTTCCCAGCTGCGGACATGTTTCTCGATCGCCGTCGCCTTCAGCCGGTCCGTCGCTTCGGGCGACAGCATCAGATGGTCGATGCGGATNCCGTTGTTCTTCTGCCAGGCGCCTGCCTGATAGTCCCAGAAGGTNTAGACGCCGGCAGCATCCGTGGTCGAGCGCACGGCATCGATGAAACCCAGGTTTTCGAGTTCCCGGAAGGCGTTGCGGGTCCTGGGCAGGAACAGCGCGTCGCCGATCCAGACCGCGGGATCGTGGCAGTCGTAGGGTTCGGGAATCACGTTGTAGTCACCGGCCAGGATCAGCGGTTCCTCGAGCGCCAGGCGGTCGGCCGCGAAAGCCTTCAGGCGAGCCATCCAGGCGAGCTTGTAGGGATATTTCACCGGATCGTCGGGCGGGTTGCCGTTCGGCAGGTAGAGCGAGCAGACGCGGAATGCGCCGCCCGGCGTAGAGAAAACGCCCTCGATGAAGCGGGCTTGTTCGTCCAGTTCATCGCCGGGCAGGCCGCGATTGACCTCGTCCGGCTTGGTTTTGGAAAGCAGCGCGACGCCGTTGAAGCCCTTCTGGCCGTGAGTTTCGACATGATAGCCGAGTGCCTCGATCTCCAGGCGCGGAAAGCCGTCATCGAGTGTCTTTATTTCCTGCAGACAGACGATGTCAGGGGCTGACTGTTCGAGCCACTGGCAGAGATTGGCGATGCGCGCCCGGACGCCGTTGATGTTCCAGGTGGCGATTTTCATACGGCGAAGCTCGTGCCGCAGCCGCAGCTTGCCACCGCATTCGGGTTTTTGATCTGGAAGGACTGGCCCATCAGGTTATCGACGAAATCTATCTCCGAGCCTGCCATGTAGACGAGCGAGATCGGGTCGATCACCACGGTGGCACCGTCGCGGCTGACGACGATGTCGTCGTCCTGAGGCGCTGATTCGAGGTCGAATTTGTAGGAAAAGCCGGAACAGCCGCCACCTTCCACGGACACGCGCAGCGCGCGCTTGCCGGATTCGCCGGAAACGACGGCGGCGATCTGTTTGGCAGCAGCCTCGGACAGGGTTACGTTCTGTTCGGTCATCTTACCTCCGACGGGTTCAAGGCCCGCAGAAACTGGATGGTGACATCCGTGTCAAGTTCGCGACAAGGACAGGTACGATAATAGCCCTCGACCTTGTTCCGCGTCGACGCTTTGTTTTGCCGATGCGGAACTAATAGGTATGAAGGCGAGAGCGCAGCGTCAATGGCGAGCGGTAAGGACAGGACATGACGATCGATACCAAGGCACTCGGTTTTGGCTTCGGCGAGAGGGCGGTCTATGCGAGCGACCCCTGGGCCTCGCGCGGCCGGCTGTTTCCCGAGGTGTCGAGCCCGACCCGTTCCGAGTTCCAGCGTGACCGTGACCGCATCGTCCACACGACGGCCTTTCGTCGCCTGAAGCACAAGACTCAGGTTTTCATCGGCCCCGACGGCGATCACTATCGCACGCGGCTCACCCACACGATCGAGGTCGCTCAGGTCGCCCGCGCGCTCGCCCGAGCCTTGAAGATAGACGAGGATCTCGCGGAGGGCGTGGCGCTCGTTCACGATTTCGGCCACACCCCCTTCGGCCACACCGGCGAGGACGCGCTCGACGAGGCGTTGAAACCCTACGGCGGCTTCGAGCACAATGCCCAGTCGCTCAGGATCGTCACCAAGCTGGAACGTCGCTATGCCGATTTCGACGGCCTGAACCTTACCTGGGAGACCCTGGAGGGGCTGGTGAAGCACAACGGCCCGCTGATGACCAAAGACGGGCAGGGGACACGCGGTGCGGTGCCGCAGCCTATCCTGGACTATTGCCAGCTGCACGACCTCGAGATCGATACCTTCGCCAGCCTTGAGGCCCAGGTCGCGGCGATCTCGGACGACATTGCCTACAACACCCATGACATCGATGACGGTCTGCGCTCGGGCTATCTTGAGTTCGACATGCTGGAGGAGGTGCCTTTCCTCGCCGGCCTTATGCGCGAGGTTCGCGACCGTTATCCCTATCTTGACCCCGACCGGCTCGCCAACGAGATCATGCGGCGCCAGATCACCCGCATGGTGGAGGACGTCATCGGTGTGGCGCAGCAGCGTCTGGCGGAGATGAAGCCGGGTTCGGCGCAGGACGTCCGCGACGCCGGTTGTACCATCGCTACCTTCTCGGAAACGATGAGCGAAACCGACAGGCAGATCAAGAAGCTGCTGTTCTCGCGGATCTACCGGCATCCGGAGATCATGCGCATTCGCGCCGGCGCCGCGCAGATCGTCACCGACCTGTTCAACGCCTACATGGCCGATCCGACGCTGATGCGCAGCCACCACTGGGTGAATCAGCTCGCGGGACTGAATGAGGCCCAGCGCGCCCGCCACGTCGGCGATTATCTTGCCGGGATGACCGACACGTTCGCCGAGCGCGCGCACCGGGAGCTGTTTGACCATACCCCCGATTTGCGCTAGAGCGCCCGCCATTCCCACTCCATCGCAGATGGCCGGAAGGCCGCGCAGGACAGAAGATATGAACCTTTTTGCCGATTTCGAAGCCAGGATCAAAAGCGCCCTCGAGGAGATGGATCTCGTCAAGGCGAAGCGAGGCGAGCTCGATTTCGGCCGCATCATCGTTGAGCCGCCGCGCGATCCGAGCCACGGCGACGCCGCGACCAATGCCGCCATGGTGCTCGCCAAGGCGCTTGGCACCAACCCGCGCGCATTGGCCGAGCTTATCGCCGAGAAGCTGAAGGAAGACGCAGACGTCGCGGAGGTCACCGTCGCCGGTCCAGGGTTCATCAACCTGCGCCTTGCGACCGGCTACTGGCAGCGTCTGCTCGCCGGCGTGATCGAGGAGGGCATCGATTTCGGTCGCTCGACGCTTGGCAAGGGGCGCAAGGTGAACGTCGAATACGTCTCCGCCAACCCGACCGGTCCGATGCATGTCGGCCATTGCCGTGGCGCTGTCGTCGGCGACGCGCTCGCCAACCTGCTCGCCTTCGCCGGCTACGAGGTGACCAAGGAATATTATATCAACGACGCCGGCTCGCAGATCGACGTGCTGGCCCGTTCCGCCTTCCTGCGCTACCGCGAAGCGCTCGGCGAGACGATCGGTGAAATCCCGGCTGGCCTTTATCCCGGCGACTATCTCGTGCCGGTCGGTCAGGCGCTGGTCGAGGAATACGGCCAGAAGCTGCTCGCCATGCCGGAGGACAAGTGGCTGCCGATCGTCAAGGATAAGGCCATCGACATGATGATGGCGATGATCCGCGACGATCTCGCCACCCTCAATGTCCATCACGACGTATTCTTCTCCGAGCGTAAACTGCACGCCGGCAATGGTGCATCCATCCTGTCGGCAATCAACGACTTGACCTTCAAGGGCCATGTCTATCGCGGCAAGCTGCCGCCACCGAAGGGGCAACTGCCGGAGGACTGGGAAGACCGTGAGCAGACCCTGTTCCGCTCGACCGAGGTCGGCGACGACATCGATCGTCCGCTGATGAAGTCGGACGGTACCTTTACCTATTTCGCCGCCGACGTTGCCTACTTCAAGGACAAGTTCGATCGTGGCTACGACGAGATGATCTACGTGCTCGGTGCCGACCACGGTGGTTACGTAAAGCGCCTCGAGGCCGTCGCCCGCGCCGTCTCGGGCGGAAAGTCGAAGCTCACCGTGCTGCTCTGCCAGCTCGTCAAGCTGTTCCGGAACGGCGAGCCGGTGAAAATGTCGAAGCGTTCCGGTGACTTCGTCACGTTGCGCGAAGTTGTCGACGAAGTCGGCCGCGATCCGGTCCGTTTCATGATGCTCTACCGCAAGAATTCCGAGCCGCTGGATTTCGATTTCGCCAAGGTCACCGAACAGTCCAAGGACAATCCTGTGTTCTACGTGCAGTATGCTCACGCACGCTGCATGTCTGTATTCCGTCAGGCAAAGGAAGCCTTTCCGGACATTGATTCGGAGAGCCTCGATCTGTCCTCGGCGGTGCTTCAGTCGCCGCTCGAACACGCCGAGGTGCAGTTGGTGGCCAAGCTTGCAGAATATCCCCGTATAATCGATGCTGCGGCCCAGTCTCAGGAGCCTCATCGCCTTGCATTCTACCTTTATGATCTGGCAAGTTCGTTCCACGCCCACTGGAATAAGGGTAAGGATCAACCCGAATTACGCTTTGTTAATGATAAAAACCGACAATTAACCGTTGCCAGACTTGGGCTGGTGCACGCTGTCGCCTCCGTCCTGAAGTCGGGACTGGCCATTACCGGTACGGATGCCCCGGTAGAGATGCGGTAGCATGTCACCATTTCCCCACAATGCGCTGGCAAGCGTTTTGTCGCGTAAAGAGTGGAAATGGGTATGGTAAAACATCAGGCGGCCCTGAAGGGCGGATTTGGCAGCGACAGCTTCGCGGATGACGATCCGCTGGCCGAGCTTGCCCGCATCGTCGGTTTTGAACCCGCAGCCCAGCCGCAGGCTCCTCAGAAGATAGAGCCGGCCTTCGATCTTGAGGACGAACTCCTGCGCGAGTTCGAGACCTATCGAGGCCCGACCTCTCCCATTCCGCAGGCTGTTCCCGATGAGCCGGTGGCCTACGCTTCGCCCGCGCCGGCGATCGTGGAACCGGAAGAAATTGCGCATGAGCCGGAGCTCGAAGCTCCGGCCGCCGTGTCTTGGGACGTTGACGAGGCTGAACCGGAGTCGGTCGCCGCTCGGAGCCAGTCCCTGTCTGCCGAAGCCGATCTCGTCAGCGAGCTGGAATGGGCGATCTCCGAGCATGAGTCGGTCGTTCCTGAAGCTGAATACGCGCCGGCCGTTGCCGAACCAGTAACCGTTGAGCCAGCATCGCCGCTTGCGCCCGTTTCCCGCCTCAGCCTGCCACTCGCCAATTTCTCCGCCAGGCCGCAGCCGCGCGAACCGGAATCCTTCACTGCACCGAATTCGGTTGAGCCAATTGCCGATAAGCCGGCGCAGCAGTCCCTTGAGGATGTCTTCGCAGCCGCTTTCGACTGGAAGCCTGCCGAGCCGGTAGCTGAGCCCCTCGTCGAAGAACCTGTCCTTGAGGAGGCTGTTGCTGAGGCGGTACGAGTGGAGCCGGAACTCGAGGCCGAACCGGTGGCCGCGTCCGGCGAGGACCCGCTTGCGGGCCTTGATGCCCTCGATCTGGGCTTTTCCAATCATCGCGCCACCGCTCCGTCGCCGCGAGACGTCATGCGCGAGGAGCCGGATTTCGATCTGAATTTTGCCGACACGCTGGCTGCCGACCAAGAGGTGGTTGCGTCTGCCGCAATTGAGCGGCCGTCGGAGCTTCGCGAAGCCATCGACAGCCCGCGTGGTCGTGCCTATCCGGACGAGGACGCTTTCGATCCTTTTGCCGACGGCGATTTCGAACTGAGCCTTGATGATCTGGAACTCGACCTCTCCGATTTCTCCCTCGATGAGCCGGCTGCTGCCGCCCCGATGGAGCTGCCGCCGGCATCTCCAGTTGCTGCGGCGTCTGCCGTTTCCGCATCCTTCGTTCCGGTAGCCTCCGTTTCGGCAGCCTCTCCCGTCGCTCCCGCCCGATCCGTTCCGTCCCCGGCAGCGCCGGTCACGGCTGCGTCTGCGCGCGTCTCTCCCGCGCCGATTTTCCCGACGCCGGCATCTTCACCGACTGCGCCGGTGTCCTCAAAGCCTGTGGCCTATGCGCCGGAGCCGCTGCCGTTCGATGCCAGCGAGATTGCTGAACAGGATGAGCCGCCGGCCGCAATCCCGGTGCTCGACGTTCCGGAGGTTCCCGTCGCCGAGCCCGAACAGGCGCCGACCTACCGGGCAGAATACGACATCGACCTCGATTCAGAACTGGCGACCCTCTTCGTGGACACTGCGGTTCCAGAGCCCGCGTCGCATTCCGCTGCACCGGCGACCGCCGCCGCGTCAGTGGCTGCAGCCACGCCGGCAAAGACCGTAGCGGATGATTTCGATGCTTTCGAACGAGCGCTGGAAGAGGATTTCCGCGAAACGCTCGACCGGTCGCAGGCCCGGCCGGCCGTGCAGCCTGCGCGCGTGCAGCTGGAGGAGGATTTTGAGCCGGTGGTGCGTTCTGGCGGACGCCGCTGGTTGCTCGCCGCGTCCGTCGCTCTGGTCGCCGTGCTTGCTGCGGGCGGTGGTTATTACTGGCTGAACGGCTCGGGTGTTGGCGGTATCACCTCCGGTGAGCCACCGGTCATCCTCGCCGACAAGAATCCGGTCAAGGTCGTTCCTGAAAATCCGGGCGGTGCCTCGGTTCCAAACCAGAACAAGGCCGTCTACGACCGGGTCGAGGGCGCGGTCGGGGATCCGCAGCAGAAAAGCCTGATTTCTGGCAGTGAAGAACCGGTCGACGTCGTCCAGAAGACGCTGATGCCGGAAACACTGCCGCTGGAGGATGAGGTTGACACGCTCTCCGCGCAGACGCCGGTAGGCGAGACCGAGGACCCCAGGCTCCTGCCGGGCAGCGAGACGGAACAGCCGGCGGTTGCCGCAAACGAGCCGGATGCCGTCGCCATCACGCCGCGCAAGGTCCGCACGATGATCGTCCGGGCGGACGGTACGCTGGTCGCGCAGGAAGTTGATGCGCCGGCCGAGGCCGCGCCTGCTGCCGAACCCACCGCACGGCCCACGATGGCCGCTCCGGCAGACGCGGCCGCCGAGCAGGTAGCCCCAGAGTCTCGTGCGGCACAGCCGGCGCCGGTCGAAACGGCGGCATCGGCCACCGAGCCGGTCACTCCGAACGTTTCTGCAGCCTCGGCTCCGGCAGTCGCCGAAGCTCCGGCCGAACCTGCTGACGTTGCCGTAGCGGCTCCCGTGCCGACGACCCGGCCGGCACAGCAGCCGGTCGACGTCGTCAGCACAGTCACCGATCAGGGCAATGTCCGTCCGGCCCAGCAGGCCCCGGCTCAGACGGCTGCCGCCACTCCGGCCGCGGAACCGGCCCAACCGACCACTGCTGCCGCGCCCGCAGGCGGCTACTATATCCAGATTGCCTCGCTGCCGTCCGAGGCGGAGGCGCAGAAATCCTACCAGAGCCTGTCCTCGCGCTTTGCCAGCGTAATCGGCGGCAGGGGCGTGGACATCAAGCGCGCCGATATCGAGGGTAAGGGTACCTACTATCGTGTCCGTATTCCGGCGGGAACGAAGGCCGAAGCAATCTCGCTCTGCGAGAGTTACAAGGCCGCCGGCGGCTCCTGCCTCGTCGCGAGATAATCCCCGCAACCAATTGAGACACCGGAAAAAGGGCGGAAACGGCAGCGTTTCCGCCCTTTTTCTGTGAATGGTGATTCGCGCCGGCTTCGGCTTTTGCCGTCATCCACCTATGCTGGGGGCCATGAGCGAATCAAAAGCAATGATCCTGGGTGTCAAGGGCACCGCCTTAACTCCGGACGAGAAAGCCTTTTTCGAAGCTGAACAGCCCTGGGGCTTCATCGTCTTCGCCCGCAATCTCGTCGAACCCCAGCAGATCCGCGATCTGGTGGCGTCGATGCGCGAGACCGTCGGCGGCCGTGACGCGCCGGTGCTGATCGACCAGGAAGGTGGTCGGGTTCAGCGGATCCGTGAGCCGATGGTGCCGCGATATCCCGCTGCCGCCATGCTGGGCGAGATCTACCGGCGTGACCGGGAGAGGGGGCTTCGCGCCGCGTGGCTGATGTCTAGGCTGCATGCCTTCGATCTTCTGAAGCTCGGCATCAACGTCGACTGCCTGCCTGTGCTGGACACGCCGGTGGAGGGAGCCAGTAACGTCATCGGCGACCGTGCCTATGCCAATGACCCGGCAATCGTTGCCGAGATGGGCGAGGCGGCCATGCGCGGTCTTCTTGCGGGCGGTGTGCTGCCGGTAATGAAGCACATTCCGGGCCACGGGCGCGGGATGGCGGATTCCCATCACGAACTGCCGGTCGTCACCGCCTCGCTTGCCGAACTCGAGGCCCATGATTTTCCGCCGTTCCGCCACCTCTCGGGTGCGTTGATGGCAATGAGCGCGCATGTGGTATATACCGCGATCGATCCTGATCGACCCGCCACGACCTCAGCCAAGGTGATCCGGGAAATCATACGCGGTTCGATCGGATTCGACGGGTTGCTGATGTCGGACGACATTTCCATGAACGCCCTCAAGGGCACGATCGGCGAGCGCGCCCGAGACATCGTCGCCGGTGGCTGCGACCTCGTGCTTCATTGCCATGGCATCATGGAGGAAATGAAGGCGGTTGCCGCCGAGGTGCCGGTCCTTTCCGGCAAGTCGCTGGAGCGTGCCCGTGCCGTCGAGGCCGCGCTCGGTCGTGTCGAACCGGCCGATGAGGCGGCGCTGAGGGCCGAGTTCGAGGCATTGGGGGCCGTATCCTGATGGCGCAGTCGCAGGACATGAACCAGCCGTCGCCGCGCGCTCAGGCGCAACTGACGCCGATGGATCGCTTGTGGAGCGATGCGGAGGTCGACCGTGCCAGCGGCGAACCGGCGCTCGTGATCGATGTCGCCGGCTTCGAAGGCCCGCTCGACCTGCTGCTGCATCTCGCCCGCAACCAGAAGGTCGACCTGTCGCGCATTTCCGTACTGGCGCTGGCGGAGCAGTATCTTCTCTTCATCGAGAATGCCCGGCGCATCCGCATCGAGCTTGCCGCCGACTATCTTGTCATGGCCGCCTGGCTCGCCTACCTGAAATCGCGCCTGCTGATACCGGCGCAGTCGAAGGATGATGGTCCCTCGGGCGAGGAGATGGCCGCGACGCTGGCATTCCGGCTGAAACGTCTCGAGGCGATGCGGGAAGCCGCCACACGGCTGATCAACCGAAACCGGCTGGGCCGCGACGTCTTCCCGCGTGGTGCGCCCGAGCATGTGCCGGACCGTGTCCGTTCCGCCTACGATGCCTCTCTCTACGATCTGTTGACGGCCTATGCGGCGTTGCGCCAGCGCCAGGCGGTGACGCAGGTGACGATCCAGCGTCGTCAGGTCTGGTCGCTCGCCGACGCCCGTGCCATCCTTACCCGCATGGTCGGCGAGATCGCCGACTGGACGACACTGGAGCACTATCTGCTGCGCTACCTGACGCGGCCGGAGGAGCGCGTGACGGCGATAGCATCGGCCTTTGCCGCTTCGCTCGAACTTGTGCGCGAAGGGCGGATCGAGATTCGTCAGGACGGCGCCTTCCAGCCGATCTTCATGCGGTCGAACCCGCAGCCGGCGCCGATCGCCGGCCCGACGCTCTGAGGAATGCCCGTGATCGACGCTGAAGACGATAGCGACGCTTTGCCGCTGGAGGACATAGCTCCGGAGCCCGTGGATCCGCGCGTGCAACAAGAGGCCTTGCGGATCGCCGAGGCGCTGGTGTTCGCCTCCGCCGAGCCGGTTTCGGAGTCCTTCCTCGCAGAGCGCCTGCCGCGCGGCGTCGAGGTCCGGCCGCTGATGGAGCAGTTGAAGCAGGACTATGCCAGCCGTGGCGTGAACCTCGTTCAGGTCGCCGATCACTGGGCCTTCCGCACCGCGGCGGACCTGTCGTTCGCGATCCGCAGGGAGGACAACGAGGTCAGGAAACTCTCTCGCGCCGCCTTGGAAGTGCTTGCAATCATTGCCTATCACCAGCCCGTAACGCGTGCCGAGATCGAGGAAATCCGCGGCGTTCAGACATCCAAGGGAACGCTCGACGTGCTGATGGAGGCGGGATGGGTTCGTTTCCGCGGGCGCCGACGCTCTCCGGGGCGCCCGGTGACGCTCGGCACGACCCGCGACTTCCTTGATCACTTTGGCCTGGAGGAGCTTCGCGACCTGCCGGGCATGGAGGAACTCAAGGCCGCTGGGCTGCTCTCGGGCCGCATTCCACCCGGCTTCAATGTGCCTTTGCCGGGCCTCGGAGACGACCTGACGGAGGACGAGGATCCCATCACCCAGCTCGATCTCGAGGAACTCGGGCTCTTGACTCCCGGGGGAGAACCGGACGAATAGGGTCATCTTTAGTGATCGATGGCCGAACCGGACCGGAGATTGCCCGTTTCCTCCGGGGCAGCACAAGGCATGAGCAGCAAGCAGAGTGACGTGATGGCGGTTGATGCCGCCGAGTTGGCCGACGCGCGGCGAAGCGCGGCCGTCACCTTCGCGGCGAGGCTGAGTTTCGAGGACATCCGCCACAGCTATCACGGCAAGCCGACGATCCTGGGTGTCAGCCTGACGGCGGAACCGGGCGAGGTCCTCTGCCTTCTCGGCCCCTCGGGTTCCGGCAAGACCACGTTGCTCCGGATTGCCGCCGGTATCGAGGCACAGACCTCAGGCCGGCTGCTGATCAATGACCTCGAAGTGGCCGGCCCGGACGTCTTCCAGCCGCCGGAAAAACGCGGCATAGGCCTGATGTTCCAGGATTTCGCGCTCTTTCCGCACATGACGATCCTGAAGAACGTGCAGTTCGGCCTGACCGCGCTTCCTGCGAAGGACGCGGCTGCGGAAGCCATGGCCGCACTGGAGAGGGTGGGGCTTGCCCGCTACGCGCAATCCTATCCGCATGTGCTCTCCGGCGGCGAGCAGCAGCGCGTGGCGCTCGCCCGCGCTCTCGCTCCGCGTCCAGGCGTATTGCTGATGGACGAGCCGTTCTCGGGGCTCGATTCCCGGCTGAAGGATACGATCCGGGCGGACACGCTGGCGATCCTGCGCGAAACACGCGCGACCGCGATCGTCGTCACCCACGACGCCGAGGAAGCCATGCGCATGGCCGACCGTATAGCGCTTCTGCGCGATGGCAGGCTGGTGCAGGTGGGGACGGCTGACGAGCTCTATCGCAACCCGACTGATCTTTTCACGGCCGCCTTCTTTTCGGAGATCAACGAGTTCTCCTCGGTTGTGCGTAACGGGCGGGTCGAAACGCCGCTTGGCGCGGCTCCGGCGGGCGACAGAAGTGACGGTACCCCCGTGTCTGTCGCCGTACGTCTGTCCTGCGTCGATGTCCGGGAGCAGGGCGGAACTATCCCGGCTCGCATAGTGTCGCGGAGGTTCCTCGGCGTGGTCGAGATGCTGAGTCTGGCTATCCCCGGTTGCGATCATCCGATCCGTGCTCGGATCCGCGCGGACGTGCTCCCGTCCGGTCTTCGAGACGTCACTGTGAATGTAATGACGCGTGACATTTTGGTGTTTGAAAAAGAACGCCAAACCCCTTACATCGAAGTGACAAAAAACTAAGGAGTTGCAGGAATGGGTTCTTTCAGCGTGTGGCACTGGCTGATCGTTTTGGCGATCGTCCTGCTTCTGTTTGGCCGCGGCAAGATACCGGAGCTCATGGGCGACCTGGCTAAGGGCATCAAGAGCTTCAAGAAGGGTATGTCGGACGACGACGCTTCTGATGCTTCGCAAAAGAGCGTCGAACACAAGGCCGACGAAACCAAGTAACGCTGCGGTTAGGTCGGCGGGCGAACGTCCCGCCGTCGCGTCAGGAGCCTTTTGAATGCTGGACATTGGCTGGAGCGAAATGCTCGTCATCGCGGTGGTTCTGATCGTCGTGGTGGGGCCGAAGGACTTGCCGCCTATGCTGCGGGCATTCGGCAAGATGACGACGAAGCTGCGTCGGACGGCCGGTGAATTCCGTGCGCAGTTCGACGAGGCGCTCCGCGAGGCTGAACTGGAGGATGTCAGCAAGACCATTTCCAGTGTCCGCAACTTCAATCCCGGTTCCGTTGTCCGCGAGGCGATAAAGCCGTTGCAGGAGGCCGGCGAGAGCGTTCGTGCCGACATCAAGGCAGCGTCCTCGGCCGTTACGGCTGCCGCTGCGACGGATGCCAAGTCGACACCGCTGCCGGAAATGCCGTCGCCGCTTCCGCCTGTGACCCCTGATGTGGTGCAGCAGGAGAATCCCGCTCCGGCCGAGGCCAAGGCTTCGAAGCCGAAACGTTCCCCTGCGGCTAAGGCTGCGAAACCTGCTGCGGCGGCGGCATCGGCGACCGCCGCGACGAAAGCTCCCGCCAAGGCCAAGGCTGCCAAGCCCGTTACCGCCGGAAAGCCGGCTGCCGCGGTCGAGCCGAAGACTGCCGCGCGTAAGGCCCCGGCTCGCAAGAAGGCCACCACGACCGCGAAGGACAAGGCATGAGCGGAGAGATCGAAGACAAGCCGCAGCCGCTTCTGGAACACCTGATCGAGCTGCGCACCCGCCTCATTTGGTCGATCGGCGCGTTCTTCGTCGCCTTCATCGGTTGCTTCTTCTTCGCCAAGGACCTCTTCAATCTGCTGGTAATCCCCTACAAGTGGGCTGTTGGCTGGGCCGGTCTCGACATCTCCAAGGCGGAGCTGATCTACACCGCACCGCAGGAGTTCTTCTTCACCCAGATCAAGGTGGCGATGTTCGGTGGACTGGTGATCGCCTTCCCGATCATCGCCTCGCAGATATACAAGTTCGTCGCGCCCGGCCTCTACAAGAACGAGCGAGCGGCGTTCCTGCCATTCCTGATCGCCTCGCCGGTGCTCTTCCTGCTCGGCGCTTCGCTCGTCTACTTCTTCTTCACCCCGATGGTTATGTGGTTCTTCCTGGCCATGCAGCAGGCACCGACCGAGGGCGAGGTGGCGATCTCGCTGATGCCCAAGGTTTCGGAATACCTGAGCCTGATCATGACACTCGTGCTGTCGTTCGGCCTCGTCTTCCAACTCCCCGTTGTTACGACACTGCTCGCCCGTGTCGGCTTGCTCGAAAGCAAATGGCTCGCCGACAAACGCAAGTATTTCATCGTCGTCGCCTTCGTAGTCGCCGCCGTGCTGACCCCTCCCGATCCGATCTCCCAGATCGGCCTTGCGCTGCCCACTATCCTTCTCTACGAGATAGCCATCTATGCGGCACGACTCGTGGAGCGTAACCGGGCGAACACTGATGTCGCCTCGTCGTCGGAAGAGGCGGGCGAACCCTGATCTCCGGTTTCAGGTTGCTTCCGGTTTCCGCATCTTGACGACCGGCCCGCATCGTCGCGCGGGTCTGGCGCCGATTTTCGACAACGACCTGGTACGCAACTATGCTTGACATCAAATGGATCCGAGACAATCCGCAGGCTCTCGACGCAGCGCTTGCCAAGCGCGGCGCCGAACCGCTGGCCGCCAGCATTATCGCGCTCGATGAGAAGCGCCGCGCGGTGCTCCAGTCAGTCCAGGAGATGCAGTCCCGTCGCAATGCCGCCTCCAAGGAGATCGGCGCCGCGATGGCGCAGAAGAACACCGAACTGGCAGAGAAGCTGAAGGCCGAGGTCTCTGCGTTGAAGGACACGTTGCCGGCGGCGGAGGAAGAGGAGCGCAGGGCAACCGCGGAACTGAACGATGCCCTTTCGCGCATTCCGAACATTCCGCTCGACGACGTGCCGGTCGGCAAGGACGAGCACGACAATGTCGTCAAGCACGTGATCGGTCAGAAGCCGGGCTGGAACCATACCGCGAAGGAGCACTTCGAGATTGGCGAGACGCTTGGCTACATGGATTTCGATCGCGCCGCCAAGCTGTCGGGCGCCCGCTTCACCGTGCTGACGTCGCAGCTCGCCAGGCTTGAACGCGCGCTCGGTCAGTTCATGCTCGACCTGCACACGAGGGAACACGGCTACACCGAAGTATCCTCGCCGCTGATGGTGCGCGACGACGCGATGTACGGCACCGGCCAGTTGCCGAAGTTTGCCGAGGACCTGTTCAAGACAACGGATGGCCGCTGGTTGATCCCGACTGCGGAAGTGACGCTCACCAACCTCGTTTCCGGTGAAATCCTCGAACAGGACAAGCTGCCGCTGCGCTTCACCGCGCTGACTCCGTCATTCCGTTCGGAAGCGGGTTCCGCCGGCCGCGACACGCGCGGCATGCTGCGCCAGCACCAGTTCTGGAAGTGCGAACTCGTTTCCATCACCGACGCCGAAAGCTCGATCGCCGAGCACGAGCGTATGACAGAGTGCGCCGAGACGGTTCTGAAGCGTCTCGGCCTGCATTTCCGTACCGTGACGCTCTGCACCGGGGACATGGGCTTCGGCGCGCGCAAGACCTACGACATTGAGGTCTGGTTGCCGGGGCAGAACACTTACCGCGAGATTTCGTCCTGCTCCGTCTGCGGCGATTTCCAGGCACGCCGCATGAATGCCCGCTACCGCGGCAAGGACGACAAGGGCACGACCTTCGTCCACACGCTGAACGGTTCCGGCGTCGCCGTCGGCCGTTGCCTGATCGCGGTGCTGGAGAACTACCTCAACGAGGACGGCTCGGTTAGCGTGCCCGACGCGCTGTTGCCATACATGGGCGGTATCACGAGGATCGAGAAGGCAGCGTAAGGACAGGGCGGCCATGCGCATTCTGCTCACCAATGACGACGGCATCCATGCCGAAGGTCTGGCGGTGCTGGAACGGATCGCCCGCACGTTGAGCGACGACGTTTGGATCGTGGCCCCGGAGAATGACCAGAGCGGGCTCGCCCATTCGCTGACGATCTCGGAACCCCTGCGTTTGCGCCGGGTTTCCGACAAACGGTTTGCCTTGCGTGGCACGCCGACTGACTGTGTCATCATGGCGGTCCGCGAAATTCTCGATGAAAAGCCTGATCTCGTACTTTCCGGCGTGAACGTTGGTGGCAACCTTGCCGACGACGTAACCTACTCCGGTACCGTTGCCGGTGCGATCGAGGGCGCTATGCAGGGCGTGCGCTCCATCGCCCTCAGCCAACTTTATGACTATTCGAACGGCGGTGTCTTGGTGCCTTGGGAGGTAGCCGAGACCCTTGCGCCGAAACTGCTGGAACAGCTGATCGAGGCCGATTTGCCGGCCGGAACCTTCCTCAATGTGAACTTCCCGTGTTGTCTGCCCGCCGAGATACAAGGCATTGAGGTGACCTCGCAGGGAAAGCTCGATTTCGGTCTATCGGTGGAGCAACGCGCCGATGGCCGTGGTTTTCCCTATTACTGGCTGCGCTTCGGTGATCGCGGCAATCGCTTCCGCGAAGGCACGGACATTCAGGCGATCAAGGAAAACAAGATCTCGGTCACGCCGCTGAAGCTCGACATGACGGACTATGCGGCGCAGGATGTCGTGGCCCGGGCGCTGGGATTCGGGGTGAGCCGTTGAGGACGGGAATGATCGAGAAGGAAGGCTTTGCCGCTCTGGTGCTGCGCCTGCGGGCCGAGGGCATATCCGATCTCGATCTTTTGACCGCGGTCGAGCAGACCCAGCGCACCCGGTTCGTCCCGCCGCAGTTCATTGAGCAGGCTTATTCCACTCGCTCCATCCCCATCGACTGCGGGGCCTTCATGGAAGGATCCGATCTCGCGGTGCGGATACTCCACCGCCTCAACGTCAAACCCGGCCAGCGGGTGCTCGAAATCGGCACGGGCAGCGGCTTCATGACCGCCGTGCTCGGCCGGCTCGCCGAGCGGGTTCTTTCGCTAGACCGGTTCCGTACGCTGATCGCTTCGGCGCAGCGCCGTTTGGACGATCTCGGTCTGAAGAATATCGTGCTGCGCCAGGCAGACGGTTCGTCCGGCGTATCGGGCGAGGGTACCTTTGACCGTATCGTTTCCACCGCCGCCTTCACCCAGATGCCGCGTTTCCTCGCCGAACAGCTGGTGTCGGGCGGTATCGCAGTCGTTCCCGTCATGGTCGCGGAAGATCGCTGCGTCATGGCGCGGCTGACCAAGACCGGTAGCCGGTTCGAACGGGAAGACATGTTCGACGCGCCCTACCTGCCGCTCGAACCCCGGATCGCGCAAAGCCTCTGACGGCAAGGCGTCCGCACTCGCGACAGCTGTTATTTTCGATATTCCGAAATTGTTCACGATGACTGGTGTCGGTTAACCGGCCAGTAACACTAACGCGCTTTAATCAAAGACATATCCAGTTGCGTTTTAGTGGAACGAGTCATGCGTATCAGAGTATCGCTGAAGTCCGGCAGTTCAGTTGCCCGCGCCGTTGCCGCCGTGCTTCTCGCCAGTGCCGCTGCCGGGTGCAGTTCGGACGCCTCTCGCTTCAGCGGCATCTTTGCCGATGATAACCTGACGACAGCCTCCATCGGTAGGCGAGGCGTCAACATCCAGGCGCCGGTTCCCGCCGCGGACGTTGCAGGTTCGTCAATGCCTGTCTCGCAGCAACCGGACTACTCATCGCGCCAGCAGGCCGTCGCGCAGCCGTATCCGTCGCAGTCGGGTTATGGTTCGATGAATACGTCTTCGCCGGCACGCGCCGCCGTACAGCGTTCCGAACTGGCTGCTCCGGCCCCCGTGGCCCAGGCGCCGGCATCCGCCGCCCGCGAGCAGGCAATGGCCCAGCCGTTCCCGGCCGCTCCTGCCGCCGCGATGAAGGCGCAGCCGATCGTTCCGCCTGCCGACCCGATCACCACCGGCTCCAACCCGCCGGCAGCCCGCGCCGCGGCCGAGCCCGCAGCTCTACCCACCGGCGCGCCAAAGCCGATGCCGCGTCCGTCGGACGAGCAGAAGGTCGCTGTGCTTCCGAGCGGTCCGTCGAACCGCGACAAGCAGCAGGCGCGCGCCGCAGATCCCGCCAAGCTTGTTTCCGGCAACAGCAAGCCGGAAGGAAATACCTACACCGTCAAGCCGGGTGACTCGCTTGCCAAGATCGCCAAGGAAACCGGTACGCCGATCGATGCGCTAAAGTCCGCCAACGGCCTGACGACCGCCACCATCCGCGTCGGCCAGACCCTGAAGCTCCCGGCTGGCGCAAGCGCGAAGGCCGACGAGGTCAAGACCGCGTCCATCCCGGCAAAAGCCGAGAAGGCAACGCCGGCGGCCTACCAGCCTCCGAAGGAGTCGATTACCGAGGCGGTTTCCGCCGACTCCAAGGAAAGCGCACCCGCCGCTACCGGCATCGGCAAGTACCGCTGGCCGGTCACAGGCGCCGTGGTCTCCCGCTACGGCCAGAACACCGAGGGCAAGCGCAACGACGGTATCGACATTTCCGTGCCGGCCGGCACTGCGGTCAAGGCGGCCGAGAACGGCGTCGTCATCTATGCCGGCAACGGTCTCAAGGAGCTCGGCAATACGGTTCTGGTTCGCCACGATGACGGCACGGTGACTGTCTACGGCCATGCCGAAAATCTCGCCGTCCAGCGCGGTCAGAAGGTCCAGCGCGGTCAGCAGATCGCGACTTCCGGCATGAGCGGCAGCGCCAACCGGCCGATGCTGCACTTCGAGGTGCGCAAGGATGCCACGCCGGTCGACCCCATGACGTTCCTGGAATAGTTTTGCGTACCAGGGACGATCGAGGAGGCCCGGGTTCGCCCGGGCCTTTCTTGTTTCGGGAGGTTAGGATGATTCAGGCCCGGTCTGTCTGTACCCGCAGCCGTCCGGCGAGATCCTGGATGTATTGCCAGGCGACGCGGCCGCTCCGGCCACCGCGTGTGGTGGCCCATTCCAGCGCCTCGCGATGCAGTTGTTCCCGCTCAATCGGCAGCTCGAAATGATCGGCGTAACCATCGATCATCGTAAGGTAGTCGTCCTGGCTGCACTTGTGGAAGCCGAGCCATAGGCCGAACCGGTCGGAAAGCGATACTTTTTCTTCAACCGCCTCCGACGGGTTGATCGCGGTTGATTGTTCGTTCTCCATCATGTGCCGCGGCAGCAGGTGGCGCCGGTTCGAGGTGGCATAGAACAGCGCATTGTCCGGACGCCCCTCGATGCCGCCGTCGAGCGCCGCCTTCAGAGACTTGTAGGCCGTATCGTCGTGGTCGAAGGAGAGGTCGTCGCAGAANACGATGACGCGATAGGGCGCGGTCTTCACCAGCTCGAGCAGATCGGGCAGGGTGGCGATGTCTTCGCGGTGCACCTCGACCAGTTTCAGCGAGGCGTGGCCGGAGGCGCGGATGTCGGCATGCACGGCCTTGACCAGCGAGGACTTGCCCATGCCGCGCGCGCCCCAGAGCAGCACGTTGTTGGCCGGGAAACCTTCGGCGAAGCGTAGCGTGTTCTCATGCAGGATGTCGCGCACATGATCGACGCCGCGGATCAGTGTCAGCGCCACGCGGTTCGGCCGGGGCACAGGTTGCAGGTGACGGCGCTGCGGCGCCCAGACGAAGCAGTCGGCCGCTTCCCAGTCGTTTTCGGCAGGCGCCGGTCCGGCAACCCGCTCCATAGCGTCCGCCAGCCGGCGGACTTCCGCGATCAGCTCCTGGATATGTCCGGACATGGCATTCTCCGTTCAATTTCGCGCGTTCGATTGGCCTGTGGCCCATTTTCACCGCGCCTAGCATGGCAATTTGTGGGTCGAAAGGGTAAGAGGCGGGAAAACGGTACGCTACACGGCTGTTTAGGTTGCATTCGCCCCGCCTGCCACTATATTCCGGCGGCCTGACGCGGGACGGAGAGCCTGCGCGATCACCAAGAAGACGAGGGAGTTACCTATGTTCATTACCCCGGCATTTGCCCAGGATGCGGCTGCCGCCCCCGGCGCCTTTGGGTCCGGTCTGGAGATGCTGTTCCTGTTCGCACCGCTGATGGTGGTCTGGTACTTCTTCCTGATCCGTCCGCAGCGTCAGCAGATGAAGAAGCGCGAAGAGACACTGTCGGCGATCCGTCGCGGCGACCAGGTCGTCCTCGGTGGCGGCATCACCGGCAAGGTGACCAAGGTCATCGATGACAAGGAACTGGAAGTCGAGATCGCCGAAGGCGTGAAGATCCGGGCCGTACGCGCCTATGTCGCCGAAGTGCGCGTCAAGGGCGAACCGGTCAAGTCCGACGCCGCCGCCTGAGCGTACGGGCGATAACGCCCGAGCGCTTTTGCAATACCTCCTGAATCAGAGACTGACATGCTTCATTACTCGCGCTGGAAGACAATGTTCATTTGGCTGACCGTTCTGGTCAGCGTCATCGTGGCTCTGCCGAACATGTTCAGCGACGAGCAGCTCGAGCGCTTTCCTTCCTTCTTGCCGACGAAGAAGGTGACGCTCGGTCTCGACCTCCAGGGCGGTTCGCACATCATGCTGAAGCTCGAGCGCGCCGACATCATCAAGGAGCGGCTCGAGACCACCGTTGGCGATATCCGTTCGGCCCTGCGTGAGGCGGGCATCCGCTATACGGGCCTTTCTGGCGTCGGTCAGCAGGTCCAGGTTCGCATCAGCGATATCAACCAGGTCGACGCCGCCAAGGAAGCGCTACGCGATCTGACCGCCCCGGTTAGCGTCGGCGGCCTGACGGGTGGCACCGTGCAGGAAATCGTGATCGAGGACGGCGAGGCTGGATTGCTGCGCCTGCGCCTGACCGATGAGGGCATCGGCTATCGCGTGAGCTCCGCACTCAGCCAGTCTATTGAAGTGGTCCGCCGTCGCGTCGACGAACTCGGCACGACAGAGCCGCTGATCCAGCGCCAGGGCGACGACCGCATCATCGTCCAGGTACCGGGCTTACAGGATCCGCAGCGTCTCAAGGCTCTGCTCAACCAGACCGCCAAGCTGTCCTTCCGCATGGTCGATAACTCCATGCCAGTCGAGGAAGCGATCAACGGCCGTCCGCCGGCGGCGTCTGAAGTCCTCTATTCGATGGATGATCCGGCCGTGCCGTATCTGGTCGAAAAGCGAGCCTTGGTGTCCGGCGAAAATCTGGTCGATGCTCAGGCGAGCTTCAACCAGCAGACAAATGAGCCGGTCGTGACCTTCCGCTTCGATAGTCGGGGCGCCCAGCGTTTTGCCCAGGCAACCCAGCAGAATGTCGGTCGTCCGTTCGCCATCGTCCTCGATGATCAGGTCATCTCCGCTCCCGTGATCCGCGAGCCGATCGTCGGTGGTTCTGGCCAGATTTCCGGCAATTTCACGGTTCAGGGCGCCAACGATCTGGCCGTGCTCCTGCGTGCCGGTGCGCTGCCGGCAACCCTGACAGTGGTCGAGGAGCGCACAGTCGGTCCGGGTCTCGGCCAGGATTCGATCAATGCCGGTATCATCGCCAGCATCATCGGTGCGATAGGCGTTGTTGTCTTCATGCTCGGCTTCTACGGCGCGTTTGGAGTGATGGCCAACATCGCGCTTGCCTTCAACGTCATCATGATCCTGGCCGTGCTCAGCATCATTGGCTCGACGCTGACCTTGCCCGGCATCGCCGGCATCGTGCTCACCATGGGGATGGCGGTCGACTCAAACGTGCTTGTCTACGAGCGCATCCGTGAAGAGGCGAAATCGGGGCGATCGCTGGTCCAGTCGATCGACACAGGTTTCACCAAGGCCTTCAGCACTATCGTCGACGCCAACCTGACGACGCTGATTGCGGCTCTCGTGCTGTTCTTCCTCGGCTCCGGTCCGGTTCGCGGCTTTGCTGTCACGCTGGCGATCGGCATCATCACCACCGTCTTCACCGCCTTCACCATGACCCGCTGGCTTATGGCAGTCTGGTATCGCTGGCAGCGTCCCAAAACCCTGCCGAAAGGTGTCCGTACCGGGATCTTCGATGTCCAGAACATCCCGTTCATGGCGATCCGCCGCTATACTTTCGCAATCGGCGGCGCCCTGTCGATTGCCTCGCTGGTCGGTTTTGCCTCGCTCGGTCTGAACCTCGGCATTGATTTCACCGGCGGCTCGATCATCGAGATAAAGGCTCGCCAGGGGAGCGCTGATATCGCCGACATCCGCAGCCGGCTGAACGAACTCAATCTGGGCGAGGTACAGGCGCAGGGATTTGGCGATGAATCCAGCGTCCTGATCCGGCTCCAGGCGCAGGAGGGTGGCGAGAACGCGGAACAGTCCGCTCTCGCGAGCGTTCGCGGCGAGCTCGAGGATCAGTACGAATTCCGCCGTGTTGAAGTCGTCGGTCCTGCGGTTTCCGGCGAGCTTACCCAGACCGCCACGATAGGCGTTGTCGTCGCGCTGTTGGCCATCCTCGTCTACATCTGGTTCCGCTTCGAATGGCAGTTCGCCGTCGGCTCGATCATCGCCACCCTGCACGACGTCATCCTGACCATGGGTCTGTATGTCTTCCTCGGCATCGAGTTCAACCTGACGAGTATCGCGGCGATCCTAACCATCATCGGTTACTCACTGAACGATACCGTCGTGGTTTACGACCGCATGCGCGAGAATCTGAGACGCTACAAGAAGATGCCTCTCGACGTGCTCATCGACATATCGATCAATCAGACGCTGTCGCGCACGGTGTTGACGGGTTCGACCACCATGGTGGCGTTGGCCGCGCTCTATTTCTTCGGCGGCGAAGTCATCTCCTCGTTCACGCTCGCCATGCTGTTTGGTGTTCTGGTAGGCACCTTCTCGTCGGTCTATATCGCCGCGCCAATCCTCATCGCCTTCAGGCTGCGGCCGGAGACCTTCCAGGAAGAGGGCAAGGACGGCAAGGGTAACTCGGCTCCGGCTGCCAAGGCTCAGGCCTGAGGCCATGGCCAAGGGCATTATCGTTCGCGAGGCACATTTTCCGGGCAGGGCGCCGATCGATGCCTATGGCAATGGCGGCTTCCGCTTCGCGGATATGTCGCATCGCGGTTCACTCCTGCTGCTTCCCTCGGGAATCTATGGCTGGACGATGACCGAGGAGGATCCGCTAACCGTCGACAGTCTCGCGAAGGTCTTTGCCGATGCCAGCGAGATCGAGGTGCTGCTGGTGGGGACGGGCACCAGCCTCCGTCCCATCCCGGCGCCCGTCAAGGACGCTCTTCGAGCTGCAGGTATCTCCAGCGATCCGATGGGAACGGGAGCGGCGGTCCGCACCTATAACATCATGTTGGCCGAACAGCGCGCCGTGGCGGCGGCGCTGATCGCGGTCTGAACCGGCGGAAGGTATCAGTGGCGGAAGCGGCGAGTGACAACGGGGCGATCTGCCTCGACCTGTTGCGCGACATCGATCGCGACCGCTACCTTGCATGCCTGCTTTCTCCCGCGGAAAAACGCCCGGCGCTTGCTGCCCTCTACGCCTTCAGCGCCGAGCTCGCCCGCGTCCGCGATCTGGTGCGCGAGCCGCTACCCGGCGAAATCCGCCTGCAATACTGGCGCGACCTGCTGGCGGGTCACGCGCATGGCTCCACGGAAGCCAATCCCGTTGCCGCCGGGCTGGCGCAGGCGATCGACACGCATCGTCTCCCCGTCAAACCGCTTCAGGACATGGTCGAGGCCCGGCTTTTCGACCTCTACGACGATCCGATGGAAACGCGGAGCATGCTGGAGGGGTATGCGGGAGAGACCGCCTCGACCCTGATCCAGCTTGCGGGTCTCATTCTCGATCCGGTAGAGGCAGCGCGGTATTCGGATGCCGCCGGCCATGCCGGCATCGCTCAGTCCGTCGCGGGTCTCCTGCTGCTGATGCCGCTCCACCAGCGCCGGGGGCAGGTCTATCTTCCGCTGGATCTGCTCGCCGCCGTCGGTCTCGACCGCGAAGGTTTTCTCGCCGGCGAGGACAAGGGGCGGATTGGCGCGGCCGTCGAAGCCTTCGCTGGCCTCGGGCGGGAGCATCTAGAAAAGGCACGGGCTGCAAGCCGCCTTCCGGCCTCGATCATGCCGGCTTATCTGCCGGCGGCGCTCTCCGGACCGGTACTCGACCGCGCGGCCCGTCTCGGATCGCGAATTCTCGAAGAGGACATGCGTCCGGCGCAATGGCGGCGCCAGTGGAGCATGCTGAAGGCATTGGTGCTTCGGCACATCTAGAAAGTTCCGATGACGCCGGGAGTTGCTGAAAGCTAACCCGTCACATTCGCGCAAGCCTCGACTGCTAGACCGGCCCGGTACGACCACCTGGTGCAGCGCGGAGACGATATTGAGCCTATTCGTATGGTCTGCCATTTTCGCGATCGTCATCCTGATCGCGTTCTTTTCCACCCGCATGGCCAAGCGTGCGGAGGATGACGGCCTGCACGACACGGGTCTGGCGATCCTGGAGTTCGGTCGGGCCTTCCCCCACGAGGCGATCCGCAGCCTGCATGCGACTGCCGATGGCCAGTCGGTATTCGTGCGCCTGCACGACAACAAGGCGGGTTTCATGCGCCACATGCGCAATCACTACGCCTGCCATCTGATCGAGCCGGGCTCGGTGCGCGTCCGTCCCTTGGCGAACGGGATGGGGTTTGCCGTAGACTTCCTCGATGCGCCGTTCCATAACGGCGAATTCTTCTTCGCGACGCCGCAGATAGCGGCCGAAGTTTCTCTCTGGCTGCTCGGCAACTACGTCGCGCCGTCTGCCGTGGATCCGGTGCAGGAACAGGGGGCGGAGTCGAGCTAAATCCCGACCGTCAGAGGTTTTCTGCTAGCCAGGCCTTGCAGTCGTTCAGCGCGCGCTCGGCCATGAGCTGCTTCTTCATGATCGCCTTGTCCTTGCCTCGGAAGCGCTTGACGCCCTCCGGCTTGGTGATCGATCCGGGTTCGAGCTCCGGAAATAGCCCGAAATTGACGTTCATCGGCTGGAACGAGCGCTTGCCCGGCTCCTCGTCGCTGACGATGTGCCCGCCGGTGATGTGGTTGAGCAACGAGCCGAGCGCCGTGGTTGCGGGCGGCAGGCGCACTTGTTCGCCCTTGCGATCCGCTGCAGCGAAGCGGCCAGCGAGCAAGCCGATCGAGGCACTTTCGACATAACCCTCGCAACCGGTGATCTGGCCGGCGAAGCGCAGTCCCGGACGGCTCTTGAGCTGCAGCGAACGATCGAGCAGGACGGGAGAATTGATGTAGGTGTTGCGGTGCAGGCCCCCGAGCCGCGCGAATTCGGCATTCTCCAGTCCCGGGATCATGCGGAAGATCTCGGCCTGGGTGCCGTAACGCAGCTTGGTCTGGAAGCCGACCATGTTGTAGAGCGTGCCGAGCGCGTTGTCCTGCCGGAGCTGTACGACTGCGTAGGGCTTGACCGTCGGGTTGTGGGCGTTCGTAAGACCCATCGGCTTCATCGGGCCATGACGAAGCGTCTCGCGGCCGCGCTCCGCCATCACCTCGATCGGCAGGCAGCCGTCGAAGTAGGGGGTGCCTTCCCACTCCTTGAAGCCGACCGTGTCGCCGGCGATCAGCGCGTCGATGAAAGCATTGTACTGGGCTTCGTCCATCGGGCAGTTGATGTAGTCCTTGCCCGTCCCGCCGGGGCCGACCTTGTCGTAGCGCGACTGATACCAGCAGATGTCCATGTTGATGGAGTCGCGATGCACGATCGGCGCGATGGCATCGAAGAAGGCGAGCGCGTCCTCGCCGGTCTCGGTGCGGATCGCCTCTGCCAGCGCCGGCGAGGTCAAGGGACCTGTGGCGATGATTGTCAGATCCCAGTCCTTCGGCGGCAGGCCGGTGACTTCTTCACGTGTCACGGTGATCAGCGGATGGTTCTGGATCGCTGCGGTGACCGCATTGGAGAAACCGTCTCGGTCGACCGCGAGCGCGCCGCCGGCCGGCACCTGGTGCTTGTCGGCACAGGCCATGATAAGCGAGCCGGCGAGACGCATTTCCGCATGGATGACGCCGACCGCATTGGAGGTCGCGTCGTCCGAGCGGAACGAGTTGGAGCAGACAAGTTCGGCGAGGCCGTCAGTCTTGTGTGCATCCGTGCCGCGCACGCCGCGCATCTCGTGCAGGATGACCGGTACGCCGGCCTGGGCGATCTGCCAGGCGGCTTCGGAGCCGGCGAGGCCGCCGCCGACAACGTGGATGGGAGCGTGGGAGGTGTCTTTTGTCATGGCGGCTGATTATCACGACCGCCCCGGTACGCCAACGACTGAATGAGAGCGCGGTCGAACCGGATGGCCGGAATCAAAAACGGCACCTTTCGGTGCCGTTTCGAATACCCCCGCCGGGATGTTCCGATTAACGGAACGAGCGCGAAGCGATGTTGCGGATGTCGTAACGGGTGATGCCGATATCCGACAGAGCCTGGTTGGACAGGTTGCCCAGCTCGTTGAGCGTGCGACGGTAGCTGATCCAGTTCTTGGCAATACGAATCGGGTTCATGGTTGTTTCCTCGGTAAAATCTTTCTCCGCTGTTCCTGCGGACCCCTGTCCGCCTCAGCGATTGAGTGTGTTATACGCGCGTTTAATAACATTGTGCAGTGCAATTAATAGGCTTCTGCTATGCATTTGTGCATGGATTTGAGCAAAGTGTGGGCACGATGTCGGGCTTGGGTAAAATTTAAGCTGCTTTATCGTGGCTGCAGACTTAAACGCATAAAAAAAGCCTTCCGCGAGGGAAGGCTTTCTGAGGTAACCGACTGGAGGTCGGAAGGGTTTCTCCGATCAGCCGTGAACGGCTTCGCGGGCAATGCGGTGGATGTCGCTGCGGCCGATGCCGAGGTCGCTGAGTTCACGGTCCGACATGCGGCCGAGTTCAGTTACGGTCTGGCGGTACTTGCGCCAGTTGCTGAGCGAGCGTGCGATTTTCATGGTCTGCCTCTTCTGTGTCCCTGCCGGACCCTCGTCCGGCTTCAATCTCATGGTGCCAAGATATGGTGCGTCGCAAAAAAATTGAAGCGCCAAAGCGGGAAAGCACCCATGCGTTACACGCATGACGCGCTGGTAAATGAAGGATTAATTGCCTCTTTATGCATCATTTCGCATAGGCGCGAATTTGCATTCGTGAGCAAATGCCCGCTTTTCCCGGTGCTGAAAGAGACGCGCCGTCCGCCGGATAGTTTTCGTGGAAATGGAAAGGGTCGGAATCAATAACGCCCACCGGGGGAGGAGGTCCGGTGGGCGTCATTTAAGGTGGCAGATGACTGGGAGGAGGAGTGTCACCCGCCGTTCGACCCTGCGCCGGGAGGAGGAGTGCGCAGTAGCCGAAGCTCAAAACGTCGGGCCAAGCTTGGGAGGAGGCCTCAGCCCGTCGTCGTTGAGTTTCTTTTACCGAAATCGAATGGAATTGTGCACTGCAATATTAACATGGAAGGCATGCGGGCTGCGCATGGCCGATCCGGCCCGGCTTTCCGATTGTCTTTTGACCTGTCCGGTATAACTTGGGGCGTTGAACAAGCCGCCGGCGGCGGCTTCGGGATGGAGATGGTGAACTTCATGTATCGCGGCAGGCTCGCGCGGGATCTCGATCGATGGGTGACGATGGGGCTGCTGGAGGCTCCGGTCGCCGGGCGGCTGCTGGAGGAATATGACGGTCGCAAGTCGAGCTTCAGCATCGGTTCGGTGCTGATGGTTCTGGCGGCGGTTCTGATATCGGCCTCGCTCCTGCTGCTGATCGCGGCTGGCTGGGAGGAAATTCCGCGACTGATGAAGATCGGCGGCATCCTCGGTCTGATCTGGCTGTTTCATCTGTCCGCGGCCTTCGCCATCTGGCAGCAGGCGCCGCGGCTCGCCGGCGCGTTGCTGATCCTGGGCTCAGCCAGCTTTGGTGGCGGTATCGCGTTGGTCGGCCAGCTCTATCATGTCTCCGGCGACGCGACGGATGCCATGCTGGTCTGGCTCGTAGCCACCATCGTTTCGGCTGTGCTGTTCCGCTCTGCCGCGCTCACCGGCGCTGCGGGCCTGCTGACTTGGGCGCTCTTCTTCTACTATCTCGATGACTACGATTTCGAATGGGTCGGCTTGTATCCCTGGGCCGTGGTCGCGGGCGGTATCGCTACATTGGCCCTGGTCTGGTGGACGGAAGCGGGCAGGGTGCGTCATCTCGTCTATGCGCTCGCGCTCGCCTTCCTTCAGTGGCTCTATTTTCTTCATGAGCTTCCATGGATCGCTCTCGTTTATCTCGTCGCAGGAACCTGCCTGTTTGTGCTCCTGAGCCAGAAGGTCGTGCCTTTGCCGGCGGCGATCAGGGCGAGTGCAGCGCCCGCTTTCTATGCGCTGGTGCTGGCGGTCATGGGGCTCGGCCTGCTGCATCTCGAATATGACGGGCCGGCAGCGAGAGCGGTGCTGGCCGCTGTCGCGGTCGTCCTCAGTGTGTTGACGCTGGCGCTGGCCGGACGCGACAACGGCGCGGCGCGTTATCTCGCTTACATGCTGTTCTCTTTGGAAGTGCTCTATCTCTCCTTCGTGACGATCGACAGCATGCTCGGCACCTCCGGCTTCTTCCTGGTCGCCGGCGTCGTGGTGGCGATGCTCGCTTTCGTCGTCATCAAACTGGAAAAGGCGTTTGCGGCCCGTACCGCGACAAGGGGGGCGGTATGAGTACGCTGGCGGACGATTCTCGCGACAGTCTGCTCAGGCCGCTTTCGGCGGCGATCCTGATTGCGGCGGCGATGACGGCCGTGCTCGGCTACCAGATTGAACGGCGTGCCGACATCCTCAGGAACGGCTCGGAAGTTCTGTTCGCCACCGAGCCTGTCGACCCGCGTGATCTGCTGCGCGGCGATTATGTGGTGCTTTCCTATCCGGTGTCGGCTGTGCCGGCCTCCGAAGTGACGGGGGAGCGGCCCGCCGCACCCG
>Ga0065721_10048689_pt1 | contig 149863 bp, 128 predicted proteins | sample Mesricmetagenome_FD_59108 | JGI IMG/M metagenome (GOLD analysis project Ga0065721, IMG submission 59108) | Mesophilic microbial community from rice straw/compost enrichment Sample: eDNA_1 v2 (version 2) | ecosystem: Engineered > Solid waste > Grass > Composting > Bioreactor | place: USA...
GGAGAGACGGGAGCCACGGGAGTAACCGGAGCCACGGGGTCAACTGGAGCTATGGGAGTAACCGGAGCCACGGGGTCAACTGGAGCTACGGGATCAACCGGAGAGACGGGAGTAACCGGGGCCACGGGAGCAACAGGAGAGACGGGAGTAACCGGGGTTACGGGAGTAACCGGAGAGACAGGGTCAACCGGAGAAACGGGAGTAACCGGAGCCACGGGAGCAACTGGAGAGACGGGAGCCACGGGGGCAACTGGAGTCACGGGAGCAACCGGAGCCACGGGGTCAACTGGAGCTACGGGAGCAACCGGAGAGACGGGAGCAACTGGGGTTACGGGAGCGACAGGAGAGACGGGATCCACGGGAGCAACCGGAGCCACGGGAGCAACCGGAGCCACGGGAGCAACCGGAGCCACGGGAGCAACCGGAGCCACAGGGTCAACCGGAGCCACGGGGTCAACTGGAGCTACGGGAGCAACAGGAGTAACTGGAGCAACAGGAGTTACGGGAGCAACCGGAGAGACGGGAGCAAGCGGAACCACGGGGTCAACTGGAGCTACGGGAGCGACAGGAGAGACGGGAGCAACTGGAGCTACGGGAGCAACCGGAGCCACGGGAGTAACCGGAGTTACGGGAGCAACCGGAGAAACGGGAGTAACCGGAGTTACGGGAGCAACTGGGGGTACGGGAGCGACAGGAGAGACGGGAGCAAGCGGAGCCACGGGGTCAACTGGAGCTACGGGGTCAACTGGAGCTACGGGAGCAACCGGGGTTACGGGAGTAACCGGAGAGACAGGGTCAACCGGAGAAACGGGAGTAACCGGAGCCACGGGGTCAACTGGAGTCACGGGAGCAACCGGAGCCACGGGGTCAACTGGAGTCACGGGAGCAACCGGAGCCACGGGGTCAACTGGAGCTACGGGAGCAACTGGAGTCACGGGAGCCACAGGAGAGACGGGAGCAACTGGAGCTACGGGATCAACCGGAGCCACGGGGTCAACCGGAGTTACGGGATCAACCGGAGCCACGGGGTCAACTGGAGCTACGGGAGCAACTGGAGCAACTGGAGCAACTGGAGTCACGGGAGCAACCGGAGCCACAGGCGCCACCGGAGAAACAGGACCCACCGGCCCAACAGGCGCCACCGGAACCGTTTTCACAAACATCAACGCGTTCGGTGCAAATACAAGCGGGGCGCTCATCGCAGTTGTATTGGGCGGCACGAACGTACCTTTGCCCAACAATCAGATCCTGAACGGTGTAACCGTCAATGGCGCCAACACCACCTTTACCGTGCCATCAGCGGGGAATTACCTCTTGTCGTATTCGATCAATACGACAGCCGCTTTGCTGGTCAGTACACGTCTTGTCATTAACGGCTCTCCATTCACTCCGTCAATCGTTGCACCAACGCTGTCCCTCTCTTCCTTCCACAACACAATCATTGCCCCGTTGGGAGCGAACTCGACGATCACGCTTCAGCTCTTCGGCCTGTTGGGAGCAGCTACGCTGTTGACTGGCGCCGGGGCCACGCTAACTATTGTCAGACTAAACTAAAGCTTTACAGGCAAAGGGACGGAACGAGCAACCGTCCCTTTGCTTTTTTATTCGAAAAAAACAGCGCACCGATTCTGTCGCCCCGTAAAAAGTTTTCTCAGCTGTTTTCTCAATAAGAATGACTTTCAAATGTAATTCAGCGTCGAACGGTGTACAATGATAGGAGTAGTAAAAATATTTAGTCAATAAATGTTGAATCGATAGTATAATATTATCGGAATTAGTATGCCGATCATTCGGAGTGGGGATAGATGGCGATGGACGACTTGGCACTATATTTGGACGAGCATGAGGATGCGGCAGTGGAAGAGTTCAGGAGACGGATTAAGGTGGCTGAGCACGATCAGTTCAACGAGATTATTCCTTTGAACGGACAAGCCATGTATCGCATGGTGGCCGGATATCTTCGTTCGAAGATTACTCATGAGGACATCAAGGATCTTGCCTATAAAGTAGCACATGAGCGGAATCAAGCCCAAATTAACATTGGCGATTTTGTTTTTAACGTCTGCATGGGGCGTGAGCTGGTGATTGATACCTTGCAAAAAGGCCCCTTTTCTCCAAATGCTCTGCTTCCAGCACTCATTAAAATAAACGAATGCTTCGATGTCTTTCTGGTGCATGCCGTGTCCAAATATACCGAACTGAAAGACAGCGATCTGGAGGAAAAGAAGCTGTTTATTGAGCGGTCTCACAAAGACAGGCTGACGATCTTGGGACAGATGGCTTCGAGCTTTGTCCATGAATTTCGCAATCCGCTAACTTCCATTATGGGATTTTCCCGATTGCTAAAAGAAGATTACCCGAACCTGCCGTACGTGGATATTATCGAGAACGAGCTTCATCAGCTGAACTACCGTGTCTCCCAATTTTTGCTTGTATCCAAAAAGGGAGCTGTACATAAAAAAACAGAAGTCTTTAGCATAGCTCTACTGTTCGAGGAGATTTTGTCCTTCCTCTATCCAAACATCGTGGATGTCAACGCGCACATTACGTGCTCGATTGACCCTGCCCTGCTTTTGGTCGGCTACAGGGACGAGATGAGGCAAGTGTTCATCAACATCATTTCCAATGCCCTGGACGCGCTGCAACGGAAAAACGGGGAGAAAGAAGTGGCGATCAAAGGGGCCCAAACCGAAGAAATGGCCGTGATCACGATTTCCAACAATGGCGCTCCCATCCCGCCCGACCTGCTGTCAGTCATCTTCGAGCCGTTCTTTACAACGAAAGAGCTGGGAACGGGGATCGGGTTGTACGTTTGCAAGGAGATCATCGAGCGCCATGGCGGGATGATCGCATGCGAGTCGTCTGATCAGCAGACGGTCTTTTCCATGTACTTCAGACATACTTGATCAGCCAGCGCAATCAAAACGGCCTGCATTTGCGGCTAAGCTTATGCGCATCTCCCTGTCGAGTGGACAACGAAAAAGCTCGAATGATACGGCGGTCGCTTCCTTGTAATCTGCGGGGGAGAGGTCGCCGAGTTTTCTGAACGCGATTTTTGTTGTAAAATTGGCTAGAGTCTGCAAGGAACATCCGGGCTTTTGTCCCGGTTACAGGCTTTTCAAGAGAGCGCTTCTCGGTTAAGATGGGCAAGAATCCCCAAAAGCAGTTTCCAGGATGGGAATGGCTCACGCTCGGCCAGCGCCAATACGTGCGCCGATGAACATGCTGACTACAGCCAGAGCTACCTTTTCTCGACATGGCAGTAACTCCTGCTAGATTCAACATTTCCCATATGCATACATGTCGACCTGGACCGCATTAACCAGGAAGAATAGAGAAAAAGCACTAAGGGCAAATGAGCGATCAAGACTGCATTCTTTTATACAATAGGTAAAATTATGAAAACAAGCTATGAAAACGACATTCCCTATTGAAATTCCGATGAAGTAGGGGGAAAATATACCTAAGGTAAACAGAGGTAGAGTGCTGAAAATAGGTTAAGATAACTAATGTCGATAGTTGGCTAATACTGTAAAATTGATCGTAGCAGCTACGTAGCACTCTATTATGGATATGTATACCAATTCAATTGTAATGCATGTTTATACCATACAAAAGGGGGATGTCTTTATGAAAAAAATAGTTTACGCATTTCTCCTCGTTGCGGCAATCGTAGGAGCAACATCTGCAAACTGGCATATTACATAACAGCGTGAATGAAGTAAGAAAACACCGCTTCTTAGTGGTGTTTTTTTACTGTATCGGAGGATGGTTCTATCATGTTGCTAGATATTATATTCATCTCTTTTGTTGTGGCATTGATACGGGGAGGCAGAATAAAAGAATTACCAAAATTTAATAAATTTTCTGTTTTTGGAATCGCTGTGCTTTTGCAGATTCTATCCGCGCTCATGCCAACGTGGGGAAGAGTTTTTGTCTCAGTTGCGTATTTGTGTCTACTCATCTTCTTCTATTCCAACAGAGAGCATGAAGATATCAGATTTTTCATGATTGGCTGGTTCTTTAATGCGATCGCAATCTGGTCGAACTTTGGGAAAATGCCCATTGACCTCGAACTTGCAAAGAAGCTGAAATACTCGGTCGATCCGATTGTAAACGGGACCGATTTCAAGCACTCGGTTTTGGATAATTCAACCAATTTGCCATTTTTGACAGACATAATGTTTATGCCGTTCCCAATTGCAAGAGTCATCAGTATTGGCGATATTTTCATTATGATAGGCGCGTTCTTGCTTGTACAACGCGTAATGGGAAAACCAATATCTCTAATCAGACTCCGCGAGGGTAAAATCCATGAAACCAACCAAGAACTTTAGTCATTTTGCTCTAGGATTACTTGTTCAATGCTTATTTCCGGTAGCCGGGCTGCTGGTGATCATTTCAATCATTACCTCTTGGGGTGTGAATGAACATTGGGGAGTCATGGCGACTTACACCATTTTGACCTTGGTCAGCTCGTTTACTCCCATTCGCACGCTAAATTCGCCTTTAACCTTGAACAATGCCGTGATATTCTCGGGAATTGTCCTGTATGGCACCTGGATCGGCGTCTGGTCAGCGCTTTTGGAGATTATCATCATTTCGTTTATATTCAAATCGAAAGTATCGAGAGCTCTCGCGAATAGTGGCCAAGTCTTGATTACGGTTTGGCTGGTGGGAACTTTGGATCAGTTTTTCCGCACCTATTATCCCGACTATTGGTTTCTGACGGATATCGGGCTGATCCTGGTCTACTGGCTGAGCAACACTCTTTTGGCCGCGGCCGGCATTTCCTATTTTAGAGAGGTGTCTTTTCAAGTCATTATAAAAAGCATGTTGCAAGGCGGCAGCATGACTTATCTCCTGCTCATGGCAGTGGGGGAGATAGGGGCGCGATTTGTAGGAGCTTACGAGGGGTATTCCTTGACGATATTGCTAGGGACGGTTTTGCTGCTTCGCTCGGTTTTCCATCAGTATTTTGCGAGTATAAGCGATCAGCAGAAAAAGATGGAAGAGATCAAAAACCTGAATGATTCGTTCTTGATCGCCCTGGCGGCATCGATCGATGCGCGCGATCCATACACGCTCGGACACTCGTTTCGCGTCGCGCACTGGGGGAGAGAAACAGCAAAATTCATGGGACTTCCGCCAAAGCAGTCGACGGAAGTTTACTATGGCGGGATCATTCACGACATTGGCAAAATCGGTATAGAAGACAACATCTTAAACAAGGAAGGCGCTCTGTCCAAAGAGGAGTTTGAACGCATCAAGGAGCACCCGGTCATCGGGTACGAGATTTTGAAAAGGACGTCGGTTTTCCCCGAGCTGCTCCCTGCCATTCGCTGGCATCATGAGCGGGTTGACGGGACAGGATATCCCGATAAGCTCAAAGGAAACGAAATCCCGCTCATAGCCCGCATACTGGCTGTCTGTGACGCGTTTGACGCCATGGTTTCTGATCGTCCTTACCGGAAAGGCATGTCCGTGGAAGAAGCCTTGAGGCGGATTCAGGAAGGAGCCGGCACCCAGTTTGATGCTGAAATCGCAGCGAATTTTGTGACCATGATCAAGAGCTTGAATGAGGAAGAGTTGCAAAAAATCATTCGGGCAAATAACCGGAACCAGGAAATCGATGTCTCCTTAACCACGTAAGCGATCAGGAGAGTCAAGTTTACATAAGATTCAAAGCAAGGCGATACGTATCATACAAAAAAAGCTATCAACTTTGATGGCTTTTTTTATTTTCCTCCACACGATGCAAGTGGATGGCCCCCAGCGTAGTATCCTCCTTTTTCCTGACAAAAAAAGTCCCACCCGGTCGACAGTGACTGAATCCATGACAGCATGAACCCTTTGTTTACTGTCTACCGAATGGGACAAAAAGCAAGCAAGACACACGCTTACTGTAGCCGCTCCCTTCGCGCTTTCCCGGCGAATCGGCCCAACTGCTCCAGTCCTTTGACCAGCCAGCCCAACAGGAGGGAGAGCAGGAAGCTGCACCCGAAGATCAAGCCCAGGTACAAAAGCGAGTACCAGGTGTTTTGGAACACCCAGGCGACTTCGCCGTACTGCTCAAACAGAAAATCTTTGAACAGGATCAAAAAAGCGGAGTGAAACAGGAAAATAAAGTACGTCAAACCTTTGCGAAACTTGAGACGCAGATGATCGACCAATTCCAGGAAAAAGACCATCAGCACGAGAAAAGACAGCAAGGTAGCAAAGACAAAAGTCAGATGCACCGCCACGTACAGCTTGCTGGAAACGACAAAAAACATGGCGGCAGCGGTCGCGATCCCTGTAAGCAGCATCAGGATCGAGCGGTTGTTTCGCAAAAAGGACAAAATCGTCTCCCGGTACCAGTACAGCAGATGGCCCATGTACAGCGTGAAAATCCAGCTGGGCAGCATGTGCCGCGTCGACAGCTCCAGCCAGCCTTTGTGCAAGTAGTTGATGTAGACGTATTGCACGGCGAGCAGAAGCCAGATGACATACAAAATGTTGCGTTTGGTAATCCAGTTGCGGAAAAAGTAAGCAAACACGTAATACTGGCAAATCATGAACACAAAATAAAGATGATCGCCGGTTTTCCCCATCAGGATGTTTGTGAAATCAAGGGTCGTCTGCGGCATCTCTTTTTTCAGCAAATAGTGGTACAGAATACCGGAAACCAGGTAAGGCAAAAAAATGTACAGGAGCTTGCCCGTAAAAAAGTCGCGTGGTGTCGGGCTTTTCGCCTCAAACGAGTAAGCGGTCAAATAGCCGGTGGCGATCGTCAAAAGCACAGTGCCGTAGCGACTGATCTGATTGAGAGCGACCACCCAGAACGGATCGTTGAAATACAGCACAGAAGCAGTAAAATGGCCGACCACGACCAGAAAGCTTGAGAACAACTGGACGTAAAACAGCGATTTCAAAATTTTCGAATCGGTATACATAGGCATTCTCCATTTACTTGTTCGTCGTCTGGCGAGTCGTCTGCGTCCAACCCTGCGGACAGCCAACACAATAAATTGCGAATGCTTCCATCTTAGATAATGAAATTTTGAAAGAGATTTGATCTTTGTGATCTGTGCAAGCCAATGTTTGGGAAGACAGGAAAAAAGCCACACCTGTGCGTGGCTTTCGGCCTTATTTTTGCGGCTTGTTCCGCTCCTCAATCGCTTGGCTGACCACGAAGGCCAGATCATCGTTGCCAAAGAGCGACAGGACACCGAGGATGGTGGCGTCAGGGATTTCTTCTGCTTCCTCTTTCGGCACCGTGTTTTCCAGCATTTGTGCGAGCAGTGGATTTTCGCCTTGAGCGGGATAAGCGGCCCGATACAGCTCACGTGCATCAAGCCCATGGTTGACACACCATTGGGCAAAGACGAGAATCATCATTCCTTCGTCGCGCTGGTAAGCCTGGATGACTTGATCTTCCATCTCTTTTCGGTTCATAGATATGCTCCTCTAACAATCAGTCGTACACGTTATGTGCTTAATTGTAGAGAAGAGGGCGGGTGCCCGCAAGAAAAAAGAGGGGAGAGATTAGGAGTTTCGCTTGCTGTGATTGGTCAAAACCGGAAGCACCCGGGTATCTTTAATCATTTCGGAATGGCAAAAAGGGCAGCTCGGGCTCTTGTCAAAGGAAAAGTTATCTCTCATCCAGCACGTACACCCATCATTGCTGCACGTCCATACATCTGTTTCCTCTTCTTCGACCGGAACAATTGCTTTTTTCGAGAAATACACATGAACTCCTCCTTTGCAGGGCATCGTGCTTACAGTAACACCTCTATTAATGTGTGATGGAAAGTCCATGAATATACCAAGATTTTCTGCCCGACTGCATAAAAGAAAGGAAATAACTGCCCAAAACGGTCATGACCGTTTTGTTGACCGCAAGCGGTCACATCCCATTTCATGAAAAACGTCTCGACGTTTTTCACAGAAAAAAGGCAACGGAACGCATCCGCTGCCTTTTTTCTATGAAAGGATTACAGTTGATCCGGGATCAAAATTTGCCCGGTCGTTTCATGGCTGGTCACAGCGAGCAAGATCGCTTTCGACAATGTGTCGGGGTGGTAAGGTTTGATCAAGTAGCCCTTGGCCCCCAGGTCAAACGCTTTTTTCTTCTCTTCAAAAGCGCTGGAGATGACGATCGGGATCGTTTGCAGCTCGGGATTTTCCCGCATCGCTTCAATGACCTGCCAACCGCTTTCTCCATCTTGCAAAATCAGATCGAGGACAACGGCGTCCGGACGCAGCTCCGAAATGGCGGCGAGCGCCTCTTGGGCCGTAGAACAAGGATAGACCGTGAAGCCTGAGCTGAGCAGTTCCTCACGCAAAAGCTCGGACAGGTTCATGTCGTCCTCGATAATCACGACTTTTCCGTTGGACTGGCCGGAAGGAGCGAGCGCCGCGGCTGCGTTGTTCGCCAACAGCTCGGCACGGATCGCCGGCTCCGGCAAAGGAAGGGCGACTGTAAACGTACTGCCTTTTCCAGCCTCGGAAGCAACGGTGACCTCGCCGTGGTGAATGCGCACGATCTCCGAAACGATGGCAAGACCGAGGCCCGTACCGCCAATCTCCCGGCGATCAGAATTGTCTACGCGATAAAAACGGGTAAACAGATGAGGGAGAGCTTCCGCAGGTATGCCCAGCCCTTCATCGTGAATCTCGATCAACAGCTTTTGATTTGCTTCGCGAATAACGACCCGGATGCTTTCGCCGTCCGGTGAATACTTGATCGCATTGCTGATCAGATTGACCAGCACCTGGCGAAGCTTGTCGCGATCTCCGTAGACGGTCGTTTGCTCGGTTTGCAGCTCAAGCCCAAACGAATGCGGCGCAGATTGGGCACGGTACATGCCAAACACTTCGCGGACGAGGGAGTCGATCTCGACTTTTTCGAACTGATAGCTTTGTCGGCCGGATTCCATTCGTTGCAAATCAAGAAAATCGTTGATCAAGGTCGTCAGTCTCGTCGCTTCCTGATAAATAGCCGTCATGTAGCGCTGCTGTCTTTCCGGCTTCAAGTCTTTGTGCAGCAAAAGCTCGGCAAAACCGAGCACGCTGGCGAGCGGAGTGCGCAACTCGTGGCTCACCGTGCTGACAAATTCCGATTTCATCTGGTCAATCTCGTATTCCTTCGTGATGTCCCGATAGACAAGGAGAGTGCCCCATTTGTGGGACGCGCGGTACAGATGCTCGGCATACAGCTGAATATAGCGTTTGGTAGGGGAGGTCAGTTCAAAAACAATGCTGTCCTCCTGCGGATCTTCCTCGTTCAGTGTGACCGCTTTTATATACTGGGCGAGACGTTTTGGTTCCGCCGTGCAGCTTTGCAAATGGGCGAGAAACGGGTCGATGTTGAAGTCCGCTGTTGAGTGCGAGTTATCAAAGCCGATAAGGTCGCGGAAGGTTCGGTTGACCTGTAGCGTTCCGCCGTCGAGATCGAGCAGTTGAATCCCTTCCTGCACCGAATCGAGCATGTCTTGCGTAACTTGCCGTTGCCGTTTTGTCTCCTCGAACATGGCGAGCTTGTCCAATGACAACGAGACTTGTTTGGCCAAGCCGATTGCCACCTGTTGCTCATGCTCGGAGAACTTGCGGTCAATCCGGGCAAGAATGATGCAGGCCACGACTTCTTCGTTCGAATCCAAAACGGGCAAATACAGCTCGTACGTGCGCGAAGGAGCTATGAGGAAACCGCGCTCTCCCATGGTGCTTTCTCGATTGACGACATACGGTTGCCTCGTTTCCTTGATGCGCACGAGAGGCCCGTCTTCCATCCCTTGCAAAAGCTGCTCGATTCCTTGCGGAGACACACCGAAACTGGCAACAGCCCGATCGGCATCGAGCACGAGAATGACGCCTTTATCCGCCTCCATGCTGTCTACGGCGTTGGATACAATGCTCGACAGAAGCGTTTGCTTGTCCAATGTATTCGTGAGCGCGAGAATAAACTGGTTCTTTTTCTCCAGATGACGCTCGTTCTCCGCCATTTTTTCCAGCGCTTCCGTCAGTTCCTCTTGCTGCATCACGAGTTCATCCTGTTGGGCTTGCAGCTCCTCGTTTTGCGCCATCAGCGCCTCTTCTTTGTTCTGGATTTGCCGCATCATGTAGTCGAGAGAGCGGGAGAGCTTGCCGATCTCATCGTCACGTTCCAAGCCGTTCAGCTGTGGCGTCTCCCCAAGCGAAAAGCGGTTGGCATCGGCAGTCAGCTGCATCAGCGGCCTGCCGATATCGCGCGTCGTTTTGATGGTTACCCAGATCAGCACCAAAAGAGCCATCAGCACGTAAATGATGAACCACAAGCTTTGGGAAGAAAGCTCCTGGAACAACTGCTGGTTTTGCATCGAAATGAGCTGTTCGTTCGTTTGCTGATAGCGGGTGGCATAGCTGATCAAATTGTTGACCTCCATGTTTACCCCGCTGGACGAAAATTTGCGCAAACCTTCGTAATCACCCGACTGTGCATACCCTGACGAGGTAGGGAAGACGCGGGTGAAAAAATTGTCTACAAATGATTCGATGGATGTGGCAATTTTAAGTTCTTCGCTGCTGAGCGGAAGCTGCTTGAAAGCATGAAGCGACTGTTCCAGCTTTTTCTTTTCGAGGAACAATTCATTGTATTCATACGGGCTTAAAAAGGCATAATAGCCGCGGGCACGAAAGAAAATCTGGTTCGTATGCTCCGAGATTTGCGTAATCAGCTCCTGCTTCTGTCTGGACGTTTGCGCGGATGATTGAAAGTTTGTAAAGGCTTGATTGTTCAATATCTGCACGACCAGTGCACCGGCGACCATCAGCGAGAAAAAGAGAAGCATCAAGATGGCAAAGCGGCGGGTGATGCTTTCCCTTACATATTTTCGAAATGAAGTCATGCGAGCATGTCCTCCACTTTGCGGACCAGCTCCAGCGGGCTGAACGGCTTGGGCATGAAGTCGTCGGCCCCGGCAGAGCGCATTTTTTCTTGTTCGGCATGTTGGCTTTTTGCGGACAGGATGAGCACTTTCACGGACTGTTTCTCAGGCATTTGTTTCATCTGCGTCAAGACGTCAAAGCCCGTCAGCTTGGGCATCATGTAATCGAGAATGACCAAATCGTACTGATTCTGGCCAATTTTTTGCAAGGCTTCCTCACCGTCACAGACGATATCGAGCTGATGGCCTTCATCTTCAAGCGTATCGCCGATCAGCATGCGCAGCACTGCTTCGTCTTCGGCTAACAAGATCGTTGCCATTTTTCTTCCTCCATGTCATTCCTACATCATTCGTTTGATCAAACGTTTGATGCGCGCTTCCAGCTCTTTTATGCTGAAAGGCTTGGTCATATAGTCGTCAGCACCCAATTGCAGGGCGCGGGCAACATCCTGTTCGCCGCTGCGTCCCGTCAGCATGAGCACCGTGTACTGCTTGCTGTTGGGCAGAGCGCGGATCAGTCTCAGGACATCAAGCCCGTCCATGTGCGGCATGATGCCGTCCAAAATGACAAGGTACGCTTCCGGTCCTTGATGCCAGGACGATTCAAAAAAGGCGGCGCCCTCGTGGAATGTGCGGATGTCTGTATGAATCCATCCTTCCAGACTGGCGCGAGCGCAGTCGGCGAGCAAGGTGCGGGTCAAGGAATCGTCGTCGATAATCGCCACTTTCAGTCTCACGGTGCGCGTATCTGGATCGTCGTTGCGCTTGGCCATCTCTACTCGGCAACGCCCGTTGTTTTTCGCAGTGTATAAAGCCGTATCAGCGGCGTCTATCCAGTGCGAGAGAGGCTTTTGCCCATCCTCGATTTGCACGACTCCTGCTGAAAAGCTCAAAGAAAAGCTGCCTTCCGCCGATTCAAAAGAAAGTGCCTGAAAGTCGTCCAACAGCTGTTTGATGCGCAGTTTTGCATCTTGTCCAGATGTTCTTGGCATGAGCAGCAAAAATTCTTCCCCGCCATAGCGGAAAAAGATGTCGTACTTCCCGGAGTTTGTCTTGATGAAAGAGGCAAATCGGCTCAGGACAACATCGCCTACGAGATGCCCGTGCGTGTCATTGACCTTTTTGAAATGATCGATGTCCAAAAAGGCCAGAGAGAACGGGGTTGAATTTCGCAGCGATTCGGAAAGAAGCCGTTGATACGTATCGGTAAGAGAATTGCGGTTGAACGCACCCGTCAATTCATCGATGAACAAGATTTTATCCATCCAGCGCTTTCTGCCCAACTGCCGTTCCAGCCGCACCGTCAATTCCTCCAGGTCAAGCGGCTTACACATGACGTCATCCGCCCCGAGACGAAAAGCGCGCATGCGCGTGTCTCGGTCGCAATCAATGCTGATGATCGTTGTGGGCACATACTGCTTTTTAATTTTTTCGCTGAGCGTTTGCATGACTTGAAAACCGCCCGTTTCCGGGATGTTCAAGTCGAGAATCAGGCAATCCGGGTTAAGATCGTGGAAGTAGTCGAGTGCCTTGTGCGGATACACAGTTGCGATGACGGACCAGTTTTGCTTCTCCATATATTCTTTGAGGTACATCAAAAGCGTCACATCATCATCCAGAATGAGCAAAAGAGGCTGGTTTTCGTAGGTGGATTCTTGCGGCAATGTGGGGTCCTCTAATAAAATCTCTTGCTCGGGTCGATGCTCGTAGCATAGAGTGATAAGCTCTCGCAAAAAATCGCTCCACTCGTGTGTCGACCAATCCTTCGCCTCCAGCTTGTCCAGTTGTTCTAGCAAAGATTGGGAAAGCTCGGATAAATCGTGCAAACCAATCGTTCCGGCTGTACCTTTCAATGAGTGGACAAAACGGTATAATTCTTCATGGGCGACAGGCTCTTCCTGAGCGAGCCAGCCTTCCAGTTGTTTGTGAATTTGAAAAAGAAGGGTGTCCCTGTATTTGATCATTCCGAATTATCCCCCTGTTTTCGGGAAGGCCCTGCGCAGTCTCGAAGACTACCGGGCCAGATCATAATAGGTATTGTACATCTAGCTAGGTGGAAGTGTACCATATTAAGAGGGGTTCTCCAACGAAAGGATTGCACTGGGAGGCAGGAAAAAAGCAGGACGTGACAACTCTGTTACAAGCGGTTTACGAAAGAGAAAAGCCTTCTTCCTTCAGATACTGTGCAGCTTCCACGTAAGACTCAAAAGAAGCTTCCAGGTTCATGCCGTGGTATACATTCCACAGGGAGTCTTCTTGCTGCAACAGCAGCGTGCGGTTTTGCTTGTCGACCCAGGTTTGTTCGACTTGTTCGCTGGCATCTGCCACTGGCTGCGGCTCGCGCTTGACGGAGAGCGACTGGATGGAGGCTGCGATTACTTGGCGCAGCTCGTCAGCGGAGAAGTCGCGAATGTTTACGTAGCCTTTGTCGTCTTTTGGGTAGCCCTTCAAAAACGCTGCGAACACAAAGCCATTGCCGTTCGGATGCAGATGGTAGACGACTGTCTTTTTGTCGTGAAGACTTGCCTCGTAGTGAAAATTAACCCGTTTGAGCGAGACGTTGTGGCGAGACAACTCCGGGAATGATGCGATAATCGCCAGTTTTTCTTCAAAAGTAAGCATGGATTCCTCCGATGTGAATAAGGTTATCCGTCGATTATATCATAGGTGGAACAAAGAACGAAAAGGCTATACAGACAAGAGAGGAAGCGATGACGATGAACGGAAAAAATCGAAAAGATATCGTAGCAGGACTGGAAGTGGATATCGTCCTGAAGCAGGATCAGCGCACAGGGGTGCGGACGCGGGGAATCGTCAAGGACATTTTGACCAATTCCAGCACGCATCCGCACGGGATCAAGGTTCGCTTGACCAATGGCCAGGTCGGACGAGTGCAGGAGATTATTCGAAAAGGCGAGTAAACGTAAAAAACGGGATGCCAGCGAGGGCAATCCCGTTTTTTGATCGCGAGCGACAGGCAGCTTCTTCCGGAAAAGACGAGCCTGATCGATCAGCGATATGTATCGTGAGCAGGTGTAAGCACATCTTCCGTGGAATCGCGCACGAGGATGAACGGCCCGATGTTCCCGAGTCCATGCATCGATACGTTGTGATGGGCGATAATTTGCTCTGCACGCAGCACGGTGTTGTCGGTTGTGGAATGGCCGTCACTGACGAGTGTGACGTCATAGCCCAAGGTGGTCGCTCGCTTGCAGGCGCTGTCTACGCAAAATTCCGTTTTGCAGCCCGTCATGACGAGATGCGTAATCCCGAGCGATTGCAGTTGTTCATGCAAATCGGTCTCGTGAAAAGCATCCGTCGCTTGTTTGAGAATCACGGTTTCCGTCGGGAGCGGGGCAAGCTCGGGGTGGATGGCGTAAGCGTCAGCGCCAAGCTCCGCGACATCTGTGTCCTGCACGTACAGGACGGGAATCGCTCTTTTCCAAGCGTCTTCCCTCAGCTTTTTGATCGTCTGAACGAGCGAGGTCTTTTGATAAACAGGGCCGATCGGGCCTTCCACAATCCCTACTTGTACGTCAATAATGAGCAGAGCTGTTTTTTGCGTCATTCACGTTCCTCCTCAAAATGCAGGGGGCTACCGGGGCAGTCCCCCGTTTCTTTCTTGGGTGTTTTCATCGATCTATGAGCATGCCGTTGCGTATTTGTTTTCATATTTCATCAGCTCCTTCGCTTATGGCAGCGGGACAGCCAGAGGCGGCTGCATCCGCTGGAACCATTGTAACACATCGCCTGTTTTATCATTCGGATTTTTTTGAACAATCGAACGGAAGGTAAAAAAAGCCCCCATCCTGCTGGCTGCCAGTCAAGGATGGGGGCTGTTTGTGTTGCACGTGTCAGAAAGCTGTCTTTACGAGTCGCTTTCTTTTTTCGGCACAAACTGAAAAATTTCATGGGATTCAAAAGAGTCGATCAGGCGCGATAGCCACAAGTAGTAATCCAGTCCGTTTTCAATCCGGCGGATGCTAAGCTCCACGCGTTCTCGCAGCTCGTCCGTCAACTCCTCGGATTGCTGGAGGGCGCGCAGCTCCTGAAGCGACTTTTTCAGGCTGTGCACATTTTGCTCGCTGGCATGGCGCCACTTCACGGAAAACAAGTCGATGAAGTTTTGGTACCAGTCCAGATTGACCTCGTAGTGGTCTTTGCGTGTTCCTTTTTTCCATATCTTTTCTACCATATTTAAGTCCATCAAGGTGCGAACGCCGGTGCTCATGCTGGTCTTGCTCATTCCCAGCGCTTCTCCCATTTCATCAAGCGTCATCGACTTGTCCTGAAACAGCAGCGTGCCATACAAGAGCCCCGTCGACATGGTGATGCCGTACAAATCCATGTTGCGGGCAAGTGTTTCAATCACGCGTTCTTGAGCCTTTTCGAGGATTCTTTCCTGATTCGTATCCATTTTGAAAAAAGCAGCTCCTCTAGTCATATTACCTGACTAGAATTGTACGTTCCTTACAGCAAAATGTAAATGGAGATATCAAACAGTATATACGAGATAAACTGCGAATACAGAAAGAAAAGTACGTAAAGTTTTTTCTGAACGCTGAAAATGCCCGATTATCGAGCCTCACCCAGTTTGAGGTAAAAAAGTGGGCTGGTTACAATTGTAAGGGTAAAGAACAGTCCGGATACGGGCGTAAAAGTTGGAGGTGACCATATGCCCAAGATCAAAGTAGAGAATTTGACCAAAATCTTTGGACGACAGCCCCAACGCGCATTGCCCCTCGTGAAACAAGGGAAGGCCAAGACAGATATATTGAAGGAAACGGGTCTTACCCTTGGGGTTAACCAAGCGAGTTTTGAGGTGCACGCCGGCGAAATTTTCGTCATCATGGGGCTTTCGGGTAGCGGGAAATCGACATTGGTTCGACTCTTGAACCGACTGATCGAACCGACGGAAGGCAAAATCCTGATCGACGGTACGGATATCGTCAGGATGAACACAGAACAGTTGCAACAGGTCAGAAGAAAGAAGCTCGGGATGGTATTTCAAAAGTTTGCCCTGTTTCCGCACAGAACCGTCCTGGAAAACGCAGCATATGGCCTGGAGATTCAAGGAATGGCCAAAGCAGAGCGCGAGGCCAAGGCGAAGCAATCGCTGGAACTGGTCGGACTGGGCGGCTGGGAAGCGAGCTATCCTGACCAGCTTAGCGGAGGAATGCAGCAGCGCGTCGGTCTGGCGCGTGCACTTGCCAATGAGCCGGATGTGCTGTTGATGGACGAAGCATTCAGCGCACTTGACCCGCTCATTCGCAAGGACATGCAGGACGAACTGCTGGAGCTGCAAAGCACCATGCAAAAGACGATCATTTTCATTACGCACGATCTCGATGAGGCGCTGAAAATCGGTGACCGGATTGCCTTGATGAAAGACGGAGCGATCGTCCAGATCGGCACACCGGAAGAAATTATGACCAATCCGGCCAACGAGTACGTGGAGCGCTTCGTGGAGGACGTGGATCGTTCCAAGGTGCTCTCCGCAGAGAACGTCATGAAGCGGGCCGAGACGATTACGTTGGATAAAGGGCCGCGCGTTGCCTTGCAGTTGATGAGGGATCGCGGTGTATCCAGCTTGTATGTAGTAGACAAGAAGAAGACGCTCCTCGGCGTTTTGACCGCAGATGCGGTCAGCCAGGCAAAAGAACAGGGCCAATCGTTGGAGTGGGTGCTTCGTACCGAAGTTCCGAAGGTAGGGCCGCAAACGCTCCTGAATGAACTGTTTGACTTGGTCGCTTTTTCGGATATTCCGGTGGCAGTGACAGGCGAGCATGACCGCCTCCTGGGTGTCATCGTAAAAGGTGCCGTTTTGGGCGGATTGGCGGGAAAAGTAAACCAGGAAACGCCACTGCCGGCAAATGAAGAAGGGCAGGTGGATGAATGATGGATCAATTTTTTCCGAAGCTGCCCCTCGATAGTTGGGTAGAAACGATTGTAGATGGACTGGACGAACATTTGGGCTTTTTGTTCGATTTCATTTCGACATGCATTGGCGGGACGGTCGACTTTTTCAATCTGATTTTGACCGGACTGCCGTTCTGGGTGATTATCATCTTGCTTACACTGCTGGCGTATCGGGCTGGCAAGCTGTCTATCGCTCTTTTTACTTTCATTGGACTTCTTTTGATTCAAAACTTGGGTTATTGGGAGCATTCAATGGAAACACTTGCGCTGGTGCTGACAGCCGGGCTCATTTCCGTCATTATCGGGATTCCCGTGGGAATCTGGTGCGCGAAAAGTGATTCCGTGCAAAAGGTCGTAACGCCGCTGCTTGATTTCATGCAGACGATGCCCGCGTTTGTGTATTTGATTCCTGCGATCTTTTTCTTCGGACTGGGGAAAGTACCGGGCGTAATCGCTTCCGTCATTTTCGCGATGCCGCCGACGATTCGTCTGACCAATCTGGGGATTCGCCAGGTGCCGGCGGACTTGATCGAGGCTACGGAGGCGTTTGGCTCGACTTATTGGCAAAAGCTGACGAAGGTGCAGCTGCCGATCGCCAAAACGACGATCATGGCAGGGATCAACCAGAGCATCATGCTGGCGCTGTCCATGGTCGTCATCGCCTCGATGATTGGGGCGAAAGGACTGGGTGCCGACGTATACCGCGCCGTGACGCAGATCAAGATCGGGGAAGGCTTCGAAGCGGGACTTGCCATCGTCATTATGGCGATTTTGCTGGACCGCATCACGCAAGGAGTAGGAAAGAGAAAAAAAGCGTAGGAGGGGTTTTCATGAAAAAAGCAACGTGGAAAGGTTTGGCTGTCGCACTGGGACTTGGATTGGTTATGGCAGGCTGCTCAAGTGCGGGCAGCTCCGAGGGTAACGGATCAACCAGCAGCAACAACGGTTCGGCTGCATCCAACGGTGTAGGCGCCGCAGTCGATCATAAAATCATCGGGATCGACCCAGGGGCAGGCTTGATGAAAGCGACCGAGAAAGTGCTCAAAGACTACGAGCTAAAAGACTGGGAGCTGGTCGAAGGCTCCAGTGCCGCGATGACGGCGGCTTTGACCCAAGCCTATAAAGACAAGAAGCCGATTATCGTGACGGGCTGGACGCCGCACTGGATGTTTTCCAAGTTTGAAATGAAATACTTGGAGGACCCAAAAGGAGTTTACGGAAAAGATGAGCAAATTCATACGGTCGTGCGCAAAGGCTTGAAGGAAGAACAGCCAAGCGCGTACGCTTTCCTCGATAAATTTTCCTGGACGCCAGCCGACATGGAGAAAGTGATGCTGGACATCGAGGGCGGCAAAAAGCCGGAAGAGGCAGCAGCAGAGTGGGTGAAAGCAAACGAAGCTACTGTGAGCAAATGGGTGGAAGGCGTACAGCCAGCCAATGGTCAAAAGCTGACGCTTGCCTATGTCGCCTGGGATTCCGAGATTGCCAGCACGAATGTGGTGAAAACTGTTCTGGAGCAAAAGCTGAACTACAAAGTTGAACTGAGCCAGGTAGAAGCTGGCCCGATGTGGGTAGGCGTATCCAACGGCGATGTGGACGGCATGGTTGCAGCTTGGCTGCCAACAACACATGCTGACTACATGGAGAAGCTCGGAAAAGACGTAGAAGACCTCGGCCCGAATCTGGAAGGAACCAAGCTGGGTCTGGCTGTTCCGACTTACATGGATATTACGTCGATTGAGGATTTGAAGAAGTAAAAAAGCGATAAAGCCAATGGCGCAACAACGAAGAAAGCCAGCGTCGCAGGGGGAGTCATTCCTGCGAGGTTGGCTTTTTTTATGTAAGAAGAAAGGTGAGTTAAAAATTTGTAATTATTAATTTATTTTTCTTTTATTTACAAAAAAAGATTGCTTTTTTACTATTTAGTTGATGGTATTTTTAACCATCAATAACTTTTATTAGGGGTGAAAGAATCGTGGAAAAAGAAATTGTTCGCGGAGCAAACAAGGAAATCATTGGGGATGGAGGTATGTTAGGAATTTCGAAGTTTGGAGTTGGTTCAAATTTCAATACTATTCAATCTCTGACAGATAAAAATAAGGGGGGCCGATTGTGCGCTTCTTCCTCTTCTTCAAGTAGTGGTGCTGCCACTATCGGTAAAAATAACCGATAATTCTTATTTTGCCGGGGAAGACATCGTTTCAACATGAAGTTTATTTAAGCCAAATTCAAAATGGAGCTTATTGACAACAATAGTTACCCGCTATTTTGAATTTGGCTATCTACATAACTTTTAAAAGAGTAGAACAAAAAATAAAATGATGGTGAATTAATATGACTTCTAATTATCGGATCAACAGATTTCTGTGTCATTCCTTACAGAATGGAGATGTAGTAGTTCAAACTGCAAATGGAGTAATGAAGATTCATGATAAAGATCTCATTGATTTAATTCAATCGTGGGATCGAACTGGCAAGAAAGAAATTTCAGAGTCTGTGCTTGAACAAATTTTCAAAGAAGAAAAAGAGGAGGTTATTGGTTTTCTAGCAAGCAATGGGTTAATACGTACAGTGAAAGAAAAAATGCTCCGAATAGATTCCGTTACTATTATGACCAATGATGATTTTTTAAGGTCAATATTAATGAATACATTAGTTGAAGATTTTCAAGAGAATCTGGCAATCACGTCACTTTCAGTTGATGACATGCAGCCTTGCGAGGAAAATGAATTATCCCTTGTATTTCTAAATCCCTATAACAAAAGTTTAGGAAAAAGAATCAGGGATAGACATATGGAATCAAGCAACTCTTATTTATTGATGAGTTATATATACAACAATAAATTTTATATGGACTCGCTTTATAACCGTAATTGGGTTAATCCATGTCATTGTTGCCATATAGGTCATATTGAATCGCATATGAGAATTGGAAGTGCTGATAATTTAACTTATCAGCAAGTCATTGACATGCTGTATTCTCTGGAGGAAGACATCAAAATCGGCGTTCCTTTAACCAATAGCCAACGAGTTATTATTGCATCATGTTTGATTAAGCGTATGCAATTACTTTTTCATGATTTTACTTACTCAAAAATTCATCATGAAGATATTAATAGAGCGATGGTCATGAAACTGGATAATTTTAAAAAATATGAAGATACTTCGATTCATTGGGAGTTGTGTGATTGTTATGAATAACATAAGTGAAGATTTATTAGTAGAGCAGAGAAGAAAGAATGATTTTGCGAATCATTTACAAGCAGAAGTTCTCTCTAATAGTTTATTGGATCAAGTTGTTAAGATGCATCAGGAAGGATGCTGGATATCAGAAATAATGTATGAATATGAGGAAGAGCTACTAGAGTGGATGGAATTAGTGGAATTTACAGATATTATACCGAAGTATTACGAAAAATCATTCCAATTTCAAATTGAACAAAAAACTATTGAACGCACTAGGAGCTGCCGAACATTTAAAGAGAATTGGAACATAAATGCGGATGATTTTGGGACCATCCTTCGAGACTCATTCGGCAGATTTTCCAACACTTTAACCAAGAACTATCCTTCTGCTGGAGGCTTGTATCCGGTTTTACCGCTCGTATATGTATTTGACGAAGGTGTCTTAAAAGGGATTTCTGTTAAAGGATGCTATTTGTTTCATTCCTCGAAAAATGAACTGATTTTACTTAAAGAATACGATGAGGAACTTTTAAATTTAGTAATCAATCAAATTAACCCTTCTGACCGAAGTTTATTTTCTAAAATCGCTATTGGCTATGCCATTGATTTAAAAAGAGCTATCACCAAATACAGAAAACGAGGGTACAGATACGCATTAATTGAAATTGGCGCAATGTGTCAGAGTTTCAGGGAGACATTAAGTAGGTTTGACAGTAGCTTAGGTGAATTTTGTTTTGCGGGGTTTAATGACAATGCCTTGACTCATTTATCTGGCTTAAACGCAAGATTAGCGCCAGTAACATTAATTCAGTGGTTTGGTGAAAGAAATGATATTTGATGTGTCGAAAAGAAACTTTGGTTACAAGGACTCACTCTTCAACAATAGACCAGTTTATTTAGCGACTTCAAGAATCGGAACATTCAGGAGGGAAGACGGTGGAATAGGACCAGTAGATTGTGGCGCTATTTCTCAAAGAAAAAGAAAGTCAGTTTTAAAGGCGTTTTCTGAATCAATAGAGCGCAGAGCATTAGTAATTGGAGCTAGAGGGGACGCCATTGAGGGTTTGGCAGAATCGTTTGACATAATGAATCGTAAGGTTGCAAAGATCCCTAGACGATTTACGCAACTATGCAAGGAAGATTCTATCGTTTGTGATACCACGGGTACAGCAGCACACTTTAATAGTAAGCTGGCTCAATCAAATGCAATTAAAGAATTATTAGAGAAAAATTCAACGTTTCTTTTTTGGTATGGGAGACAAGGGAAAAAAATTGATTTATCTCAACACTATTCTATATACGTTAGTCTTTTTCAAGCAGAAGGATATCAAGTACAAGCATACGTAGAAGAGACATTTAAACCATTAAAAGTAGTATTTGTTTTTGCAAAGAATGCAAATCACATTACTCCCTTTACTTTTATGACAGGAGTAGGCTCAAGTATTTCTCTTTCGAATGCTATTCACAAGGGCTTGTCAGAAGCATATTTACTAAAAAACGTTTATGATGACTATTTTTATAGATACCAACTTGAAGGGCTTGAACCGAGTTCGTACACGGCGATTGTCCTAAAAGCCCAAACTGATAGCGAATGTCTAAAACACCTTGAACTGTTCAACAAGCTGGATACTTATCAAGAAGTGGACGAAGATATCACGCTGTCTGAAGCCGAGGTAGAAACTGATCTGATTGTGAAAAATTTACCAGTTTGGGTCAAAGAGTTGCACACTACAGTTTTATATCAAACCGTAAATAAAAATCTAATTATCATTAAAGCATATTCGCCTAATCTCTATAATCATGTTGCACTGAAAACGTATATTGATCTTGATAGAGATGTGAACAGGTATACAGTTAATTTAACTCAGGATACTTTGAATCATATACCAACGTGTCCAATATTATAAAGGAGCTTTTCCATGTATTATGTAACGAATAGTCCCAATCATGGACATGCTTTTGTGGCAAATCGAATATGGATAAACAAAGAAATATTTCAGTGCGGGTATTCCAATTGTTATGTAGATTGTGCAATACACAAAGCTGCCTATGGAAATTCAGTGAAGAATAACAGCAGGAAAGCAATGGCTGCTGCAATTGGGGAACACCTTGAAAGGCTAGCGCTTTTTGCCCCAAGGATGAAGGCAATTCAGGAAAATGGTAGCGCCAGCACAGAAGCCTTTAATTTAATAACTGGAGATACAATAAAAATACCTTTGGATTTTGTCATTTTAGAGTATGGCCATCCGATTTTTAAAGATAAAGATATGCATAGCTCTTTCAGTGATACTTGTGGAGTAGCTTCACATACTTCCAGTGCTTATGCAATAGAAGCAGCATTTTTAGAATTTATCGAAAGACAGTCGCTAATACATACATGGTTAACTAAGAAAGCAGGAAGATTACTATCATTAAAATTATTGGAAAAACAAATCGTTTGCAATATTATACAAATGAGCAAGACATATAAAGGAATTCAGGAGTTTTACTTGGTTGATATTTCAATAACGGATGACGTCCATGTCGTACTAGCTTTAGGTTTTGGAAAAGAGTCTTTCAGTATTGGGGCAGGGGCACATTGGAATCTGTTAGATGCGGTTAATCGAGCCATGAACGAGTATTTTCAATTTATGACTGGTTTTTGGGGAAGGGAGAACGAGGGGGAAAGTATAGACGGCGACTTGTATTATGACTTTTGTAACTCATTAAGCCCAGAGAAATTTCGAGAAGAATACGCATTCTTGACTGATAATAAAAGGCAGCTTGAGGAGAATATTCCCTTAACGAAAACATCTCAAATAGACACGTTCATTGAAAGAGTTCAAAGAGTGGTAAATGATCTAGATATTTCTGTTTACGCAACGTGTGTTCCTGAAACAATGGAATTCAACACAAAGGTTGTTAAAGTATTCTCACCTGATTGTTATCCGCATATGAATACGGCTTTACTTGATCCACAAAAATATCGCTTCTCCAGAAAATTTGATCGATCTATATATAAAAACTTGAACAAGCTGATTCCGTTCCCATAAGAAACACTTACATGGTTTGCTCAAGGATTCATTACGTTCAAAAATGTAAAAAAAATCAAAAAGAGAAAGGAAAAGGGACCGAATGCTTAGAAAATCATACGAATTTTTTATCGTATTTATCAAGTCGATGATCGATGAAAAAATTGCGTTAGCCTGGTCGATCCTGTTGCCTCTGTTGTTGTTTTTTTCTATCAATTACAGTTGGTTTCACGCCAAGCCGGATGTTTCGAAAGCTGTTTATTACTACGCCAGCTTTTGGGCCTTCTCTGCGGTGCTGGTAGTGTTTAACGGGATTGGGCTAAGATTAACCGATTTTCGAGAATTAGGCATCCTGAAAAGTTTTGTCTTCATCTGCGGTTCAAAAGTTCCTATTATCGTGGGACTTTTACTCAGTCAAATTGTTTTTGGGCTGGTTAGTCTTGCTTTGTTTACGCTTGTTATTTCCATCGTCTTTGATTACCCTATTTTTCTTCTGTTTTTCACGGCTGTGTGTACCTATCTAGTTGTTTTACTCCCGCTGTTTATGTTGTCGCTATCAATCGCAAGCTTGTCGGTAAGAGCGTCGTCTGCCTATACGCTTGTCAATATGCTGATTTTTCCGGCGACGTATTTGGCTATCTATCGTGGCGAGTCTACCGATTTTTTCACTACTATCCTTTACTATTTAAATCCGGTTGAATATGTGTTTCGCTTTTCCGTGTTTACCTATGATGCATTGACCAATAACCTTCACCTGAATAGTAACCACCTGTTTCTTTTGGTCATTTCGCTGGTCTACATCGCGATTGGGGTCATTGCATGGTCGAAAATAAAAATCGCTTCAACCGTAAGAAGAACCTAATCTAAAACAGGAAAGAGTGGAGAACAGATGATTGAATTAAAAAATATATCGTTTTCCTACCCGAAGAGTGAAAAGAAAGCGATCAATCAACTGAATATGAAACTGGAAGCAGATAAGGTCAATGTGGTCATTGGCCTGAATGGGGCAGGGAAAACAACGCTTTTTGATTTGCTGACGGGAGTGTTGGCGATTCAGGAGGGCGCGATTGACGGAATCCCGCAAGCGACAGAAATCGTATATCAAACGCAAAGCTTGTACTTTTCCCCCATTTTGAAAGGCAGGGACATTGCGCGACTTATTTTACATATAGCGGACAGAGCGTTCGATAAAAATCCGGAGAGGTGTTTGTCTCTGATGGATGACCGAGAAAGAGAACTGGTCAGGGAGCTTTGGAATCGGAAGTTTGGGCAAATGTCTGTTGGCGAAAGGAAGTGGCTGCTCGTCACCTTGTTTGCCGAGATTAACAAAAGCTTCTATTTGTTTGACGAGCCAACGAGTGGGGTTGACCCTTCGGCCAGATTAAAAATATTGAACAAGATTGCGGGCATAGCCAAAAAAGCCGGGCACACCGTTATGATGTCGACTCATCAATTGCAGGAGCTGGAATTTATCGATTGCAAAATTTTCATTCTTCATGCGGGGAATGTGAAGTATGCAGGCTCCTACCAGGATTTGCTGACTACGTACAATACCCCTAATCCGGACAAGGCGTTTCAGTACTGTATCGAAAGCGATGACCGCCCCATGGGAATTGCCCATTACTAACTCCATTCGCTATATAAGCAAAAGGCATTGTCGGCGGAAGAGAGACAATGCCTTTTCGCTGTTCAGGCTGAACGCAAACCGGATTTGCTGCTTAACGCTCCCAAGTCTTCGTTAGTTCAATAGCGGGCCAGACTTGCTGCTTGCGGAAGCTGGCGGGACCGATGGCTTGCGGGTCAAAAGCCTTTAGCCGCGCTGATCCCGATGAGCGCAAACTGGTCGAGCAGGGTGCGGTCGCATTCCGGGGGCGGGGTGCTGCGAAGCATCTCTGCCATCACTTGAAAAAAAGCCAAAGATGTCCACGCATCTGGTTGGGTAGCGAGGGAGAGCGACAGGGCGGGCGGCTCTTTGGCTGCGGCCAGCGGTGCTAGAGCAAACTGCTTCTCGAAGGCGACAACCTGCGGCAAGTCGGCGTCCCTCTTCACCTCCACACGGCCGATGAGCCAGACGTTACGGGTCGGGGCCGTATCACGGGCGTATGCGGCGGAGGATTTCCTTTCCAGTTCGGGCCAACGAGCAAGTAGCGTGCTGCCTCCTGCCGGGTTGAGCGGTTGGAGACGTTGCGAAACGTATTCGTGTACACGTCCAGCATTTGCATGGTAAAGTAACGGTTTTGCGGATTGGCGGGCACGCTCAGCAAGACAGGCGTTCGGGACAAGTCAAGCCAGGCGCTCATGTACAGCGTATCGGAGTTGGGCGTGACGATATCCCGGTAGGGGGGAGTCGCAAGCGAGTAGTCTGGGGAATAGTGCTATTTTTCTGCACCGCGCTGCGTTTTTATACCAAATCGAACAGCCGCCTAAAAGCCGCTCGCCATGGTGACGACCCAATGTTCTCCCATCATTCATGGCTTCACCCGACTCGTCCGTGGTTCACATGGAGAACAGCATAAATGCAGCCGGGTTTTCGTGTGAAAAACGCCCTAGAGATAATGAGGAATAAGTAACGGAAAAACAAATAAATAACCAATTATATCCAGTTAATTTGAATCAATTTTCCCTGTAATTTCTAAATTCTCTTTGAAATAGGAAAATGATCCCGGTAAGATGAGGAGGTTCTTGAATAAACAGGATTGAGGGGTCAGGCATGAAAAGACGAAGTTGGCTATCATTTTTAGTTGTAAGCATGTTTGTGTTCGGAAGTGTCCTGCCTGCGAGTGCGGCAGGGAACTACAACGTTGTCGAGAGCGGAACGAAAGTAGAAATGGAAGGGAAGTTCTCCTTCACAGTCCCGGAAAATATGATCTTTCTCAATAAAGACGACACGATCAAAATGGAGAAAGAAAATGGCGACATCCCGACCATGAACGAAATCGGGAGCGTCCATCCGATCGAAGACAGCGAAAATTGGGCGTTGTTTATCGAATACGAAGACACCGGACATATTAGCGACGACGAGCAAAACGAAATCAATGCCGAAGAACTGCTGCAAAGCTACAAGGACGGCACCGAGGAAGCGAACAAGCAAAGACAGCCGGAGGAGCAGTTTCATGTGATCGGCTGGAATGTAAAGCCGTCCTATAACGCGGCGACGCATGAACTGGAATACTCCATGCTTGCGGAAACCGCGCAGAAAACCCAGTTTTTGAACTACAAGCTGCAAGTTTTGACGCGTACCGGCCATGTTTCTTTCATTCTTGTGACGGACGTTCCAGCGCTCGCGAAGGACAAGCAGACATTGCGGGAAAAAATCTTGAAAAACTTCGTCGTAAAAGAAGGCCAGCGCTACAGCGATTTTGACGCCAAGACAGACAAGGTCGCTGAATACGGGCTGACTGGCTTGATTCTCGGAGGCTTGGGCGTTGCCGCTGCGAAGAAGCTGGGCTTCCTCGCCCTGATTCTCGCCTTTGCCAAAAAAGGTTGGATTATTATCGTCGTGCTGTTGGGCGCGATTGGCGGCTTCGTGAAAAAGCTGTTCAACAAAAAGAAAAACAACGCTGCACCGACCGATTCGGACGAGGAAAAACCGTCCGCGTAAAAGCTCGACAAAACAAAGAACGATTGCCAAAAAGACAGCCGGATTTTTCGCTTTGGGCGAGAACGAGGCTGTCTTTTTCATGCGGAAAGGGAGAGCGGAAAGGGCGAATCTCGCAAAAAAATCGAGAATGACAAGCAGGCAGGAGGGAATACAATGGAAGAGGAAAACGTTTTTTGGAGGTAGCCGTGGAACAGCACCTGGACTTTTTTGTGATGAAATACGGATATGTGGGCGTGTTTTTTTCGCTTGCGCTTGGGGTGATCGGGCTGCCGATTCCCGATGAAGTCTTGATGACGTATACCGGATACGCTGTGTCGCGCGGGGTTTTGCAGATGCCGTTTGCCGTGCTGAGCGCTTTTTTGGGAGCGGCCGCAGGCATCACCGTCAGCTACTTGATCGCGTCCAAATGGGGGTTGCCGCTTTTGCTCAAAGTGGGGCCATATTTGCATTTGAATCCGAAAAAGATCGAGTCCACGCAAAAGCTGTTCGCCAAGTACGGCACCTTTTTGTTGATTGTCGGCTACTTTTTGCCGGGTGTCCGCCACATCACGGCTTACTTGGCAGGGATGTCCGGGATGAAGTATCGCGTCTTCGCGGTGTTTGCCTATACGGGAGCTTTTTTGTGGAGCATCACTTTCTTGCTTTTGGGCAGAGCGCTGGAAAAAGAATGGTTCAAAGTCACCGTCTATGTCAGGCATTACGGCTTGACGTTTTTGCTGATTGGCGGGGCGATTGCCATTGCGTGGTACTTGTTGGTGAAGTACAGACAAAGCGTGAAGACATGACAGGAAAAAAATGTTGAAAAAAGGCTTTACAAACCGACGGTCGGTTTGTATTATTAGATCAGAAAGCAATGACTGATTCCATCATTCATAAAAAAGGTGACGAGGAGAGTTGTACCGTGATCATGACTTTGTTCTGGATCTTTATCGACTTGATCCCATTTATCGTAGCGTTTCAAGTGCAGCCGCCGACACTCGGGTTTGCCATCGGCTTCGTTCTCGCCCTGCTGATCTATTTGTTTCAGAAAAAGCGATTCGGGGAAGTGACGACGATTATCGCGATCAAAGTATTTTACTTCTTTTGCGGCTTCTGGATTGCCTTGTTCTTCCCTGTGTTTCATCTGTTCGACTTTACCCAATTGTTCATGTACGCGATTCTTGCCCTGGCAGCCATCTGGTCGCTGTGCATCAAAAAGCCGTTTACGCTTCAATACGCGAAAAAAGTAGTGCCGGAGAGCTTCACCACGCATCCGCTGTTTCTCGCCTCGAATTTTTGGTTGACACTTATCTGGGCTGTTGTGTTCGCACTCTCGCTCGTTTGCTCCGTACTGTTTGCGCTCGCGATGATTTCCGGAGAAACAGGCGTTTTGCTGGTCAATATTTGGAACATCGTCGGGATCGCCGCTACCATCCTCGTGCGGCCTGTAGTGAAGCGTTACTTTTTGAAAAAGCAAGCCTGAGACGAGGCATCGCATGAACGTGCGAGCCTGATATTTTACCCACTCACAAACCGACAGTCGGTTTGTGAGTGCAAACAAGGAGGCAATCACCTGTTATGGAAAAGAAAAAACGCAATCCGAAGCTGATTTTGGCCGCCGTTTTTCTGCTGGTCGTCGCTGTAGTCGGCTACTACGGTTACCAGAGCTATTTTTACGTCAAAACGGAAGATGCTGTCGTGACGGGCGAGATTTACAAAATTGCCCCCAAGGTGGCGGGAAAGCTGACGCATGTGACGGTCGATGTCGGCAGTCAGGTGCAAAAAGACGAGATCGTGGCTGAACAGGAGCAAGTCAACGCGGCAAGTCCGACCCAGGTGGACAGCTTGATGGTCCGTTCCCCGATCGACGGCGTGATTTTGCAAAGAGCCGCCAAGGAAGGCGAAGTCATTGGGGCAGGCAACACGTTGGCGCTGGTCGTTGACAAGCGGAAGCTGTACGTGGAAGCGCATGTGGAGGAAGCAGAAGTGGGCTATATCCAGGTCGGGCAGCCGGTCGATATCGTGCTGGATAAATACCCGGGGCAAACGTTCCGCGGAACGGTCAATCGCATCGGCGAAGCTACCCAGTCGACATTTTCCTTGCTGCCGCCAGTGAATGCGAGCGGAAACTTCACCAAAGTAACCCAGCGCATCGCTGTAAAAATTACGTTTGACGAGGGGCCGTACGACTTTCAGCCAGGTTTGAATGCCAATGTGTCCATCCACGTGCGATAAGGATGTGTAGCCGATGAGTCCTCAAGAAAATTTTTGGCCAGGTGTGTTTGCGATCGTGCTTGGTACGTTCATGGCTGTGCTCGATACGAGCATCGTCAATGTGGCGATTCCGGAAATGATGAATGTGTTCGGGGCGTCGACGGAGGAAATTCAATGGGTCGTGACCAGCTATACATTGACGATGGCTGCTGTCATTCCGCTGGCCGGGTTTTTGGGTATCCGGTTCGGCATCAAAAAAAGCTATCTCGCCAGCCTGTTCCTGTTCACACTCGGTTCGCTGCTGTGCGGCCTGGCTGTCAGCAACGGGACGATGATCGCGGCGCGAATCATTCAGGCGGCAGGCGGCGGACTGATGATGACGATCGGGCAATCGATGATTCAATTCGTCGTCCCGCGCGAAAAAATCGGCCCAGCCATGGGAGTATTCGGCATCTCGGTCTTTGTCGCTCCCGCTGTCGGGCCGACGTTAAGCGGCTATTTCGTCGAGCATCTCGACTGGCGATTCATTTTCACGGTGAACATTCCGTTTGGCATTTTGGCGATGTTTCTGGTGTGGCGCTGCTTGCAGGAAAGCGAAGCGAATCGCAAACAGCCTTTTGATCTGCAAGGGTTTGTCTGGTCGGCCGTTGCGCTGGTGAGTCTTCTGCTCGCCGTGACGAAAGGCGAGGAGTACGGCTGGGACTCTTTTACGATCGTATCGTTGCTGATGAGTGCCTTGATCTGCGGGTACATGTTCGTGATGCGAGAGCTGTCGACGGCTCATCCGCTGGTCGATGTACGGTTGTTCGCCAATCGGCAGTTTACGCTCGGTCTTTTGGTAAACAGTCTGATTATGGTCGGCAATTTCGGCGTCATTTACCTGCTGCCGATCTACTCGGAGAACATGCTCGGTCGCACGGCGATGGATACCGGGCTGATGATGCTGCCGCAAGCGATTGCCTCCGGGATCGTCACGCCGATATGCGGCATGCTGGCGACGCGCATCGGTTTGAAGCCTTTGATTGTCGTCGGTCTCGTTTTATGCATCGTGCCCGGATATTTTTTAACCCAAGTCGATTTGAACACCAGCATGTCGACGATTCACTGGCTGCTTGCCTTGCGCGGGATCGGACTCGGCATGTGCCTGATGACTTCCATGCAAATTCCGCTGATGGCCGTGTCTGAGCCGGAACGAGTGCCCGCAGCTTCGGTGATCACGAATATTTCCCGGCAAGTGGCTACCTCGATCGGCATTGCCGGATTGATTTCCTTGTTTACCAGAAGAGGCGCGGTGCACGCGGCACAAATGGGCGAGCAGGTCACGACCACGCGGCAATCCGTCGTGGAGACGCTGTCCCAATGGCAGCAAATGTACGTGGCAAAAGGCATGTCGCTTTCGGAAGCCTATTCGTCGGCTGTCGGATTGCTCGGTCAACTCGTGCGAAAATACGCGGCAATCGCTGCGCTGCAAGACAGTTTGTTCGTGGCGGTTCTCGTGCTGGTAGCGGCGTTTTTGACCATGCTGATTGTGAAAGAAAACAAGGCCGCGCTGCAAGCAGGCAAGGAAGCGAGTCGTTCGGCGATCGTAGATTGATCGATTTTTCCCCATCACTTATCAGGAGGGTTTCCCATGAAAAAGTATAAACAGCGGCTGGCTGTATTGGCAGGAAGCGTCGCAATGATCTGCCTGGCTGGTTGCGGATCGGTGCAGCCTGTGGCATTGTCGACAGACACTGTCCAAGGGGCGCAGGCGACAGCGAAAGAAGCGGGGACGCATGTGTTCAGCGGAAAAATGGTCGGGATTGAAGAGGTGACGATTTTCCCCAAGACAGCGGGCAGAGTGAAAGCCGTTCTTCACGATACAGGCGACCGGGTAGAAGCAGGTGCTCCGCTTGTGGAGATGGAGACAGTCGAGCTTGCGGCGAGTTTGAGCATGGCCAAAGCGGAGCTTGCCATGGCACAGGCGAAGTGGGAGGAAGCGAAAAAAGGGCCGAGGGCGGAAGACTTGCAGTACGCAAAAGCGGGCTGGCAACAGGCTGCAAGCAAGTATGAAGAAGTGAAAAACGGCAAGCGGCCCGAGGAGCTTTCCCAGCTCGCGGCGTCCGAACAGTCGGCGAAATCCGTCTACGAATCTGCCAAAGCCAAGTATGCGCGGGCCAAAGCTTTATACGAGCAAGGCGGCCTTTCCAGTCAGGGGCTGGACGATGCGCAGACCGCTTTGGCGCAGGCAGAAGCGCAGTACGTGCGAGCCGAAGAAGAGGTAAGGCTGGCCAAACAAGGGGTAACGAAGCCGGCGCTGCAATCGCTTGCCTCCAATGTCGACCAGATGAAGGCGATGTACGACAAAACGAAGAACGGGGCGACCAAGGAGCAGATTGCCCAATACGAGGCCAGCGTGCAGAAGGCGCAAGCAGCGGTAGCCAATGCCCAGTACCAGTTGGATAACGCTACGCTGAAAAGTCCGATCAGCGGCTACATCAGTACGAAAAATGTGCAGGCAGGCGAAATGGCGAATGCAAACACAGCCGTTATGAGCGTGGTCAACACGGATCGGCTGTATGTCGTCATCGGCGTTTCCGAGACAGACATTGCCCGCTTTTCCCCTGAGCAACAAGTCGATGTGGCGATTGAGGCGATCGGGCAGCACGTCCAGGGGAAAGTGGCGCGAATCAGCCCGAAAGCAGACCCGGGAACGAACATGTACACGGTGAAAATTGTCGTGAGCAACGCAAAAGGCAACCTGCGCTCAGGCATGACAGGGGTCGTCTCGCTTTGATCGCATCGGAAGGAAGTCGCGAAAGGTACGAAGAAAGCTCGCAGCAGCGTGAAGGCAATAAACGCTGCTGCGAGCTTTTTTCCTTGCCTGCTGTCCAGACATCTTGTAAAATTAGGAAATATTTGTGGTGTGACGGTCGCTAAAGCCAATGGAATACACGAAGGAAAGAGGTCGATTGCCGCTAACATTATTCGAACAAGAGAGGTATTGGAATGAATCTAGCCATCAACGTAACGCAAAATCAACTGATGGACGTGCTGCTCAATGTAGCTGTGGCCCGTCCCGTCTTTATTTGGGGAGCGCCGGGGATCGGGAAGTCCGCCCTTGTTGAGGCGTTTGCCCAGCAGGTAGGCTTGCCCTGCGTCTCCCTTTTGGGAAGTCAGCTGGCACCGGAAGATATTATCGGCGTCCCGCAAATTGTGGACGGCAAAAGCCGCTTTTGCCCGCCTGCCCAAATCGCGCGGGAAGAGCCGTACTGCCTCTTTCTCGACGAGCTGAATGCGTGTTCGCAAGAGGTGCAAAAAGCGTTTTACAGTCTGATTCACGAGCGCAGAATCGGGGATTACCACCTGCCGGAAGGGTCGATTGTGATCGGGGCGGGAAACCGTGCCCAGGACAGCGCGATTGTCAAGCCGATGTCGTCGGCGCTGATCAACCGGATGTTTCACGTGCAGCTGCTGGTTTCCCACGAGCAATGGCTGAATTGGGCGTACACAAACGGGATTCACTCGTACGTTCTGCAATTTTTGGAGGTGCGTCCCGATTATTTGTGGTCGCAGCCGCCGAAGACGGAAGAACCGTTTTCCACCCCGCGTTCCTGGCATATGCTGTCGGACGCGCTGCATGAGTTTGGCGATGGCCTGACTAGCGAAATGGTCGGTGTGCTCGCGTACGGTTGCCTGACGCCGCAGCATGCCGCGCAGTTCAAGGCTTTTCACAAGAACCTGCAAGGGAAGTACCAGCTTCATCGCATTTTGGAAGGAGAGACTTCTTTCCCGAGTGCGCCTGAGGATCGGGATGTGCTGTACTTTTTGGCCGATTCGTTCCGCGCCCAGATCAAAAAAGAGCTGCCGCAAGACAAAGCTTCCGTAAGCGATTTGCACAAGCGGTTTGCTCACCGGGCCAAAGCTTTGCTCAAGGATCTTTCGGCGATCTCGCTGGAGATGGCGCAGATGGTCGTCGCCCGCCACGACGACGGGGATGGGCTGCCGGACTGGTTTGTCGTTGAAGTCATCCGCGATTTGCCGCGCCTGGCTCTGGACAGAAAGGGCAAGTAGCCGATGGGAAAAGGAGCGAGAGCAAACACCGATCCCGCGACGCAAAACTATCAGCAAGCCGTCCAGTTTTTGGCGCATCATCCGATGTTCGGGCCGCTGTTCTCCCGCGCCGACCTGTTTCGCAGGGAGCACAATTTATGCCCGGACAACGGCTGGGCAGTCGTGACCAAGCACGGGAGCATACACGTCCATGCGAAGCGCAGGGGAGAGGTTGAGGAATGGATTTACGTCCTCGCCCATGCTCTGCTGCACCTTGGGTTTGGGCACTTTGTAGAAAAAAAGCATCCTGCTCTGTGGAACATCGCTTGCGATTGTTACGTCACCCGCTTTTTGAAGGACATGAAGCTGGGGAAGCCTCCTGCCGAGATGTCCTACGAGCTGGAGCTGTCCGGCAAGAGCGAGGAAGAGCTGTACGAATGGTTTGTCGAGCACGGCGTTCCCGAGCATTTGAAGCTGTTCGGAACAGGCGGGGAAAGACAGCCGGATATGCTGTTCACGGATAAATACGTGCGGTACAACTACAACCGGGACGTGAAGTGGGAGCGGCTTCTCGGCATCGGGCTATCCCAAGCCGTCCAGAGCGCTGTGAGCGTGGCGGGAGGATATGCCGATGCGCTGGGCAGCGAAGCGGTCAAGCTGACGGATGCGCAAAAAGCCAAGCGCTGGTTCATCAATCACTACCCGCTGCTTGCTTCGTTGGCCAGCCATTTCACGATTATCGAGGATTCCCTGATCTGTCAGCGCCTGCAAATATCGGTGGCTGCCATCGATGTGAACGCCGGAGAGATTTTCATCAATCCGGCGGCAGGGCTGGACGAGGAAGAATGCAAGTTCGTGATGGCGCATGAACTGCTGCACGCGGGCTTGCGCCACCATGAGCGTTGTCAGGGCAGGGACCCGTACTTCTGGAATGTAAGCTGCGACTACGTGATCAATCAATGGCTGATGGAGCTTGGAGTGGGGCGGTTTCCGCAGATTGGCGGGCTGTACGATCCCGATTTGAAAGGGCTGTCGGCCGAAGCCATCTACGATCGCATCGTCACGGATATGCGGACGTACCGCAAGTTGTACACGCTCAGAGGAATTGGCATGGGCGATATTTTGGACGGAGATGATCCGCGCTTTTGGGAAATGGGGCCGGGCACGACGCTGGATGACTTTTACCGCAGTGCCATGTCGCAAGGTCTGATCTATCACCAGGAGCGGGGCAGGGGGCTTTTGCCGGCAGGATTGGTGGAAGAAATCCGCGCCCTGGGTCAACCGCCGATCCCGTGGGATGTGCAGCTGGCACGCTGGTTCGACGAGCATTTTCCGCCATTGGAAAAGAGACGCACGTACGCTCGCGCCAGCCGCAGGCAATCCTCCACGCCGGATATTGCCCGCCCGGCCTGGGCGCATATGGAGACGGAGCAGTTGGCGCGTACGTTCGGAGTCGTGATCGACACGTCCGGATCGATGGGAACGAAGCTTTTGGGAAAAGCGTTGGGAGCGATTGCGAGCTACAGCGAGGCGCGCGATGTTCCGTATGCCCGTGTCGTCTTTTGCGATGCGCAAGCGTACGATGCCGGGTATCTTTCGCCCGACGACATCGCGGATCGCGTAAGTGTCAAGGGGCGCGGCGGTACGGTTTTGCAGCCGGGCATCGACCTGCTGGAGAAGGCCGACGATTTTCCCAAGGATGGTCCGATTCTCATCATTACAGACGGGGAGTGCGATCGGTTGCGGATTACGCGCAGCCATGCGTTCATGCTGCCAAAAGGAAGTCATCTGCCTTTTGTGGCGAAAGGCCCGATTTTTCGGATGGAATAAGGAAGCAGCATTGAAGCACCGTAATGGCGGTGCTTTTTTGCGTGGAAAAAACTTGGTGCAGGCTTTTGCTGGAACACGGGAGTGGCATGAGCTATTCTGTATAATAAATCTGAAAATATCGCAAACGGGGAGTGCAGGGATGACAGGACAGGAGAGCAAGGACAGAAAACTGCTGCTGCAAGAAGTCGAAGGGCTGTTGACGTTCATCGGCCAGCCGGTGCTGGTTGTGGATGCAAACGGTCGCGTCATGCATGCCAATCATGCGGCCGAGCACGTATGGCAACGTTCCCTGGCTGTCCTTTTGACGAAAAACTTGCAAGCTTTCGCGCCTTCTGCCAAGCTGCTCGACTTTGTGAAAAAGGGCAAGCCGCTGCGCGATTTTCCCGTGGAGATTGTCGACGGGAGCGGAAAACGCCTGCCTTGCCTCTGCCGACTGCATCCGTTGTACATCGGGCAACAGCCGGAAGGAGCGATCTTGCAGTTCACAGAGCAGCGCAAGGAGTCGGAGCAGGAAAAAAATCGGCGGTATGTCACGCGCTATACGTTTGCCGACATTCGCGGAAACAGCGAGGCGATCCGGGCGCTGAAAGACTCGGCAGCCAAAATTGCCAAAAGCGATTCGACGGTTCTGATTCGCGGAGAGAGCGGGACGGGCAAGGAAGTGCTCGCCCAGTCGATTCACGATGCCAGCTCGCGCCGCAGCGGGCCGTTTGTCGCCATCAACTGCGCGGCGATACCGGAAGCCTTGTTGGAAAGCGAATTGTTCGGCTACGAGGAAGGGGCTTTTACCGGAGCGAAAAAAGGCGGCAAGGCAGGGCGGTTCGAGCTGGCTTTGCACGGGACGCTGTTTCTCGATGAGATCGGCGATATGCCGCCGTTTTTGCAGGCCAAGCTGCTTCGCGTCCTGCAGGAGCGGCGAATCGAGCGGGTGGGCGGCTCAGAAAGCATCCCTGTCGATGTCCGGTTGATCGCAGCCACGCACAAGGATCTCGACGCGATGATCGTCAGCGGTCAGTTTCGCGAGGACTTGTACTACCGCTTGCACGTCATCCCGCTGCACGTACCGCCGTTGCGCGAGCGAAAAGACGACCTGTACGACCTGATCCACTACTATTTGAAGCTGTTTGCGGACAAGCTGGGCAAGGAATCGAAGCGCTTTTCCGCCCAGGCGTTGAAATGTTTGATCGACTACCACTGGCCGGGAAACATTCGCGAGTTGGAAAACACGCTGGAATACATCGTAAACCTGGAGATCGGCGACCTGGTGACGATCAGCAGTTTGCCTGCGATCATTCGCGGGAATCGCACCAGTGAAGAAGCGCTTGCTGTCCTGCCGCAAGCGCCGTCCGTGGCTGCGTCTGCGCATGCGTCTGTCCCGCCAGACGCTGTACCCATCCGACTGGGCGATTCAAGCGAGCAAGCGGAGGTACAGCTTCTGTTGCAAGCGATCCAGCAATTTGGCAAAAGCACCGAAGGGAAGCGGAAGGCTGCGGAGTTTTTGGGCATTAGCGTCGCTACCCTGTACAGACGCCTGCAAAAAATCAATCGCAAGTAGGCTTCTCCCACGCTGACAAGGGCATGAGGATATTCAACGAGAGGGAGTGGAGAGTGGCATGTATCTGGAGGAAAAAGACGTGGACTCGATCGCGTGCGGAGCGATGTTTCTCGGCTCTGGAGGAGCTGGCGACACGACCGTTTTGCAAATCATGGCGAAGCAGGCCATTCACGACAACGGCCCGGTCCGGCTGCTCTCTCCTTTCGAGCTGCAAGACGATGCATGGGTCGTCTCGATGTCGATGATGGGCTCGCCCGCTGTCCATTACGAAAAAATGATGTCAGGGCATGAGCTGATCATGGCGCTTCGGCTGCTGGAAGAAGAGAAGCAGATCAAGGCCAGGGCGCTGATCGCTCTGGAAATCGGGGGCATCAATGCGATCACACCGATACTGGCGGCAGCGCTGACGGGTTTGCCGCTGGTCGATGCAGACGGGATGGGCCGGGCTTTTCCCGAGTGCCAGATGACGACGTTTCACGCTTTTGGAGCCGAAGCCAGGCCGTTCATCATCTGTGCCGACAACGGCAAGTGCCAGCGTTACTTGCATCCGTCCACGATTGAAATCGAGCGGGCGGCGCGGATTTCCATGACGAACATGGGCGGTTCGGTAGCATTGGCGAGCTTTCCCATGACAGGCAAGCTGTTGCAGGAAGCCGCGATCCATCATACGTTTTCCGTGTGCAAGCGAATTGGCGAAAGCGTACTGGCGGCAGGAAGCAGCGTGCAGCGCGTCTACAGCAGTCTGGCGGCGGAACTGCAAAACTCGATCTACGGCAAGCCTTGCAAGCTGATCGAAGGCAGGATCGTCGAGCTGCAACGTTATTTGCAGGACGGCTTTTTGCGCGGAGAGCTGCTGGTGGAAGGAAGCGGCTTTCACCATACGGAACAGGTCGAGATCGAGTTTCAGAGTGAATACTTGCTGGCGAGACAAGGAGAGCGGATTGTTGCCACTGTGCCCGACCTGATTTGCATTTTGGAAGCAGACAGCGGTCTTCCGCTCATGATCGACGAATTGGAAAAGCAGATGAAAGTCTGGGTGATCGCCATCCCGTGCCCGATCATCCTCCGTCACCCCAAGATGCTCGATTTCGTGGGGCCGTGGAACTTCGGGGTAGGAGACAGCTACGTGCCGGTGGAACAGCGGTTTTCCGAGGAAGGGAGCGGGTGAGCGATGCTGCGCTTGGGAATTGACGTCAGCGGTTTGCACACAGATGCCGTGCTGATGGATGAAAATGCAGCGATTGTCGCGACTGCCAAGGTGCGCACCTCACCGGACATGCTGTCGGGCATCGCGGAAGTTTTGCAGGCCATCTTGCGGGAAAACAAAGCGCGGAGCAGCCAGATCGCGGATGTCATTATCGGGACGGACTACTTTGAAAATGCGCTGCGCGAAGGAAAGAAGCTGGCAAAAGTCTGCTCCATACGCATCGGTCAGGCGAAAAGCATGATTCCTCCGCTGTACGGTGCCCCTGTCCGGTTGCAGGAGGCAATCGGTCTGAGCTCTTGTCACGTATACGGCGGCCATGAGCTGGATGGAAGTGTTTCTTTGCGTCAACTGACGCGGACGGAAGTCGAGCGGGAGCTGCGCGACCTGGATGCTGGGCAGGCAGAAGCTTTTGCGATAACGGGAACCTTTTCCCCTGTCAGTCATGCGCATGAAATCCAGGTGGCAGAGTGGGTCAGGGAGATTTGCGGCGAGGAGCGGCCCGTGGCTCTGTCGCATGAACTGGGCAGCATCGGCTTTTTGGAAAGGGAAAACGCGACGATTCTCAATGCCGCTCTGTCAAAGCTTACGCACGACTCGCTGTCAGGCTTGCGGGAGCTGCTCGACAGGCAAAAGCTTGCGGCGGAGATTTTTTTGACGCAGAGCGACGGCTCATTGCTCACGTACGAATCGGCTTTGCGCCACCCGATCCGCACGTTTGGCGCCAGAATCTCGGACAGCTTCCGCGGCGCCGCGCTTTTGACCCGGATGAATGACTGTATCGTCGTCGATGTGAGCCGGGAAAAGGTTTGCGTCGGTGTGCTGGAAGGCGGCTTTCCCAAAGAAAGCAGGCGCAATCAAAAGCTGGCGGGAATCCGCCTCAATTTGCAGATGCCGGATACGGCGCTGATTGCGCGCGACGGGCATGAGGCGGTCGACGATGATTTGCTGGATGCGGTCTATCACGCGATCCAGCGTTTTCAGCCGCGCTTCGAGCCGCTTCCGATCGTGTTCGTCGGGCAAGAGAGCGAAGCCTTGGCTGCCTTTTTCAAATACCCGTGGTCTGAGGTGGTTCACCCGCCTGCTTATCCTCATGCCAGCGCGATTGGCGCATGTATAGCGCCCGTCAGCGGCAGCGTCGACCGGATTTACTGGCTGGTGGAGGAAGGAAAGCGGGAACAGATCATCGAGGTGGCAAAAGCGGAGGCGATCCAATCTGCGATCCAGGCAGGGGCTGTGCCGGAGACGGTGTTTGTGCAGTCGGCAGAGACGATCCCGCTTTCGTATATGCCGACGCGCGCTTTGCGCATGAGGGTGAAGGCGATCGGGCAGAGGCGGTAAAAGCGGAGAGAGCGATAAGACGCTGACAGGAAGCGGCTGGCGGGGCTTGGCCGTTTCCCCGTTTTTTCGCACAAGCCATTTTCTCAAAGTGATAAAACTGCGAAACCGTGAGAAAGTATGAGAAATGAAGAGAAATAACGGTTTGTCATCAAGGAGAGCTTCGCTGCTTTTCCAGACTGCTCCCGAAATTTTCAACTATATTTTTACAAATATGATAAAAACAGATGCAGCGAATGTAGCTCGCATCTGTTTTTTTGTGCGTATAAGCGAAAACGGGTTGGCATGGGATTTGCTTTTATAAAATTTTCAGATAATACAAAAATCTATCCCTGATTCGTCAAAGGAGCTGCCGCAACATTATCGAGGAAAGCGAGGGCTGCATGAAGCAAGGCTGACAAAGACTTTTGGACAACGGGCAACACTTTTTTCGCACTTATTCCCTTATTAGATGGATAGGCACACAAACAACATGAAGGAGGGTGAATGTGATGGCGGGTCATTCCAAGATGGCAGACGATTTCTCACTCACGCGCGTGCCAAAAGAGGCGCGGGTGCCGATGTGGGAAATCCTGGTCATTCGCATCGGGGCTTTTACATCATTGAGTCAGTTTATTTTGGGGGCGGCGCTCGGATACGGAATGACGTTCTGGGATGCGGCACTGGCGAGCTTGCTGGGATGTATTTTGCTGGAGGTCATTACGTTTTTGATCGGGATCGCGGGCATGCGGGAAGGGCTGTCCACGAGCATGCTGACCAGATGGACCGGATTCGGCAAGTACGGCTCCAGCATGATCGGTTTGGTGATCGCCGTGGCGACGATTGGCTGGTTCGGGGTGCAAAACTCGATCTTCGGTCAAGGGCTGAACGATGCGTTGGGTGGGGCGCTTGGCTTTCCGCTGTCAGCCACGTTGACGGGGCTGTTCGTGACCGCAATCGTCGTTTTCGGCTTCAAATGGCTCGGGTTGACAGCCAAAATCGCGGTGCCAGGCTTTTTGCTCGCGGTTGCCTACGGGATTTACAACGTGTTTGAAAATCACTCGCTCAGCGAGTTGATCGCGTCGGCTGCTCCGGGACCAGCCTTGACATTGGGCACAGCGGCGACGATGGTGGCTGGCAGCTTCATGGTCGGTGCGGTACTCACTCCCGATATGACGCGGTATTGCCGAAGCGGCAAGGATGTCCTCTGGTCCACCTTGATCTCGGTTGTGATCGGGGAAATCGGAATCAACCTGATTGCCGTGCTCATGGCGCATGCGGTCCAAAGCAGCGACGTCGTGACGATTGCCTTGCAGACGTCCGGCTGGCTCGGCGCAGCCACAGTCGTGTTTGCCACGGTCAAGATCAACGATATCAACTTGTACTCGGCATCGCTCGGGATCACCAATTTTATCGACTCGATTTTTGGCAAAAACGTCAATCGCGGCTTCATTACGTTGGTCGTCGGTGTCGTAGGGACTGTGCTGTCTGTGCTTGGCATTTTGGATCAGTTCGTCAACTTCCTGATTTTTCTCGGGGTGTGGGTGCCGCCGATTGCGGGGATCATGGTCGTCGACTACTTCATTTTGAAGCGCAGCCGGGCCGTCTTGGAGGAGAGCCGCAAGCGAGGCGCCTTGCCTGACACTTGCGAATCGATGAATCCAGTTGCGCTTGCGGCGTGGGCGCTTGGCTTTTTCACAGGCTACTTGTTTGACTGGGGCATCCCGTCAATCAATTCGCTCGTTGCCAGCGGGATCGTCTACTACTTGGGCATGAAGCTGTTTGGCTCCGCACCAGACGCCAAGCTGACGAAATCAGATTTGAACCGCGCTGGCTGACATTTGCAGAAAAGGAGAGATTATCGTGAGAAAAATCGGTAAGCAAGAAATTGAAGACATCGCTGTCGGTGCAGCTTTATTGGGCACAGGAGGGGGCGGCGATCCGTACATCGGCAAGCTGATGGCCCTGCAAGCTGTAGAGGAACACGGGCCGATTACGCTGCTGTCTATTGATGAAGTCCCGGACGATGCGCTGGTGGTGGCGTCAGGGGGGATGGGCGCGCCGACCGTTTTGGTTGAGAAAATACCTTCCGGGCACGAGATTTCCCAAACATTCAAAGCGCTGGAAAAGTACATCGGAAAAGAAGTATTCGCGACTTATCCGATTGAAGCGGGGGGCATTAACTCGATGCTTCCGCTGGCTTTGGCCGCTCAGCTCGGCTTGCCTGTCATTGATGCGGACGGCATGGGCCGCGCCTTCCCGGAGCTGCAAATGACGACGTTTTATCTCGATGGCATCTCTGCTACGCCGATGGTGCTGGCGGACGAGAAGGGCAATGTGACGATTATGGACACGATCGACAATGCGTGGACAGAGCGGATTGCCAGAAGCGTTACGGTGCAAAAAGGCGGCGCGGCGACCTCCGCGATTTATCCGATGTCGGGAAAAAATTTGAAGGATAGCGGCATCCACGACATTTTGAGCCTGGAAGAACAAATCGGCCGCGCCATCCGCTTGTCCAAGGAAGCCAATCTTGACCCGGTGCAAGAAGTTTTGAAGCTGACGAACGGCTTTGAGTTGTTCGCCGGAAAAGTCGTGGACGTCCACCGCAAAACAGAGGGCGGTTGGGCGCTTGGCACAGCCCATATCGAAGGATTGCGCGAATACAAAGGCCAGACGGTCGAGCTGCGCTTCCAAAACGAACATTTGCTGGCGAAATCGGGAGAGCGTCTGCTTTGTGTCACTCCCGACCTGATCGCGGTCGTCGACTCGGAGACAGGTTTGCCAATCACGACAGAAGGCTTGCGCTACGGGGCGCGTGTCGTCGTCATCGGCATGCCATGCCACCCGAAATGGCGCACGGAAAAAGGTATTCAAACAGTGGGGCCGCGCTACTTCCGCTATGACACGGACTACGTTCCGGTGGAAGAGCTGGTCGGGAAAGGAAGTGTTGCAAAATGACGTACCGGATTGGAATCGACGTAGGCGGAACCCATACAGACGCTGTTCTTTTGGACAAAGATTACCAGGTGTTGGCCCAGACGAAATGCTCGACGACAGAAGACGTCAGTTCCGGGATTTACGCGGCGATGCGCGAAGTGATCGCGCTCTCGGGCGTTCCGCGCGAGCAGATCACGTACGCGATGCTCGGCACGACCCATTGCACCAACGCGATTGTGGAGCGGAAGCATTTGAACGAGATTGCCGTCATTCGCATCGGAGCACCGGCGACGCTGGCGATCAAGCCGCTGGTAGGCGTGCCGGATGACCTGCGCGGACACTTGGGCAAACGGGTCTACATCGTGGCAGGCGGGCATGAATTTGACGGCAGAGAGATCGTCAAGCTGGATGAAGCCCGTTTGTATGCAATCGCGGGCGAAATCAAAGGCAAAGTCGATTCGGTAGCGGTGACCTCCGTCTTTTCGCCAGTATCGAAAGAACACGAGCTGCGTGCAGCGGAAATTTTCCGCGATGTACTCGGGGATGACGTGCCGATCTCGCTTTCCTATGAAATCGGCAGCGTCGGCTTGTTGGAGCGGGAAAATGCGACTATCCTGAACGCGGCGATTGTGAACGTGGCAAAATCAACGGCTTTGGGCTTTTTGAGTGCGCTCAAGGCAGAGCAGGTGGAGGCCCGCGTCTTTTTCGGGCAGAACGACGGAACATTGATGAGCATCGAGTACGCGATGAAGTACCCGATCCTGACGATTGGCTGCGGGCCGACGAACAGCATTCGCGGCGCTTCCTACTTGTCCGGGCTGGAAAACGCGCTGGTCGTGGATGTGGGCGGAACGACGACAGACATCGGCGTCCTGGTCAATTCTTTTCCGCGCGAGTCCTCGCTGGCGGTCGAAATCGGCGGCGCACGGACGAATTTCCGCATGCCTGACCTGATCTCGATTGGCCTCGGCGGCGGGACGATTGTCCGCGTGCAGGCTGACGGGCAATTTTCAGTCGGGCCTGACAGTGTCGGGTATCGGCTGCCGCAAAAAGGGCTGGCGTTTGGCGGCGATACGCTGACGACGACAGATGTCGTCATTGCCCTGGGCAAAGCAAACCTCGGAGATGCCCAAAAGGTAGCGCATCTGGATCGGACATTGCTTGAACAGGTGTACAGCCGCATGGTCGAGATGGTCGAGGAAGCGATCGACAAGATGAAGACGAGCAGCGAGCCAGTGCCGGTCATTCTCGTCGGGGGCGGCAGCATTTTGTTGCCGGATACGCTCAAAGGCGCTTCGCAGATCATCCGCCCGGAAAACTCTGGCGTTGCCAACGCGATTGGAGCGGCTATCGCCCAGATCAGCGGACAGATTGATCGCGTCTTTTCCCTGGATGAAAAAGGCCGGGCAGAGACGTTGGAGCAGGCAAAAAGCATTGCCGTAGAGGAAGCGATTGCCGCTGGCGCCGATCCAGCGACGGTGGAGATTGTGGAATTTGAAGATATTCCGCTCGCTTATCTCGGCAATGCCACACGCATCCGGGTAAAAGCGGCGGGCACACTGGCCGGGGTTTTGCAAACGAGCGACAGCAACTAAGCTTCTGAACAACCTACATCACTAAAAAAGAGGGATGACGGATGAAGATCAGAGTGATATTGCCCACGATTATGGATACGTTTAACCAGGAGGTGCAGCAGGAGTTTGCGCAATATGTGGGGAAACAGGTCGAAGTAGACGTGTGCCACCTGGACTACGGGCCGGCGTCCGTAGAAGGCGAGTACGACGAGGCTCTCTGCATCCCGAATCTGCTGGAAAAGGCGATTGCTGCGGAACAGGAGGGCTGCTCCGGCGTCATCAGCTTGTGCTTTGCCGATCCGGGCGTGAAGGCTGCGCGCGAGGTCGTAAACATCCCGGTCGTGGGAGCAGGGGAGTCGTCCATGCTCATCGCCAGCATGCTGGGAAAAAGCTTTTCGGTTGTAACCGTACTCCCGCATGTGATTCACATGATCGAAAACGTCAGCAAAACGACAGGGGTCAACAGCAAGCTCGCATCTGTCCGCTATGTGGACATTCCGGTGCTGGATTTGGTGGACAAGGCGAAAATGGAAGACGCCTTGTTCGCGGAAATGGTGCGGGCGATTGAGGATGACAAGGCGCACGGACTCGTGCTTGGCTGCACGGGAATGCTTGGCGTCGCCGCCTCGCTCCAGGAACGGCTGAAACAACACGGCTACGAAGTGCCTGTCATCGATCCGTCGTTTGCCTCGGCGAAAATGCTGGAAAGCCTGATCGCCATGGGCGTCAAGCAAAGCAGGCTGACCTACATGCCTCCGAGACAAAAGTGGCGGAAATAATTTGCAGACTGGAAAGGGGACAAAGCCAGTGACACGTACCTCTGCTTTTCCTGTGCAAGAAATTCGCGAGCAGTTTCCCGCCTTGCAGCGCACGTACCAGGCCAAGCCCGTCGCCTATCTCGATGGGCCGGGCGGCTCGCAAGTTGTGGCAGCGTCCATGCAAGCCGTCTTCCGGTATATGGAGAACGGCGGAGCCAATCTGCACGGAGCGTTTCCTACCAGCCGGGAAACAGAAGCGATCATTGCCGACGCCAGGCAAGCGGTTGCCGATTTGCTGGACGCCGCACCGGAGGAAGTCGCTTTTGGCGCGAACATGACGACCTTGGCTTTTGCCATTGCGCGTGCGCTTTCCCGTTTCTGGCAGCCAGGAGATGAGATCATCCTTTCCGAGCTGGACCACCGGGCGAATGTCGATCCGTGGCTGACCGCTGCGTTGGACCGTGGGGTGCTCGTCCGGTGGCTCAAAGCCGATCCAGAGACGTTGACGCTTGCCACCGAGGAGCTGGATACGCTTTTGACCGAAAAAACCCGACTCGTCGCAGTCGGATTGGCATCCAATGCGGTCGGCACGATCAACGACGTGGCGCGGATCGCTCGCGCTGCGCGAAGAGTCGGCGCTGTCGTCGCGGTGGATGCCGTCCACGCCGCGCCGCATATGGCGATCAGTTGCAAGCAGCTCGGCGCAGACATTTTGCTGTGCTCCGCCTACAAATTTTTTGGCCCGCATGTGGGCATGGCCGTCATTCGCCAATCGCTGTTCGAGTCATTGAAAACGTACAAACTCGCTCCAGCGCCGGGCTACATTCCTGACAAGCTGGAGACGGGAACGCAAAACCACGAAGGAATCGCGGGCATCGCCCCGGCGATTGACTTCATCGCTTCGCTCGGAACAGGTGCCAACCGCCGCGAACGGCTGGTGGACGCTTTTTCCCGGCTGGAAAAGTATGAAAACCATCTGGCTGACGTCTTGCGAAGCGAGCTGCAACAAATAGCAGGCGTGAAGCTGTTCCAGGCTGGTGCGCATGTGCCAAAAACACCGACGATTGCCTTTCGCTTGGAAGGAATCGACCCGGAAGAAGCGTGCTTGCGAATGGCAGAGGAACATAGCGTGTTTATCGCGAGCGGCGATTTTTACGCCTCGCGTCTCGCTGAGCTGGCCGGACTTGCCGACAAGGGCGGGTGGATTCGGGCCGGGATTGCTCCTTACAATACGGAAGAAGAAATCCGGCGGTTGGCCCAAGGGATTGCGCAAATGGTGCGAGCGCGAAAAGAAGTCTGAATCTCCAGAAATGATCGGCGTGTAGGCGCAAGCTGAATCGACGCGGAGCATACCCGGATTCCGGTGAATAAAAAAAGCCTTACCCCGCAAACTATAGATAATCATCAGAAGAGGAAGCGGGGGGAAGGAATGCTCCACTACCCAGGGATTTACTATGCTATTTTTGGCCTGCTTTTTTTGATCGGGCTGTTTTGGACCATACGCTACGCCAAACGCCAGGAGACGAAAGAACTGGACAACAACATCAGCGAAACAACCGTCAAGCACAAGGTACTCGGGAATGTCGGGATGCTGTTTTACCTGGGAGCATTTGCGGTGCTGCTCGCGATATTGCTGATTTCCGTACTCGTATACTAGCGTTCGGGAGGCGAGAGTAACAATGGACAAAAAAAGATATTACGTCTCGGTTCAGGCAGGGACAATCATGGAAAATCAGGGCGATTCTGCCTACGAGTTCGAAATCGAGGCGACAGACCTGCAAGTACACGCTTTGAAAAGCTTGTTTGAGCAAAGGACAGAAACGGAATTTGACACGTTCATCCGCGGGCATGCCCTGGCTGTCCCGTATCATTTTGACGCGGAAAACGATCTGTACGACGATTGTTTGACGCAAATATACCGCGCCATTTACGAATGCGGGACAGAGGAAACGAAGCAGCATATCCAATCCATGGGCATTCTCAACGGATAGTCCAGATTCAGCTGATTCGTGCACGTACACAGCCCACTTTCATCCGCCAATCATCGGCGGATTTTTTGTTTGGTGGAAGGGATTTCCAGTGCCCGTGTCAAAGAGCTTGTTTGAAGCCTGACCTTGCGGAGAGCGCATAAAGGAGGAAGTGCTTGTGAACAAGTCTTTGGCAGGATTGCCTGATCGCGCGACAATCGCAGGTTGGCAAGCGTACATGAACCAGCTCGGGCCGAGGTTGACGGGGACGGCTGCGCATCAGCGTTTTATCGAATTTTTGCGGGAACAAATCACGGCCATCGGCTATCAAGTTGAAACAGATCGGCACTACTTTCAAAAGTGGGAGGCAGAGCAAGCAAATCTGCACCTGTTGGCGGCTGACGGAACGGAGCAAGAAATCCGCGTCGCCTCGATTTATCCGTATTCAGGCATGACTTCTTCGCAAGGAATAGAAGGAGAGCTTGTTTATTGCGGCAAAGGAAAAGGCAGCTACAAGCATGCGCGGGGAAAGATTGCAGTCGTCGAGGTAGCGGTGTGGCCTTTGCCCACGACACTTTTGATGAAACAGCGCGCCGTGTTTCCCGACGACGCGAAGCTGTCTTTTTTCCTGCAAAATCCGGTCTTGCAATCGTTTCTTGGCGTGCCGGATTTGAAAAAAGCGACAGAAGCAGGCGCCTTGGCAGTGATTGGCATCTGGCGAAATATATCCACGGCAAATGCGCGTGACCAATACTTGCCTTTTGGCAATGACTATCAGGGGCTTCCCGGCGTGTGGGTCGATCGCGAGGCGAGAGAAGCTCTACTGGAAGGCATCTCGAAAAAGAAGAGAGCGAGGTTGACGTTGTCCGCCAGTTTGCAGGAACAGGCTGCGAGCGAGACGATTTATGCAGTCGTTCCCGGAAAAACGGACAAGGAGGTCATCCTGGTCAACACGCATACGGATGGGCCGAATGGAATCGAGGAAAATGGCGGCCTGGGCATGCTGGCTATGATGCATTTTTTGCGGAATCAAGCGGAGAAGCCCGAACGAACGATGTTGTTTGTATTCGTGACGGGTCACTTCCAGCTTGAGCAATTCGGACTGAACCATCGTCAGGCGACATCCCGCTGGTTGCGCGATCATCCTGAGCTGTGGGAGGGCAAAGAGGGCCACGCCCGTGCGGTGGCAGGGCTGACCCTGGAGCATTTGGGCTGCATGGAATGGAGCGACAATCGGGACAAGACAGACTTTTTGCCGACAGGCCGTATTGCGCCGGAGCTGGTTTATACGGCGAACAAAGAGCTTGCGGCGTTGTACTTGCAAGCTTTGCAGGGACGGAAAAAGGTGCGGACAGTCTTGTTGCGCCCGCGCAATCGCATTTATTTTGGCGAAGGCCAGCCGCTTTTTCAGGAAGGGATTCCGACAGTGTCGCTCATCCCTGGCCCCGATTATTTGTGCACGGCCCCGGATCATGCCGAGGCAGACAAAATCGACGGAGAGCTGATGTACGAGCAAATCGAAACATTCGCCAAACTGATGATGGAACTGGATAAAACCAGCGTGGACAAGATCGGCAAGGTGGAGCCTGAATCGTTTGGCATCTGGTAAGGGAAGCTGGTTTTCTATCTTCTGTCCGGAGCGTAGCCGTATCCGGGGTATTTGCCGACAGGCCATTTTTGCTTGCGCGGCGCATCCAAAAGCTCCGGCCGGACATTGGCGTGGCTTTTATGTCAAAAAGGAACAGCGCCCCAGTGCTACGCACACTGGTTTCGCTGTCCCTGCATCATCGTATTTGTGCCAGCCCGGCTTTGGCTTTTGCCTGGGCGTCGACGGTTATATCTTTACGGTCACGAGCTGGCGCTTTTGCTCCGTTTGGGCCAGACGAAAAAGCTGACGGTAATCAAAAGGTCAATGCCGAGCACGACCGCCCATTGCAGTATCGCCCGCTCCAAAGCTCCGGTCCGCGAGGCATCTCCGACAAAAAAGATCATCGCGAGCAGCAGCCCCGCCCCGATGAGGTAGGCGAAGACGTGCTTGAACCAGCCTTTGGCATACGACCTGGCGTAAGCCATCCCGTACAGCTTCGGCTTTTTCGCCAGTGGCTGCTTTTTTACATAGGACAAAAACTTGTCGTCCGCCCAGCGAATCATGCCTTTGCCAAAAGCGATCGACACGCCGATATAGACAGCAGCCAGCGCATGAGCCATGGTCGCAGTCGCGCCCCGGTACAAGTCCACGCTGGTCACGGCCAGCAAAACGAGGTCGACCACGGGAGTCAGCGCCAGGATGAAAAGCCCCAGCCGCTCTTTTCCCAAGCCATACCGCACGGCCAATCCGAGGGCAATCACGACCCAAAAACCAATTTCACAGGCAACGATCATCCACGCGATCCAGTTCACGTTCACGCTCTCCTTTTTAATACAAATGTATTGTAAAAAGATTTTATCACCTGTTTTTATTTAATACAAGTGTATTGTTTAATTGCTCGTCCTGTTCGGGCTTGGTAAAATACAGCTATGCCAAAACAAATCGATCACGAAAAACGAAGAGAACAAATAGCCGAAGCGACCTGGCGGGTCATCAGCGAGCGGGGAATGGAGGGAGCGACGGTTCGCAATATCGCGGCAGAGGCAGGGCTGTCGCTAGGTGCGCTGCGGCATTATTTCAGCACGCAGGACGAGCTGCTGGCGTATTCGTTGAAGCTCGTGAAGGAGAGGGCGACGGCTCGCATCCGCGAGATTATTTCGCTTGATTTGCCGCCGAGAGAGAAGTTTATCAAAACGATTCTGGAGCTTGTGCCTACCAATCAGGAAAAGATGGCGGAAATGGAGGTCTGGTTTGCCTTTACCGCCTACTTTCGCCATAAGCCGGGCGGATTGGACGCGCAGTATGACGGCATTTACCCCGGCTTGCAAAAGCTTATGGACTATGCCGAGCAGTCCGGACTGCTGCCTGCGAACATCGACAAGGAAATGGAGACAGAGCGGCTCTACGCCTTGGTCGACGGGCTTGCGCTGCACGCCTATCTCGAACCGCAGCGCCTGGACGGGCCGAAGGTAGAGCGCGTGCTGATTCATCACTTGTCAGCGCTGATGGCAACGGAAGATTGAGCCATGTCAGGTAAACATGACACGGGGAGAACAGACATGAACAAAAACATCCTGATAGTCGAAGACGAACCGATTTTGCGGGAAATCATGAAGGATTACTTCGAAAACGAAGGCTATGCGGTGCTGGAAGCGGCAGACGGAAAAGAAGCGCTGGCGCTGTTTCAGGCGCACGACGTCCACCTGATAATTTTGGACATCATGCTGCCGGAGCTGGACGGCTGGTCGGTCTGCCAGCGCATCCGCAAAATATCCCGTGTGCCGATTATTATGCTGACGGCTCGCGCTGACGAGGATGACACGCTCTTCGGGTTTGAGCTGGGCGCTGACGATTACGTCACCAAACCGTACAGCCCGCCTGTTTTGCTGGCGCGGGCCAAACGGCTGCTGGAGAGAGAGGGCTTTTTTGGCTCCGGCGGGCGAGCGCCTGTCTGGCAGCGGCATCACGATCGACTTTTCTTCGCGCACAGTGGCAATCGGGAAGAAGCAGGTTGATTTGACGCACACGGAGTTTGAAATCCTCGCTTATTTGCTGAAGCATAAAGGCATGATTGTGTCCCGGGAGCAGTTGATTACGAAAATATGGGGGTATGACTTTGCCGGAGACGATCGCACCGTGAACAGCCACATTCGCAATTTGCGCGCCAAGCTGGAAGAGAAGGCGGCCTGCATCGTCACTGTTGTCCGGTCCGGGTACAAGTTCGAGGAGCGGGCATGAAAAGCAGCGTTGTCACCAAACTGTTCATTTGGACGACCGCTTTGTGCGTCCTGATCCTCGCCGTGATTTACGTGGGACAGACCGTTTTTTTCAAGCAGTTTTACATCAACCAAAAAGTCGCGGACGTGCAGGCAAGCTTGCAGGCGTTTGAGCAGGAGTACGCCCAAAAGCGCAACGATCTCGAAGCTGTCCGACAACTGGAGCAACAGTTTTACCGCCAGCACAACACATGGGTCACCACGCTCGATCAGCTCGGCAACATTCGCGATGCGGCCGATTTTTCCGTCGAAGTCAGGCTGTTCCCGGAAAAGGGCAACCCTTTTGCCAATCGGACATTGGTCCTTCCGCTGTACGGCCTCTTGAACGCAGAAGACCTGTACCAGCGTAGCCGCTTCCTGCGTCCGGGCGAGATGGTCGCCATCGATGTGTTTCAGAGCGGCGAGGAGCTGGTTCCGTATCGGCTCGAAGTGGAGTACGACAAAGTCTGGTTCGAGAATAAATATTTTGTGAAAAAAGAGCACGAGATCATCTCGAAAAACCCCAATCCAGCCGAGAAGAGCGAAGAATTTCCAAATAGGCTGCTCTACGGGACCATCACGCAGGCGCACCTCCCGGACCAGGGGGAAACGCCGCGCTTTTTGTACAGCAATCCGGCCTTTGTCGACCGGATCAAGCAGTTTCAGGCGGACTTGCTGGTGAATCCGGAAAAGGCGAAGCCAGCAGGGCCGCTGACGTATCAGGTCGCAGAAAACGCGATCTCGTACCAATTGTTCGTCCAGCCTGTGCAATACGCGAACGAGCAGCCGATTTACCTTTTTGCCATGACATCGTTGCAGCCTGTGGATGAGGCGATCAGCATGATCGAGGATTACTACGTGTATCTCATCCTGTTTGTGCTCCTGCTCATTCTGCTCAGTTCCTTCTACTATTCGAAGCAAATTGCCCGTCCGCTGCTTGCGATCAACCAGACGACGAAAAAGATGGCCAGCCTTGATTTCTCCGAGAAAATTCCCGTCGTCTCCCATGACGAGATCGGCGACCTCTCGCGCAGCATCAACCAGCTCTCGGAGCGGCTGCACGCCTACATCGAGCAGCTTCAACAGGATATCGAAAAAGAAAAGCAGCTGGAGCATACGCGCAAGGAATTTATCGCAGGCGTATCGCATGAGCTGAAAACGCCATTGTCGGTAATCCAGAGCTGTTTGTCAATCGTCAAGGACGGGGTCGCGAGCCATAAAAAAGACTACTACTTCGAGGCGATGGAAAAAGAAGTGAACAGGATGGACTTGCTGATCATCGACATGCTGGAACTGGCGAAGTACGAATCAGGAACGTACAAGATGCAGCGGGAGCCGTTTGCGCTGCACGAGGTGATCGAGCAGGTTTGCGACAAGCTGCGCCCGGACATCGAGGGCAAACAACTGCATCTGCACAAACAGCTTGTGCCTGTTGTGGCAGTCGCCAATCAACTGCGCATCGAGCAAGTCGTCGTCAATTTTTTGACCAATGCCATTCGCTATACGCCGGAAGGGGAAGTCGTCGTCGTGTCCATCCGCGACGAGGGCCGGATGGCACGAGTCAGCATCGAAAACAAAGGCAGCCGTATTCCCGAGGAACAACTGGAAAAAATCTGGGATCGCTTTTACCGCGGAGAGCCGTCCCGCCAGCGTTCCACGGGAGGAACCGGACTCGGGCTGGCTATTTGCAAAAAAATATTGGAGCTGCATGACGTGCCGTTCGGCGTGTGCAATACGGAGGAAGGCGTCGAGTTTTTCTTCCTGCTCCCGAAAAACGAATAGCATTCAAGCGCAGAACACGTTTCTGCGCTTTTTTGTTCTGGTCGTTTTTATCCATTTTTTACGCCGCGTCGATTTGTTCTGCATCTGATCTTGATCTCGGCCCTGTACGCTCTTTGGGTAGACAAGGCAAGCATTGCATTGCGCATTGCGCGTCATTTTCAAAAAGAGAGGGAGAGAATCATGAAAAAACAAGCTTTGGTCATGTTGCTGGCAGGGAGCATCGGGTTGTCGCTTGCCGCATGCGGAAATCAACAGGCAGAGCAGCCCAAGCCTGCCGAGCGAGGAAGCGCGGGAACAGCCGCAGGGCAGACAGCGGAGCCGACGTATCGGTCGTTGTTTCAAACAAGCGTATTTCTCGGCGATTCGATCACGGAAGGCTTGTCCTTCCACGATGTTTTGGATGAGGCGAATGTAGCGGCAGGGGCAGGCAAAACGGCTGAATTTGCGCTGGAGGATGTCGAGGAGATCGCCAAGCGCAAGCCTGAGCGTATTTTCATCCAATTGGGATCAGATGACATCCTCTGGCCGACAGACGATCCCGTGAGCTATTCGTACAAGCATTACGCCAAGCTGATCGACAGTCTCAAGGAAAAGCTGCCCCAGGCGAAGCTGACGATCTTGTCCGTGACTCCCGTAACGGCGGAGGCAGAGAAACAGGAGCCGCGCTATCGCAACATTGCAGCGTACAACAAAGGGTTGCAGGAGCTGGCGGCCAAGCACGGCGTGGAGTTCGTCGACGTGTCTCCGCTGGTTGCTGGCAACGAAGACTTGTACGATACAGACGGGATTCACTTCAAGGGCAAATACTACAGGCTGCTGCTCGATTACTTGAAAGACCGCCTGAACTGACAGGCGCGTCTGCCGAGCGTTGCGGGCAGGGAGGGAACGAGCGTTGGTTTTTAGCAGTCTGTTGTTTTTCTTTTACTTTTTGCCGCTTACATTGCTGCTTTATTATATAGCGCCTGCGCGGCTGAAAAATGCGGTGTTGTTCGCGGCAAGCCTGGTGTTTTACGCATGGGGCGAGCCTGTGTACGTGTTTCTCATGCTCGCTTCCACGGCGTTTGATTATGCCAATGGTTTATTGCTCGACAAGTTCAGGGAGCGAAGGGGAGTAGCCAGGGCGATTCTCTTGTTCTCGCTCGCCGGGAGCTTGGGGGTGCTCGGGTTTTTCAAGTACGCCGGGTTTGTCGCAGACAACCTCAACCAGTGGCTGGGGCTTTCGTTGTCTGTGCCAGAGCTGCCGCTGCCTGTCGGCATTTCCTTTTATACGTTTCAGACAATGTCCTACATCGTGGACGTGTACCGGGGCAAGGTAGCCGCGCAAAAAAACATGCTGTCCTTCGGGCTGTACGTGGCGATGTTTCCGCAGCTCGTGGCGGGACCGATCATTCAATACGGCGAGATCGCGAGGCAACTTGTCGCCCGCACGGTGACATTCGGGCAATTCGGCGAAGGGGCAGCGCTGTTGGTCAGAGGACTGGCGAAAAAAGTGCTGCTCGCCAATAACATCGGGCTGCTGTGGTCTGACGTGAAAGCGACGCCGCCCGACGAGCTGACGACTTTTCTCGCCTGGCTCGGCATCGTCGCCTTTGCCTTCCAGATTTACTTTGACTTCAGCGGCTACTCGGATATGGCGCGCGGACTGGGGAAAATGTTCGGCTTTGACTTTATGGGAAACTTTCGCTATCCGTACATGTCCAAAAGCATTTCGGAGTTTTGGCGCAGATGGCACATTTCGCTAGGGAGCTGGTTCCGGGAGTACGTGTACATTCCGCTTGGCGGCAACCGCGCGGGGCTGTTGCGGCAGTCTGCGAATTTGCTGGCCGTCTGGTTTTTGACCGGACTTTGGCATGGGGCAAGCTGGAACTTCGTCATCTGGGGGGTGTATTTCGGGCTGTTCATCATCCTGGAAAAATGGTTGCTCCTGCGCTTGTTGCAAAAGGTGCATGCCGCTGTCGGGTACGTCTACACGCTTGTGGTCGTGCTGATCGGCTGGGTATTTTTCGAATGCGCGAGCCTGCCTGTGGCCTGGCAGTTCCTGCGGGCGATGTTCGGCTTTGCGGGACAAGGCTTCATGGACAACCAGGCGCTCTACTACTGGTCGACGAATTGGCTCTTGCTGCTTGTGCTGGCAATTTGCTCGACGCCGCTTCCAGAAAAGGCAGCAGCGCTGCTCAGAGACAGGCGGCACTTGCTGGGCGGGGCTGTGGCGGCGGCCGTGCATATCGGGCTGTTGCTGCTGTCTACGGCTTTTTTGGTCGATGAGACGTACAATCCATTCTTATATTTTCGTTTTTGAAGGATGTGGTGATTGTGAACAAAGCCAATCCGTGGGAAGGGCCTCTGGTCGCCCTGCTATTGGTCGCTTTTACCGGCGGGATTCTCGGCTGGAACCTGCTCGCGCCCGACCAGTCGTTTTCCGAAGCGGAAAATCGCAGCTTGAAGCAGCTCCCGGCGTTTTCCGTGCACAGTCTGGTCACAGGAAAGCTCGCGACCGAGGTCGAGAAGTACATCGCCGACCAGTTTGCGGCTCGTGAGTTTTGGGTCGGGCTGCGCTCGGAGGTGGAGCGCGCGCTGGGCAAAGTGGAGCGGCATGGCGTTTACCTGGGGCGGGACGGATTTTTGCTGCAAAAATTCACGCCGCCCGCGCCCGGCGACGCAGAGGTGAAAGCCGCGGCGATCCATGCGTTTGCTGATGCAGTGCCCAGCCTGCGCACATACGTGATGCTCGTCCCGACGGCGCAAAGCGTGCTGGCCGACAAGCTGCCGCCTTACGTCTCCGGCAGCGGAGAGCTTGTCTACCGGGACGAGATCAGGCAGCTTCTGGACGAGAGAATTGCGTTTGTGGATGTGTATCCGGCGCTGACTGCGCAGCGAAAACAGGCGATTTTTTACAAGACAGACCATCACTGGACGACGAAGGGCGCTTTTTATGCCTACCAGACGCTGGCAAGGCAAATGGGCCTGGAACCGCAGAACGAGGAAGACTTTCGGATAGAGACAGGGTCGGACGCGTTTTACGGCTCGCTCTATTCCAAAAGCGGCTACAGACATGTGCAGCCGGACAGCATCGAACTGTATGTTCCGCGCGCGGCGCAAACGTACAGCGTCGAGTTCGTGGACGAACAGCGGCAGTCCCATTCGTTGTACGAGCTGGATCAGCTCAAGCGCAAAGACAAGTACGCCGTCTTTCTCGGCGGCAACCACGGCCTGCTCCACATTCGCTCGGACAATCAGGCGAAAAGGAAGCTGCTCGTCGTCAAAGACTCGTATGCCAACAGCCTGCTGCCGTTTCTCGTGCCGCACTTTGCGGAAATCGCCGTCGTCGACCTGCGCTATTACGAGGGAGATGTTTCCCGGCTCGCCCGCGAGCAGCAGTACAGCGACATGCTGCTGCTCTACAATGTGCAGACGTTTGCGGAAGATCCGTCCATCCTCGCTTTGGCAGGACAAGGGCAATAAACGGGAGGGAAAAGCAATGACAAGTTTGATCTGGGGCAAAGGCGCCCGGAAGTGGCTGGCGGCACTGTTTGCCTGCGCCGCGCTAGTGATGGCAACTGCCGGATGCTCCGATGCGGAGCGCGAGGAAGCTGCCCCGACGATAGAGGAAATCGCCGAACATATCAGCCAAGCCGTGAACGTATCCGAGCTGAAGCAAGGCGATGCGGCCAAGCTGCAAAAGCTTTACCACATCGCGCCAGAGGAGATCGAGGGCTTTATGCTGCTAACGTCGCAGTCGAATGTGCGGGCAGACGAAATTCTCGTCTTGCAGGTGAAGGACGCGGCTGATCTCGGGGCGATCAAGGAAAACGTGCAAAAACGCATCAAGGCGCAACTGGTCAAATTCAGCGACTATCGTCCGGACGAGGCGACTCTCGTGGAAGAGCATGTGTGGAAAACAAAAGACAGATTCGCGCTGTTCGCCGTCTCGCGGGAGTCCGGGCAGGTCGAGCAGGCATTCGAGGAGGCTTTTTCGCTGCCGTAGATCAGGCGCAAAAAGAGGCGCGGGAAGCCGTGGGTCTGCCGACAGACTGGACAACAGCGGCGTTTTCGCCAAGGCCAGGCGCTACCCATTTGTTAACGCAGCCTTTACCAATCCCTTACATTTCTTTACACAAAGCCCGTCCTATCTCAATAGAAGAAGACTATGATTGGTGACATGCTTATGAACATTCCTATTTGCAGGAGGTACAAAATGTTTCGTACATTCCCGAAAAAGCTTGTCCCAGTAGCTGTCATCTCTTCTCTGGCCCTGACGACGGCGCTGTTTGGCGGCACTCCCGGTCTGGTCAAGGCGGCAGAAAATAAAGCGGGCAACGCCCAAGTTAAAAACATTATCTTCCTGATCGGTGACGGCATGGGTACGTCCTATACAACTGCTTACCGCTACATGAAAGACGACCCGAAGACTACTGTGATGGAGCCGACCGAGTTTGACAAATATTTGGTCGGGGCGCAAATGACTTATGCCGAGGACGAAAAGCAAAACATCACCGACTCGGCTTCTGCGGCGACTGCCATGTCTTCCGGCGTGAAGACGTACAATAACGCGATTGCGGTCGACAACGACAAATCGGAAGTAGAGACGGTGCTGGAACGGGCCAAAAAAGTAGGGAAATCTACTGGACTGGTAGCTACCTCGGAGATTACGCATGCGACCCCTGCGGCTTTTGGTGCGCACGATGAGAGCCGCAAAAACATGGACGCGATCGCAAACGACTACTACGATCTGCGAATCAACGGCAAGCATTCCGTCGACGTGTTGCTCGGCGGCGGTCTGAACAACTTTGTACGCAAAGATCGCAACTTGACGGAAGAGTTTAAGAAAGACGGCTACAGCTACGTCACGACCAAACAAGAGCTTTTGAGCGACAAAAATGACAAAATTCTCGGCTTGTTCGCAACAGGCGGAATGGACAAAATGATCGACCGCACGGAGAAGTCTCCTTCGCTGGAGGACATGACGAAAGCGGCAATCGAGCGACTGAACAAAAACAAGGACGGCTTCTTCCTGATGGTAGAAGGAAGCCAGATTGACTGGGCTGGTCACGACAACGACATCGTTGCCGCGATGAGCGAGATGGAAGACTTTGAAAAAGCGTTCAAAGCAGCGATTGATTTTGCGAAAAAAGACGGCAACACACTGGTTGTCGCAACGGCAGACCACTCCACAGGCGGCTTGTCTGTAGGGGCGAAAGAGGAGTACAACTTCCTGGTAGGGCCGATCAAAGCGGCGAAGCGCACCCCTGATTTCATTTCTGCCGAAATCGCCAAAGGCGCAAACGTAGAAGAAACGCTGAAAAAGTACATTGATTTGCAACTGACTCCGGAAGAAATTGCTTCCGTGAACAAAGCGGCTGCCACCAAAAAGCAGGTGGACATCGACAACGCCATCGAAGCGATTTTTGACAAGCGCACCTTCACTGGCTGGACAACAGGCGGACATACCGGAGAAGATGTCAACGTATACGCTTACGGCCCAGGCAAAGAGCAATTTGCCGGACTGATCGACAATACGCACAACGCCGAAGTCATTTTCGAGATTCTCGGCAAGGCGAAGAAATAAGGATGCAAGAACAGAAGCTGCCAGGCTTATCTGGCAGCTTTTTCTTTTGCGCGGGCCAAGGGGGAGAGTCTCCCGTCCTGCCTGCATGTTTCTCGCGAAAGTCGCTTCGGCCAAAACAGCTATAGGGGTTTACATCCCGAACGTCCATTCGTAGAATAAGGGCAAGAAGGTGAGCCTGGTGAAGATGAAAAAAGATATGGCAAGTATTTTGGAGCAGTTGAAAACAGACGAGCGTTTTCGGGACAATATCGCCCACTGGCGGGTGATTCCGGCACGCGAGGCCAAAGCGGTTCCGTTTCCGCAGGAGATGGATGCGCGTATTCAGGATGCGCTGACGCGAAGAGGGATCAGTTCTTTGTACACGCACCAGGAGACGTCGTTTCGCCATGTGCGCGGAGGCAAGCATATCGTGGCTGTCACGCCGACTGCATCGGGGAAAAGCATGTGCTACCATCTGCCGATTTTGCAGACGCTGGCCGAAGACACACAAGCCCGCGCGCTTTACCTGTTTCCGACCAAAGCGCTCGCCCAGGACCAGAAAGCGGAGCTGCACGAGCTGATTGGCGAAATGGGGCTGGCCATCAAGTCGGAGACGTACGATGGCGACACTCCTGCCAACATCCGGCAAATGGTGCGCAAAGCGGGCAACATCGTCATCACCAACCCGGACATGCTGCATTCAGCCATTTTGCCCCATCACACCAAATGGGTTTCTTTTTTCGAGCATTTGAAATACATCGTCATCGACGAACTGCATACATACCGCGGCGTCTTTGGAAGCCACGTCGCCAACGTGATTCGCCGCCTGAAACGGATTTGCGCCTTTTACGGCAGCACGCCGCAATTCATCTGCACGTCGGCTACGATCGCCAATCCGCGAGAGCTGGCGGAAGCGTTGACAGAGGAGCAGGTAGAGCTGGTCGATAACAACGGCGCGCCGTCGGGAATCAAGCATTTTGTGTTCTACAATCCGCCAGTGGTCAACCGTCAGCTGAACATCCGGCGAAGCGCCACATTGGAGGCGCGGGATATTACCGAGCAGTTTTTGACCAATGGCATCCAGACGATTTTGTTTGCGCGCAGCCGTGTCCGGGTGGAAATTTTGCTGACGTATTTGCAGGAGCTGATCAAGCGCAAGCTCGGCCCGAAAACGATTCAAGGATATCGCGGCGGCTATTTGCCTAGTCAGCGCAGGGAGATTGAGCGCGGCCTGCGCAATGGCGACATCATGGGAGTTGTTAGCACGAATGCGCTGGAGCTTGGGGTGGACATCGGGCAGCTCCAGGCGTGCGTCATTACCGGGTATCCAGGCTCGGTGGCGAGTACGTGGCAGCAGGCGGGACGGGCAGGCAGACGGCAAGGAGAGTCGGCGGTCATTATGGTCGGCAGCTCGACTCCGCTGGATCAATACGTGATCGCCCACCCCGAGTATTTTTTCGATCGGAGTCCGGAGACGGCACGGATCAACCCTGACAACCTGATTATTTTGGTCGATCATCTGAAATGCGCGGCGTACGAGCTGCCTTTTAGCAAAGGGGATACGTTCGGTCGCGCGGAAATCACGGAAGTGCTGGAATTTTTGACTGAGGAGCAAGTGCTGCACTACTCTCGCGGCAAATGGTTCTGGATGAACGATTCATTCCCAGCACACAACATCAGTCTGCGCTCGGCATCCCAGGAAAACGTGGTCATCATCGATATTAGCGAACGCGGCAACGAGCGGGTCATCGGGGAAATGGACCGGTTCAGCTCGATGACGCTTTTGCATGACGAAGCGATTTATTTGCACCAGGGAACGCAGTACCAGGTGGAAAAGCTGGACTACGAGGAAAAGAAAGCGTACGTCCGGGAAGTGCAGGTCGACTATTATACAGACGCCAATCTGGCGGTGCAGCTGAAAGTGCTGGAGCAGGACCAGACGCGCCACCACGGGCAGAGTGTCGTTGCCTACGGCGAAGTCTCGGTGCACGCCATGGCGACGATTTTCAAGAAAATCAAGTTTGAGACGCATGAAAATATCGGTTCGGGGCCGATTCATTTGCCTGAGGAGGAGCTGCACACGAACGCAGCGTGGATCGGTTTTTCCGACTCGCTGCTTGCAGAGATCGGGACGGAGGACGTGGAGCGGGGGCTGGTTGGACTGGCCCACGTATTGCAGCACGTAGCGCCACTTTTTGTCATGTGTGACCCGATGGACTTGCATGTGATTCCCCAGCGCAAGGCTGTGCATTCTCAAGAGCCGACGATTTTCCTGTACGACCGCTATCCGGGCGGCATCGGGCTATCCGAGCAAGTGTACAAGGAAATGGAGACGATTCTCACGCAGGCGCAGCAGCTGATCAGCTTTTGTCCGTGTACATCCGGCTGTCCTTCCTGCGTAGGGGCGACTGATGACGGCAGCAAGGAGCTGGCGATGACCTTGCTGCGCATCGCTCAGGGAGGAAGCACATATGTCTCTTAAATCCAAGCTGCAACGGATGAAGGGACATATGGCGCTGGATTCGGAAAAAAGGGCGTCGTCCGCCGCAGCGAGGGCAGCTGAGGAAGCGCAGGGGCAGTCGGCTGCGGGATTGGCGGCCAAAGCAGACGGAGTGCTCGAAACAGCCGAGGTGTCGGCCAAAGCAGACGGAGTGCTCGAAACAGCCGAGGTGTCAGCAGAGGCAACCAGAGTGTCCGTTGCGGCTAAGGCATCGGCTGAAGTAGCTGGAGCGTTCGAAACGACCGAAGAATCAGCCAGAGCACCAAAAACGACTAAGATGTCCGCAGAGGAAGAAGTTACCGCATCAAGTCCCGCTGACTCAGAATCACTTTCTGCCATTCCCGCACAAGCAGGGAAACTGCCGATTCCTTTTGCAGACAAATGGAGCAGAATGCAGGCGTTCCCCTACTTTTGGGAAGACGAGCATGTCATGATTCGCGAGGTTCGCTATCCGATCGGGCAACGCCACGGGGCGTACACTTTTTCCCAGTTGAACGAGGCAATCGCTATCTGGGAAGCTTCCGGCAGAGAGCATCCATTGTCCGCAGCGGGCAAAAAAGCGGACGAGTTGCTGTTTTTTGATACGGAGACAACCGGGCTGTCCGGCGGCGCCGGGAATGCCGTCTTTTTGCTTGGTTACAGTCGTCTGGAAGGGGAAGAAGTTATTGTCCGCCAGCATTTCCTTCCGGCTCCGTATGCGGAAGCGACTCTGTACCAGTCGTTTCTCGAACAGGCGCAAAAGTCTTCGCATCTGGTGACGTTCAACGGGAAATCGTTTGACTGGCCGCAGGTGCGGACGAGGCATACGCTGGTGCGCGATCAGGTTCCCGCCTTGCCGACGTTCGGTCATCTCGACTTGCTGCACGGAGCCAGAAGGCTGTGGAAGGCTGAGCTGGAATCGTGTCGCTTGGGAATCATCGAGCAGGAAAAGCTGGACGTTTTTCGCGAAGATGATTTGCCAGGCTTTTTGGCTCCTGTACGGTACTTTGACTTTTTGCATTCGCAAGACCCTGACGTGATCGAAGGGGTGCTGCGGCACAACGAGACAGACGTTCTTTCGCTGATCACGCTGTACATTCACATGACCCGGCTGTTGACAGATCAGCCGGGCAACGACATTTCTGTTGCGGAACGATTTGAAATTGCCAGATGGTACGATGCACTGGGGGACCAGGAAGCGGCCATGGCGGGCTACCGCCTGGTTGCGGATAGCGACCATGTCTGGAGCAACCGGGCCAAGCTCGCCATCGGCCATTTGTACAAAAAGCAAAAGAACTGGCAGCAAGCGTTGACGGTCTGGGAAGCGTGCATAGCGTCGTCCGGCTACGTCCCGGAAGAGGTGTACATCGAGGCGGCGAAGCTGTGCGAGCATCAACTGGGCGATGCGGAAAAAGCATTGCGCTATACGCGGCAAGCTTACGAGCAGTGGAAAAAGCGGGGCACCTTGCTGCGAAACCGTACCCAAGCAGAAGCAGCCGCCTACCAAAAACGGATCCACCGCCTGCAAGCGAAAATGCAGGGAAATGCGGTGGAGCAGGAGAGCCTTTTGTCCGGGTTTTTGGATTGGTCGGATGAGCAGGAAGAAATGTAAATAGCGCAATAATGGTAGGCTCTGTCGGGAAAGCAGCAGCTATCGGTAAGCAGTAGCTACTGGGTAAAACAGCAGCTATTGGATCAGCAGAAGCATTAGCTAAAAAGTGTAGCTTTCCGATAAAAAAACAGCCTCCTTCCCAAACCGGGTGAGGCATTTTCTCAGTCTTCTATGTCAAAACGAAGCTTCGTTACTGGCCCGTCTTCCTTGAACCATTTGGCGACCGATTCGTACGAAGAATCAGTCAGCACTGGTACCGATATTTCCAGCGTGTGCGCGTCGACCCATGCCAAATCCGTGATGGGCAGCTCAAAAGACTCCGGTGATAGCAGCGGCCGCAGCTTTTCCTCGGCATTGTGGATCGGAAGCAGCTCCAGCTTCATCAAATCGATGATCGACAGATGATGCCGAATCACTTCATTCCCCTCATTTCTGCCAAGGAGGATCGCTGCGTACTTTTCGTCAGGCGATAAAATCGCTTGCTGAAAGATGCTGGAAGGGTCTAACGGAAGACTTTTGACATGGTCGTCTTGCAGGTGGACCAGAACATGACTGCATAATTTGGTGCCGCAGGCGTAGGCCACATCGGCAAGCAATCCATTTTTTCCAGACCAGAATGGCTCAACCACGATTCGTTCCATTTCAATCTTCTGCTCTTCGGGGGTGTACTCGTTCAAATAATTTTGCAGCCCTTGAATTTGATTGACGGGTAAATCATATTCTTTTGAGTCAAAGACAAAGGTTAGTGCTTCCCCCACTTCCGTCACAGCGCTGTCGGTTTGTTGAAAAGAGGCTGCTTCGTTGCTGCACCCGCTCAGTTGAATTAGAAGAAGCAGCTTCAATAAGATAGAGACAAGGAAGTTCCTTTTCATAACAGCTCCTTTTCGGCTATATACGCTTGATTTTACAATATTTTCTATTCTTTTGCGTTTCTACAGCAAAGAGATGAATCCTGCACAAAACAGCCGCTAAAAAACGCTCATGACCGTGTAATGAAAAACAGACCCTCTGATTGGAGGGTCTTGCCGTTTATTTAACATATCTCTCCCGATACTCCTCCGCCAGCATGGACATCAGGATCGAATCGTGATAAGCATGGTTGTAAAAGAGCGCTTGACGCTGCACGCCTTCGCGCTGGAAGCCGAGCTTTTCATAAGTGTGGATCGCCCGGTCATTGTAGGCGAATACGTTCAGCTCGATCCGGTGCAGGTTGAGAATGCCAAACCCGTAGTCGAGCATCAACAGCAGCGCCTCACTGCCGTAGCCTTTGCTCTGGTAGGCGGGTTGATGGATGGCAATGCGAATGTAGGCGTTGCGGTTGAAAGGATCGATATCGCCGAGCTGAACGTCGCCAATCACCTCATCGTTTTCGCACAAGGCGATCGCAAGCAGCACGCTGGTAGAATCGTGCCTTTTGCTCTCAAAATATTGCTCGATTTGCTCGCGGGTAAAGTGCTTTTGCGTGCCTGTCAATTTGCGTGTATCGCTGCTGTAGAGCGAATGATAGTAAAAGTCCACATCGTCCTGTCCAAAAGGGCGGAGATAGACGCGCTGTCCCTCCAGAAAACGGACGGGGGCGCTGTATTCGTTATGAGTAGACATGTTTGCTGTCCTCCTTGCCAGATTCGCTTTTTAACAGCATAGTGGACAAGTGTATACTTGAAAATGCACAGTTTGCTAAAAAACAAAAGGACAGATGAGGGAGCATACACGATGCTGCTGTTGACACCCAAATGGAACGAAGCGACAAACGAGCCGCAATATGTGCAGCTGTACACGTATATCAAAAACGAAATCATTGCGGGCAGACTGGCGGAAAAAGTTCGCCTTCCTTCCGTCCGCAAGCTGGCAGATTCGCTTGGCCTGAGCACGACACCTGTAGAAATGGCCTACCAGCAGTTGCTCGCCGAAGGATTCATTCAGAGCAGACCGCGCAGCGGCTACTTCGTGGAAAAGCTGCCCGATCCCGAATTTTCGCCAAAAGAAAAAAGGCAGCATGAACACTTAGGATGGAACCGACCGACTGTGCGTGATGCACGAAACTACCAATACGATTTTCATATGTCGCAAAACGATTTTTCTCTTTTTCCGTACACGCTCTGGCGCCGATTGTACAATCAACTACTGTGCCCGGCGCGGGAAGAAGATTTGTTCTATGGAGATCCGCAGGGCGAGCCGGGGCTGCGTCGGCAAATCGCCGATTATTTGCACAGGTATCGCGGAGTAACCTGTTCGCCGGATCAAATCGTCGTTGGAGCCGATCAGTTCGGGCTGCTTTCGCTCATCTGTCTGATGCTCAAGCCGCAGTTGGAGCGCATCGGCGTGGAAAATCCGGGCTACCTGCTCTATGCCAATACATTCCGCCAGCATGGATATGAGACGGTGCCGATTTCACTCACGGAGGACGGGATCGATGTTTCCGAGCTGTACGAGTCGCAGGTGCGGCTCGCCGTCGTTTCTCCCTCGCACCAATATCCGCGCGGGATGATCATGCCTGTCTCCAAGCGGTTGCAGCTGTTGGAGTGGGCGCAAAACGTCAACGGGTACATCATCGAAGACGACTACGACGGCGAGTTTCGCTACCACGGCAGGCCGATTCCTGCGCTGCAAGGGCTGTTGCCGCAAAATAATGTCATCTACATGGGCGGCTTCGCGCAAGTCATGGCGCCTGCGCTCGGCATCTGGTACATCGTTTTGCCAAGCTCCTTGCTGGATGTCTACTACACCTTGCTGCGCGACACTTTGCTGGAGCAGTCAGCGTCGCGGCTGCATCAACGCGCGATGGAAGCATTCATGCAAAACGGCCATCTGGAAAAGCACGTCCGCAAAATGCGCAGCCTGTACCGGAAAAAGCACGATGCCCTGCTGGCAGCCGTTCAGAAGCATTTTGGCGAGCGGGCTGCTGTGATCGGAGCAGATGCCGGATTCCACGTATTGCTGCGCGTCTACAGCGAGCGGTCGGAAGAAGAGCTGAAACGGCTGGCGATTCAGGCGGGAGTGCGGGCGTCTTCTGCGGCTTTTACATGGCTCAAGCCGCCTGCGGACATGCCCAAAGAATTTTTCCTCGGCTTCTCAGGCATTGCCCTCGACCAGATCGAACCGGGAATTGCAGCTTTGTGCCAGGCGTGGTTTGGCGACAGTTGACAACAAGCAAGCGGGATACGATGGTCGATTTGGCCAGCCGGGCAGATTTTCCAGGACGGATTTGCGCGTCAGGTACGAGTTGAGTGAAAATGAGGTAATGATTGATTGTTTATGATCTTTGTTGATTTTTACTGAGCCTTCACATAAAATTAAATCAATACCAATTTAATCCTTTTGTGTATGTAAAACCCTTTGGCGTGGAGGGGGAAATGAAATAGCAAATGATTGAAAAAAAGTATCTCAAATCAAATGAGGTCATGGACTATTTGGGAATTTCTAAAGCAACACTGACGAGGTACATTTAACAAGGTATGCCAGTTTATAGACTGTCGGCACGTAAAACTTGTTTGGCCCTCAATTAGTAAATGAATGGCTTAAAAAACGTTCTGAAGGCTAATTAAAAGAGAAGCCTCTCACTAATGTAGAACGCGCTTATCAACGCCATCGAAATAGCACTTTTTTGGAGATATAAATTAAGTGATAGGGTAAAGTCGGGAATTGTAATTTTTAATGAATTTACAAAAGCTTAAAAGTAATTTTATGGGGGTATGCTTTAATGTCTAACCATATGAAAAGAAGATATCTAATTAGTTTGTGCGCTTCAATATTATGTCTGATAATTCTTTTTATTCTTGCGTATAGTCAAAATATTGAATGGTTAAAAGAGTATAGTTTTCTTAAGATATATTTAATCTCCATAATAGTTCACATAGTAACTCATTGGGTAACTGGATTTTTCAGGATAAAAAAAGTTTAAAAGAATAACGGAGACAAAAAATGTAAGAGTATTTTAATTTGCTCTTACATTTTTTTATTTATATGGAAAATTATATGTGTATTGTTAAAAATATAAAAATAATACAAAAAATTAACTAAAAAGGATAAAATTAGAAGAAATTACAATTATTTCTGTAGAAATGTAGAAAAAAGCCGTACCAAGTAGAACTTTGGCGAGTCACCCTTGGTAGCGGCTTAGCGTGAACCCCTTTCTTGTTGTGAAAAAGGGCTACATCCTTTTAATTAAACAACAAAAGTCCCTTTTACTGCAACAAAAAAGAGGTTAATTTCTGCCGGGAAAGGGGAGGAATGACAACTTTTTTGTTTCGAAACTAAATTAATTGAAGGGACTGTAAAAATGTTGAAAATGAAAAGACTTTTAGCGATGGTAATGACTTTTGCTCTAATGTTAGTGGGGGTTGCAGGATTCGGCGCTTCTTCAAATGTTGCTCAAGCAGCAAAAGGAGATGTTGTTGGTGTAGTAGTAAAAAGGCAAATATATCATAAATCTCAATGGAGTCAGGCTAACTGGTCGCAAACAGATTATGAGTTTTATTTGATGGCCCCACAAGCGCGTAAATTTGCAAAAAATTACGATACAGGCTATGCAGAGGCAGCTGCTGAATATCTCATGGGCTTAATTCCAACTGTGGGGCCGTACATGGCTGGTATTGCAGTACTCACTTCGATTTACGATAGTGATTTTGGTACTGAAATTCGGGATCGATCTGAGCGTGGTCCTGTAAAGTTTACTGTAACGCAGAATAAATACGGAAAATTTTATGGGCCGGTGACTACTTGGAGTGGTGATGTTGATAGAGTCAAATTAGGTGACACTACTTATAGTACTGTAGTCGACTATGATTACCTATATAAGTAATGAATCGTTAATAACTTTTTTTTCTAGTTGACTCTAGTGTTAAGCTTGGAAGTTTTACGGTGGTATGCAAGCCTGGCTCGATCAAAATGTAGCAAATTTCCGGTTTAATCGATGAAGTTGAGGGTGGTGTCAGCGACGCTGGTACTACCCCAACTAATAAAACAGCGAAATATGCGCATTGTAATGAGCTGTTTAGATCCATCTTTAAGTGGAAATTCAATAGTGCAGTTATGGCGTACAGTTCTAGGGGCGAAAACCTCTTTAGGTACCTGTGCGTTTTTTGTTTTTCCAGTCTTCTAGCGCATGAGGGAGCTGCAAAATACGAATGTTCAATGGTCTCAATGTTTCTAAGGTAGTAACTTCTTTCGGATCAAAACCATACTCTCTAAGGAAGTTGATATGTTCCTAGGCTAATGGAGACATGTGTTTTAGTAAGCCTTCTCGTAAGACTCTTTACACTTAGCGGATCAGTTCAGACTTCTCTCGATCATTTGCTTAGTGTTCAAGCAATAGCTAGAGCGCATTTTCGTAGGAAATTTGGAATGTTTTTCTGTGACAGTTCATTTCGATCGGGAATTGCCGCTTTGTGCCAGGCGTGGTTTGGCGACAGTTGACAAGTTGACAACAAGGAAGCAGGCAAGTATGCTACTTGTTGTAGTCACAGGAAAATATAGAAAACAAAATATTTTCCTGAGTTTTCGAGAGGAGCTTTCCTGAACATGCAAGAGCGAATTTTACAATGCGCCCAGCAGGAAATCGAAACGAGAGGCATCCGTTTTACGATGGCCGATTTGGCTCGCCGGGCGGGAATCAGCACAAAGACGCTGTACGCAAGTTTTCCCTCCAAGGAAGCGCTTATCGAGAGGATCATTGCAGATAGCATCGAGGAATTGAAGGCCGAAGAAGACCGGATTTTGTACGATTCAAACCTCGGTTTGCAAGAAAAAATGCGCGAGCTGCTGGCTTTGGTGCCGGGCGGATTTTCCAGGACGGACTTGCGCGTCTGGTACGAGTTGAAGCGCTATTATCCTGCGCAGTGGCAAATGATTGAAGAGGTTTACCAAGAAGAGTGGGAGCATGTCCGCGTGCTTTTGGAGCAAGGCATCGAGGCAGGCGTGTTCCGCCGCGTGCAGCTGCCCATCTTGATTTTGATGTATACAGGTGCGCTCGAACAGTTGATTGACCAACAGTTGTCAGCCAGCTACCAGATGACAATCGCGGAAGCGTTGGATGCGATTATCGATATTTTGCTCGGCGGTGTGCTGGCTTCGTCAGCGGAGAAAGGGGATCAGGGAGAATGAGTTGGGTGTATTTGCTGCTGGCGATTTTGCTGGAGGTAGCGGGAACGACTTCCATGAAGCTGTCGGAAGGGCTGAGCAAGCCGATCCCTACTGTGTTGATGTTTGTTTTTTACGTGCTGTGCTTTTCTTCGTTGAGCCTCGCGCTCAAAGAGATGGAGGTGGGCACTGCCTATGCGATCTGGTCCGGGCTGGGCACGGCGATTATTGCCCTGATCGGTGTCATCATCTTCAAGGATGCCTTTACCGTGAAAAAGATGGTGGCGGTCGGGTTGATTATTGCGGGCTGCGTCCTGCTGAATCTCGGTGACGGCGCACATGCCCAAGAGCCTGCAAAAGCGCAGCAGGACGGGGGATTGACGGTCAAATGAGCAGAGCGAAGCCCAAGCTGTTCTGGTTTTTCTGGCTGACGGATGTGGCTTTCATCGTCTACTGGGCGATTGTGTTTTTCGGGCTGTTGCCTGCGGAGTACATGTACCAGGATTATCGCGATCCGAACCTAGTGGCGTGGAACTTGTCCTTTTTTCCTCTGGATATGCTGGTTTCGCTCACGGGGTTCGCGAGCCTCTACAGCTACCGGAGGGGGAGCGACAACTGGAAGCCGCTCGCCATCGTTTCGCTCGTGCTCACATCGTGCTCCGGCTTGCAGGCGATCGCCTTTTGGGCGTTCAAGGCTGACTTCGACTGGTCGTGGTGGTTGCCGAACTTGTTTTTGCTGATCTATCCCCTGTTTTTTCTGCCGGGCTTTCTAAGGGCGGAAAGCGTGGGGCGAAAAGGCTGCAAGCCGCAGTGCGAAGCGCAAAGCCAGCCATGAACCAAAAAAGCTGCGATTGAAAAGAAAACGGATTCTTGACAGATTTTATATGTCCACTATATAGTAGGACATAAGTTAATAGTGCTGTGGAGATTGGGAGATCAGCTAATATTTGCAAAAAGAGGGCAGCGCCCTGCATTTTTGCGAGTATTGGCTTTTTTGTTTTCTCTATAAACGACGCAAAGGAGTTGGGCGAAATGTAAGCGCTTCGAAATTGGGTTGCCCGCGACGCGATGTGCAGTCTCTTAGAACAAGGTGTTTTCCAAATAAGGGGGTAAGGGACATGTCTGTTTACGTAGGAGAGTTGATCGGGACGATGATCCTGATCATTTTGGGGGCAGGTGTATGCGCCGGCCAAAGCTTGAAAAAGGCATACTCGCAAAATGGAGGCTGGATTGTCATCACGCTCGGCTGGGGTCTTGCAGTCGCATGCGGTGCTTACGCCGTAGGCAGCATTAGCGGCGCGCATCTCAATCCGGCGCTTACGATCGCACTGGCCAGCATCGGTCAATTTCCGTGGGAGCAGGTGCCGGGCTACGTCATCGCGCAACTGATCGGGGCATTTATGGGAGCGACTTTCGTCTGGATTTTTTACTACCCGCATTGGCGCGAAACAGATGACGCAGCAGCCAAATTGGGGATTTTTGCCACAGGGCCAGCGATTCCAAACACAGTAGCCAACTTGTTTAGCGAAATTTTAGGTACTTTCTTCCTCGTGCTTGGTCTTCTGGCGATTGGAGCGAATAAATTTGCAGAAGGATTGAATCCGTTTGTCGTCGGTTTCCTCATCGTGGCAATCGGCTTGTCTCTTGGCGGAACGACTGGTTACGCGATCAACCCTGCCCGCGATCTGGGGCCGCGCATCGCGCACGCCCTGCTGCCGATTCATGGCAAAGGTCATTCCAACTGGGGATATGCGTGGATTCCGGTTGTCGGTCCGATCATCGGAGCAGTGGGCGGCGCGTTCTTTTACAAATGGACGTTCACTGATCACAGCTTGACAGGGGTTGTAGGCTTGGCTGTATTTATGGTCATCGCCATAGCCGTAGGCGCTGCCAGCAAAAAATCGAATGCAGCAAGTGCGACTGGCAAAGAACGTCTGGTGACAGACCGGGCGCGTTCCCAATCGCATTGACGATATAGAAGTTTTCACCCATAAAAAAAGAAGCAGGGAAAATACCCTGCCTGTAGCTAAATAGAAAAGATCCGATGCTTCTATTATAAGGAGGAATAGCCGCTATGGACAACAAATATATGCTTTCGCTCGACCAAGGAACGACAAGCTCTCGCGCTATTTTATTCGATAAATCCGGTGCGATCATCGGGGTTGCCCAGAAAGAGTTCACGCAAATTTATCCGAAGCCGGGTTGGGTGGAGCACAACGCGGAGGAAATTTGGGAGTCGCAATTGGAAGTATTGAAAGCGGTATTGTTGGAAAATCACGTGAAGCCGGAGCAAATCGCGGGCATCGGGATCACGAACCAGCGGGAAACGACCGTTGTCTGGGATCGTCACACCGGAAAGCCGATCTACAATGCGATTGTTTGGCAGAGCAGACAGACCATCGATATTTGCAACCAGCTCAAGGAGCAAGGTTACGAGCAAACCGTGCGGGAAAAAACCGGACTGTTGATCGACGCGTATTTTTCCGGAACAAAAGTAGCGTGGATGCTCGAACACGTGGAAGGTGCGAGAGAAAAAGCAGAGCGCGGCGACCTGCTGTTCGGCACGATCGATACGTGGCTGATCTGGAAGCTGACAAACGGCAACGTGCACGTGACCGACTATTCCAATGCTTCGCGCACATTGATGTTCAACATTCACACGCTGGAGTGGGACGACGAGCTGCTCGCCATGCTGCACGTTCCGAAAGCGATGCTGCCGCGCGTCTGCCCATCCAGCGAGTTGTACGGATACACCGATGAAAAAGTGTTCCAGGTGCAGATTCCGATTGCCGGAATCGCGGGCGATCAGCAGGCTGCCTTGTTCGGGCAGGCGTGCTTCTCCGAGGGCGCTGCGAAAAATACGTACGGCACAGGTTGCTTTATGCTGATGAACACAGGCGAAAAGGCGGTTGCTTCGAAAAACGGGCTGTTGACGACGATTGCCTGGGGAGTAGACGGCAAAGTCGAGTATGCGCTGGAAGGCAGCATTTTCGTGGCGGGCGCGGCGATTCAATGGCTGCGCGACGGACTGAAGCTGATCGAAAAGTCATCCGACTCGGAAAAGCATGCGATGGCAGTAGACAGCACGGATGGAGTATACATGGTTCCGGCCTTCGTCGGTTTGGGAGCGCCATACTGGGACATGGAGGCAAGAGGAGCGATCTTCGGTTTGACTCGCGGTACGACCGAGGATCATCTGATTCGCGCTGCCCTGGAATCGTTGGCGTATCAAACGCGTGACGTGCTGGAAGCGATGGAAGCCGATTCCGGGATCAAGCTGCAAAAGCTGGCTGTTGATGGCGGAGCGGTAGCCAACAACTTCCTGATGCAGTTCCAGTCCGATATTTTGGCGACAGAAGTAGAGCGCCCGCGCGTCAACGAGACGACTGCACTCGGTGCTGCTTACTTGGCGGGGCTTGCTGTCGGCTACTGGAACAGCAAGGAAGACATCGTGCACAACAAAGTCGTCGAGCGTTCGTTTGTGCCTGATCTGGCCGAGGAAAAACGCCAGGAGTTGTACGAGGGCTGGAAGCAGGCTGTCAAGGCGACGATGGGTTACAAGATTAGGCATTGATTTTTGCGCCAAAGAGGAATAGAGTAAAGATAAGTTAATCATTTGCTGTGGAGACCGTGGAGACAGCCAGTATCAAAAGGGCAATGGACAATGTCGTTGCTTCTTTTGGATATTGGCTGTTTTTTGTTTTTTCGTCAGAAAGGATGAGATCAACGATGAACGCTCAACGAAAATTGTCATCATTTACGCGTCAGGCATGTCTGGAAGAAATGGCGAGCAAGCGCCTCGATCTTTTAATCATCGGAGGAGGCGTCACCGGAGCGGGGATTGCCCTTGACGCCGCTTCGCGCGGACTTACCGTAGGACTGGTAGAAAAGCAAGACTTTGCCGCAGGTACGAGCAGCCGTTCGACCAAGCTCGTCCACGGAGGATTGCGTTACTTGAAGCAGGGCGATGTGCAGCTCGTGCGCGAGGTGGGCAGAGAGCGCGCCATTTTGTATCGCAATGCTCCGCACATCGTCATTCCGGAAAAAATGATCTTGCCGATCGTGGAAAAAGGGACGTACGGCAAGCTGGCTACGTCCGTCGGCTTGTACATTTACGATGTGTTGGCGGGCGTCGAGCGCAAAGAGCGCCGCATCATGCTGAACAAACAGCGGACGATGGAAGCAGAGCCGCTTTTGCGCACGGATATTTTAAAAGGCGGCGGACTGTACTTCGAATACCGCACCGACGATGCCCGTCTGACGGTCGAAGTCATGAAGACAGCGCGCGCGCACGGGGCTTTGTGCACAAACTACACGGAGGCAACCGAGTTTATTTACGAGAACGGCAAAGTGACAGGCATTCGTGCGAAAGATTTGCTGTCCGGCAGCGAATACGAGCTGTACGCGAAAAAAATCGTCAACGCCGCAGGCCCATGGGTCGATCAACTCAGGGAAAAAGACCGTTCCTTGTACGGCAAAAGACTGCACCTGACCAAAGGCGTCCACCTCGTTGTTCCGTACAACCGACTGCCGCTCAAACAATCCGTTTACTTCGATGTCTCGGACGGACGCATGCTGTTTGCGATTCCAAGGAATAACAGCACGTATATCGGCACGACAGACACGAACTACCAGGGAGTGCTGGAGCGCCCGACGGTGACGCGTGAAGATATGGAGTACGTGCTTCGCGCCGCCAACGAAATGTTCCCGACTGCCAAACTGACCGAGCAGGATGTCAGCTCCAGTTGGGCAGGGCTGCGACCGCTGATTCACGAGGATGGCAAATCGCCTTCCGAGCTGTCGCGCAAGGACGAGATTTTTTATTCGAATAGCGGGCTGATTACGATTGCGGGCGGCAAGCTGACCGGATTCCGCAAGATGGCAGAGCGCATCGTGGACGTAGTCGCCAAACAGTTGACGGCAGAAGAAGGAAGATCGTTCAAGCCGTGCCAAACGGACACAATCGTGCTGTCGGGCGGCGAGTTCGCCTCCGGGAAAATGATCCCTGCCTATGTGAAAAAGCAAGCAGAGCGGGTGCGCGATTTTGGCATCTCGGAAGAGCAAATTCGCGTTCTTGTAGGAAAGTTCGGCAGCAATAGCGAAAAAATAGTAACAGCGTGTCTTGAATACATTGCCAACAACGAGACACAGTCGGCGGCGGAAGCGCTGCTTTTGGCTGAGCTGCACTACGCACTGGAAGAAGAAATGGTCATGACTGTCAGCGACTTTTTGATCCGTCGCACAGGCCGACTGTTTTTTGAACGCGATTCATTGGAAAGCATATACCCGATGGTGGCCGACGAGCTGGCCAACAAGCTGCATGCGGACGCAGAGCAAAAAGACCGGGACTTGAAAGCTTTTGCCGAGGAATACCATCTAGCCAAAACATTTCAATAGGGGTGACTCCTGATTGGCCAACCAGATTAATCAGCCTATTCTTCCGGCTGCCCGAACACTGAAAGAATTTGACGAGCTGATGGAGACGTGCTACGAACGCATTATTTTGCTGAACGCCCATGTAGCGCAAGTAAAGCCTTTGGGCAAGCGGGCGAGAGCGTTTGGAAAAAAACTGCTCATTCACGCCGACCTCATCGACGGATTGAAGTCGGATGAGTATGCGATGGAATTTCTTGCGCAGGAAGTGAAGCCTGACGGAATCATCACGACGAGAAACAGTGTGGTTTTGGCCGCGAAGAAAAAAGGGCTGATTTCCATCCAGCGTCTTTTCCTGATCGATACGATGGCATTGGACAGCAGCCTTACGCAGCTGGAGCGGACGAAACCGGATTACGTGGAAGTGCTGCCGGGGATCATCCCGCATTTGATCGAGGAGATCATGGAGCGGACCCGTATCCCGATCATCGCAGGTGGCTTCATCCGTACGAAGGAAGACGTGGATCGGGCTTTGCAGGCAGGTGCGACCTCTGTCACTACCTCCCGCAGAGAGCTGTGGGCAAAATCATAGGATAACAAGGGCGAATCCAGCAAAAAGCCGGACATTCCAAGCGGGGAATGTTCCGGTTTTTTGCCTTTTGGCGCGTCAGGCGTCTTAGGCATGCAGCTGGGAAAGGTAGTAGAAAACATAGGTAGATACCTGATTTTTCCTCTGGGAAAGATAGTTGTCTATGCGGCTTTACCTCCTCTGGCATATATACATATAGTCATCCAAAAACAAGAGGAAAGAAGGCGACAGCATGAATTATCAAAGTTCGCAATGGCAGTCCTCGTATTCTTCTTCGACTGGGCAATCTTCCTATTATCCATGGCAGCGGGATGGTCAACGCCCTCCTGGCTGGGATCATCGCGGCGGAGGAAGCTCGCAAGGCTGGAACCGCAGACGCAGATGTCCTGACCGTTGCCGCAACTGTCCGCCCCAATGCTGCGGCCGTCGTCATTGGTAATTTCTCTCTTAAAAAGAGCCAATCTTCCACATTAGCGGGAGATTGGCTTTTTTCAATGCGGGGCTGCATGGCTTGGTCCGTTGCAGGTCAACGGCTGAGAACGATTCCCATTCTGCGGACACCTTCTTCTATGCCGTCCTCGGAAACATTGCCGTACCCAATCACAATCTTGTCTTCATGTCTGCCTTTCCCAATCGCATGTTCCTCCACAGGGTAGACGCGCACGCCAGCAGCTTCCAGTGCAGTCAAGACATCCGGTGTAAAGGAGATGCCGTCAAAAGCAGCGACGATGTGCAGCCCGGCAGCTTCTCCCCAGATGGTGGCGCGATCGGCAAACGTGCGGCGCAGCGCCTCTATCAGGCATTGGCGCCGTTTTTTGTACAGCTTTTTCATTTTGCTGATGTACTTTTCCAGATGGCCTTCCTCGATGAAGCGACCGAGAGCGAGCTGTTCGAGCGAAGGCGTGTGCAGGTCGGACAGCCATTTGGCTTTGTGATACCGCTCGACCAATGTTTCCGGCAGGACAAGGTAGCCGAGGCGCAGGCCAGGCGACAATATTTTGCTGAAGGAGCCGATGTAGATTACCCGCTCGGGGGCCAACCCCTGGATCGAGCTGATGGGCGGGCTCTCATAGCGAAATTCGCTGTCGTAATCGTCCTCGACGATGTAGCAATCGACTGAGCGCGCGTATTGGATCAGCTGGATTCGCCGCTGGATCGTCAGCGTAGTGCCGAGCGGAAACTGGTGGGATGGCGTCACAAAGGCAAAACGGGGTCTGCTGCCAGCGAGTGGCGAAGGCAGACTGTGCATGTTCATGCCGTACTCGTCAACGGGAACCGGACAAAGTCTGGCTCCTGTCGAGGTGAAGATCGACTGGATATCCTGGGTGATCGGGTCTTCGATGAGCACGCAGCTTTCGCGGTTCAGCAAAACTTTGGCAATCAAAGTAAGCGCCTGAGTCGCGCCGGAGGTCATGACGATTTGCTCAGGAGTGCATTGCACGCCGCGCGTCCGGTACAGATAGCGGCTCAGTACATCGCGTAGCTCAGCGCGTCCCTCGGGCCGATTGTAGCCGAAAGCCGACAAGGGGGCATCGTGGCACACCTGTTGTACGGTTTTGCCCCACAAGCTGCGGGGAAATTGTTCGAGCGCAGGCACGCCTGAACGAAAATCAATGAGGTGCTCCGGCTGATCGCCTGCCGAGGGGAGCGGTCGTTCCTGTCCGCGAGCGAACTGCTCCAAATAAATGCCTGCGGCGACAAAATAGCCCGAGCCTTGTCTGCTTTCGATATATCCTTCAGCGAAAAGCTGGTCGTAGGCTTCGATCGCGACATTTCGGGAAATGCGCAGCTCTTGCGCCATTTTTCGGGTGGAAGGCAGCTTGAAGCCGGCTGCCCAGTCGCCGCGCAATATTTTGTCGCGAAATTCTGTATAAATTTGCCGGGTCAAAGGAATCGGCTTGTCCCGATCGATGGGCACCCATAGCATGGCGAATGCGCCTCCTTTCCAACTGGTCCTGTCCAAACAGGCCCAAACTGGATCTGATCGTCTCCAGCTTATCATGTTAGGGTGAGGGAAGAGAAGATTGCCCAGTCAAAGGAGAGAGTGCATGTGAACAACCAGGAAAAGCAGACTGCCCACGTATTGAAAACCATCGCCCGGGATGAGAGCATCAAGCAATTTGTCCAAAGCACCCCCCAGTTGTACAAGCTGCTTTTATCCGCCGCGAAGCGCTATGTAACGGGCGAGACTCGTGAAGAAGCGATGCATGTTGCCGCCAAACTAAAGCAGTGGGGCTATCAGACATCCATCGAGTACATCGGGGAAAATACGCTGGACGAAGCAACGGCACAGCTTGCCAAGCGGGAATTTTTGCAGGTAGCGAAAGACTGTTCCCGGCTGGACACCGCTGCCAACATTTCGTTTGATCTCTCGCATCTGGGGCTGTTGATTCAGCCGAAGACCGCGCTGGAACACGTAAAGGAAATGGCGGAATGCGCCAAAGCGCACGGGCAGTATTTGATGATCAGCATGGAGGAGTCGGAGAAAACCGAGGCGATTTTGCAAATATACGAGCGCCTGACAGAGCGCCACGCTAACGTAGGCATCACGCTTCAGGCCCATCTGCACCGCTCCGTGGACGATCTCAAGCGACTGCTGCATCTGCCAGGAAAAATTCGCCTCGTCAAAGGAGCGTTCCAGGAGCCGCAACAACTGGCGCTGCCGAGGTCGGCGGAGCTGAACGAGCGGTATTTGCAACTGGCTGAGCGGTGCGTGGAGGCTGGTCACGAGTGCGCATTGGCAACGCATGACCAGGCGATTGTGGCTGCCCTCTGTGAACGAGGTTACTTGCAGCGGCCGAATGTGGAGCTGGAACTGCTCTACGGCGTGCGGCCCGAATTGGCCCGCGAGCTGCGCAAAAAGGGGTTGCCCGTGCGGGTGTATTTGACGTATGGAACCGAGTGGTACTTGTACTTGTGCCACAGGCTTGCCGAGCATCCGGCGCATGTGCATCAGGCAATCGCGGACATGTTCGATCCGACCCGGATTCGCGATTCCGAGTACGACACAACCAGAGTCGAAGCATGAGACGAAAAGCTGCCTCCTTTCCGTGCGGGGCAGCTTTTTGCATACACTCCACCTGCGATGAAGGCCAATCGTTCCCCTTTGCAAAATTAACTGTAGCTTTTTTCCCGTCAATCGCGTCTTAATTTGTATGAAAAAGACGAATAGACTGCAAACGAATTGACCATGGAGGTATTGAGGGAATGAAAATGGTGAAGGGCAAGCGATGGCTGCTTTCCATGTTCGCGCTCCTGTTGCTGCTGGTGTTGGGACTTGTGCACCAAGGGGCGGTCGCTCTGGCAGAGGGCACGATCCAGCTGAGGGTGAGCGCAGGGATCGATGGCGCGTACAAGGAAGCAGGGCAAGTGCCGATTGTGGTGACTGTAACAAATGGAGGCGCTGATACGGAAGGCAACCTGATGGTAGCGACGGGGAACAGAGGGAACAACCAGTATTCCGCCGCCTATTACCAGCCAGTGTCGATCGCCAAAGGCGTGACCAAGCAAGTAACGATCATGGTGCCTGGTTCAGAGCTGTACAACAGTACGTATGTAGCCATGATGGTAAACGACAAGATCGTAGCGCAAGCGCCCTTGAATGGTCAAAGCTACAGTAACGATATGGTAATGATCGGGGTACTGGGGCAAAACGCAGATACCGCGAATTTCCTCTCGGCGCTGCCGCGGGATACGTTTCCAAATCCGGCGAAAGCAGTGCCGATGAAGCCGGAGAATGTTCCGACTTCTGGCGTGCAGCTGCAAATGCTCAACATGCTGATCCTGAACAATTTTGCCCTGGATTCGTTGAATGAGCAGCAAATTCAGGCGATACGCGACTGGACAAAAGCCGGGGGCAAGCTCGTTCTGGCAGGTGGTGCCCAGTACAAGAAAACCGCAGGAGCGCTCGCTGACCTCTCTCCTGTGGAAGTGACCGGGACTACGAGCGTGAAGTCGCTGTCCAACTTGAAGACGGATAAAACGAAGCCCGTTGAGCTGACGGCTCCGTTTACGGTCAGCAACGGTACAGTAAAAGCCGGGAAAGTGCTGTACAGCGAGGGAACAATCCCGCTGTTTGTCGTACATAACGTAGGGGAGGGCAAAGTGCTGTACGCAGCCTACGATCTGGCGGAGGAGCCTGTCGCCAGTTGGGCCGGGAACAGCCGCTTCTGGTCTGACCTTTTGATCAAAGCGTTTGGTTCCTCGCTCGGCGACTTCAAGTCGTCTTCGCTTGACGGCATTTGGCCGCTGCGCGAAGCATCAGATATGAATCCGGACCTGAAAATTCCGGAAGTAAGCTGGTTTGCCCTGTTGTTCGGGATATATGCCCTGATTGCCGGACCTATTTTGTTTTTCATTTTGCGGGCATGGCGCAAACAAAGCTACATGTGGGGCATCGTGCCAGCTTTGGCGATTCTCACGGGGATCGGGATTTTCTCGTTTGGCGCTTTGCAGCGTGGTACGGGCGTCCTCGTCCATCAAGTGAGCTTCGTCCAGTTGCAAAACGATGGACAGGCAAAAGTAAACGGGCTTACCTCCTTTTTTGTGCCAAGAAACGGTGAGTATCGCCTGACTGTAAAAGGGCAAGGACAAGCCCAACCGCTTGCAGATCGGGAGCGGACAGATGTGATTCCTAAAATCTGGACTTCCACCCAGGCGGATCAAACGGATATTCAGTTCCGCGACGTAGAATTTTGGTCGACGCGCAAAGTGGCGACAGAGCATACGATTTCCGATGCAGGCAGCTTTGAGTCGAACTTGTCTTACAAAGAAGGAGCCTTAACAGGAACGGTTACGAACAAGACCAAGTTTGCCCTGCGCGATTTGACGATTTTTTCCGGTAACCAAGTGCAGGAAATTAGCGAGCTGGCACCTGGAGCAAGCATTGAAGTCAATCTGCCGTTCCAGCCAGCAGCCCAGGCGAGATGGAGCAATCGTCAATCGTACGCTACGACGGCGCTGCCTGCGCATCTGCGCTCCATTCAAACAGAGCAGACGCGTGAGCAAGTCATGATCGAAATGCTGGAAATGACTGATCGCAGAAACAATCAGAACGAAATCGTGAGAATCGCAGGCTGGACCAACCAATCGGTTGTCGATGCTGTCGTGCAAAACGAAAACACCAAGCTGGAGAGCCTTACACTAATTACTTCCGAACTGAAGGTGCAGCCTTCCAAAGACGGACATGTCTACTATCCGACAGGTACATTCGATGTCACGATGTCGGGAAGCTCCGTCCCGGTTGGCGATGAAGGGGACGGCTACCGCTTGCCGGCAGGAGACATTACCTTTGACTTCAATCTGAGTCAGGAAAACAAGAAGCTGAAGATCACAAACGTGTATTTGTACACCTGGTCGGATGACAACACGCCGTTTTCCAAGGAAGTGTACAACTGGAAGGCAAAAGCTTACGAGCCGTTTGAAAAAGCGTTCAACAACACCGTCATGTCAGGCGACAAAGCTGCCCTGTACGTGTCGGCAGACGGCATGATGCGCATCAAGTTTGCCCATCAGCTGCCTGATGAACGCCATATCGGCATTCCGAATGTGAGCGTGGAAGGGAAGGTGAGCCAGCAGTGATCCAAATTCGCAATTTGCAAAAGAGCTACGGGAAAATGCAGGCGTTGAAGGGCCTGACAATGGACATTGAAAAGGGCACGGTTTTCGGTTTCGTCGGCCCGAATGGGGCAGGAAAATCTACGACCATGTCCATTTTGGCTACCTTGCTTGCCCCTACGAGCGGCAAAGCGTACGTGGGCGGCTACGAGGTGACGAGTCACCCGAAGGAAGTCCGCAAACTGATCGGCTACATGCCGGACTTTTTCGGCGTCTACGACAACTTGACGGCAGAGGAGTACCTGGACTTTTACGGTGCGAACTACGATATTCCGGCTGCGGAAAGAAAACAGATCATTCCGCAACTGCTCGATCTGGTCAATCTCAGCCACAAGCGCGACGCGTACGTTGATTCGTTGTCGCGGGGGATGAAGCAGCGGCTTGGGCTGGCCCGCTCCCTGGTGCACAACCCGGAAGTGCTGATTCTCGACGAGCCCGCCTCCGGTTTGGACCCGCGGGCGCGGATCGAGCTGCGCGAGATTTTGAAGGAACTGCGCGATATGGGGAAGACGATCATCATCAGCTCGCACATTTTGCCTGAGCTGGCAGAGATGTGCGATGTCATCGGGGTGATTGAAGAAGGGAATCTCGTCGCATTTGGACGAGTCGATGAGATTTACGCGAAAATGCAGGAGCAGCGCGTGCTGCGCATTCGCTTGACTGGCCAGCTTGAGGAAGCGATGACGCGGTTGCGTGAAATGCCTGTGATCACGAGCGTAACGCGCGAAGGAAGCTGGGTTGTCGCCGGGTTTGCCGGAAACGACGAGCAGCAGGTGGAGCTGTTGCGGGAACTGACGACAGCTGGTTATCCGGTGGCAGCCTTCAACGAAGCGGTGGGCGATCTGGAAGACATCTTTTTGGAAATTACGAAAGGGGTGGGCTCATGAACGTCCTGAGAAGATTGCGCAACCCTGTGTTATTCAACGAATGGAAATTGCGGATGCGGACGAACCGCGCCCCGTGGATCATTTTGTTTTACTTGCTGGTGTTGGGAACTATGACGTTGCTCGCCATCTTTTTCATGACGAATGGCGGCAGCTACTACAAGCCTGGCGAGACGCGGGAGCTGTTCATGATGCTGTCGATCTTTCAACTCGGCATGATCGGCTTTCTCGTTCCGGGTCTGACCGCAGGGGTAATCTCGGGAGAGCGCGAACGGCAGACGCTGAGCATCCTGCTGACGACAAACATAAGCGCCACGAGGCTGATTTTGGGAAAATGGCTGGCTTCGCTCAGCTTCATGATGTTTCTCGTGTTCGCCACCATCCCGCTGTACGCGATTGTCTTTTTGTATGGCGGGGTGTCTCCGCTGCAACTGATCAAAGTGTTCGGCTTCTACGTCGTTACCATGCTGGTAGTCGGCAGCATCGGCGTACTTATATCGACCTTGATCAAACGGACGGGAATTGCCACGGTCGTCAGTTATGCAGTCGTATTCGGTGTGGCGATCGGCACAAGCGTGCTGGCGGAAATTATTCGCCAGTTCATCCGTTATCAAAATCGGATGAATCAGGTGACTTCTCCGCCGAACTCCATCTGGCCCGATCTGTTGCACAGCATCAACCCGGTGTTTGCCATGCTGAACATTTTTGAAGAAGGGCCTGTCCAGGATTTGAGCAGCTTCACCAACGCCCAGAGCTTTTGGGCGAATGTCGATCCATTTTGGAATTACTGCCTGTTTTATGGGGGATTGACTGTTGTCTGCTTGTTGCTTGCGATTTACTTCATCCAGCCTGTGCGCGGACGGAAGCGCAAGGCGTCAGCCGGGGAGCAGTAAGCCATGTTTACCGCGAAACCGGACAATGAGCTGAAGTCGCTGCTGAAGCCAGTGCGCAGAAAGCTGCAAAACCAGGTACTGATCCAACAAATCACGTTGTACGGCTTGTGGGGGGCGGGGGGAAGCGGACTGCTTCTCCTCGCTGCCCGTTTTTGGCCGATCCCGTATTACGCGTGGCTGTCGGTAGCCATGTTTCCTCTAGGGCTGGCGATTGGCTGGATGAGCACGAAGTGGCGACAAACGACTTGGCAAAAGAGTGCGCAGGCGGCAGACGGCAACGGGCTTGCCCAGCGCGTGGAGACGGCGTGGGAGCATCGCGAAAGCACCTCCTCCGTCGCGGTCATGCAGCGGGAAGATGCGCTGCGGCATTTGCGCAAAAACTTGCCGGACATCATCGAGAGCATTCGCGTTTGGGCCGGGCTGAAAAACAGGTTGTTCGTCACAGGCGGTTTGCTTTTGCTGTGCTTGCTGCTCCTGGTTTGGCCCAATCCGCAAGATGTGCGGCTTCTTCAGATGGAGCAGGCAAAACAGGCAATCGCCAAGGTGGAAAAAGAAATCGAGGAAATCAAGGCGAAAACGAAAGCAAATGAAGGGTTGAGCGAGGCTCAGAAGAAACAGCTGGAAGAGATGCTGGAGCAAGCGAAGAAGAGCATCGCCAAAGCAGGCGATCCCGCCGGACGGCTCAACGCGCTGCGGGCGGCAGAAAAGCAGCTGGAAAAGCTGCGGGCAGCGGAGCAGAACAAGACAGCATCGCTGCAAAGCTTGCAACGCAGTCTCGGCAGCCAGAAGTCGACAAAATCAGTGGCCGACGCGTTGGCCAAAAGCGATCGCGAAGCATTGAAAACGGCGCTTGCCGAGATGGCAAAAGAGCTGGAAAAGATGAAAGAACAGGAGCGGGCTGATCTGGCCCGGGAACTGGAAAAAGCCGCAGAACAGTTGAAAAAGGATGCGGAATCCGCCAATGCGCAAGAGCTGGCGGATACGGCCAACCAACTGGCACAGGCCGCCAAGGAAATCGCAGCCGGGCAAGACCCGGAAGCGATGAAGGCGCTGGAAAACAGCCTGCTGCAAGCGATGGGAGCAACCCAGCAGTCCCAGCAGGCGATGCTCGCGGCCTCCCAGGCGGCAGCTTCGCTCAATCAGTCGCAGATGACGCTGGCAAGCGCCGCAGCTGCCGGAAGCAATAACGGGGCGAGTGGAACCGGAGCAGGCCAGGCAGTCCCTGCGTCGACTACCCCGGGAAACAACCAGGCAGCAACGGGCAGCGGAGCGTCAGCCAATGCGAACGCTGCGGCCAATCAGACGAATCAGGCGAATCCGCCTGCAAACGGCAACACAGGAGCAGGTCAAGGCAACGGCTCAGGAAAAGGTGCCGGGAACGGTGCGGGAAATGGTTCGGGAAATGGCGCCGGAGCAGGCGCAGGCGGCGGAAGCGGAAACGGAAATGGTCAAGGGCCGGGAGCCGGACTGGGCGCAGGAAAGCACGAGCTGGTCACGATTCCGACCAGCCGCATCGGCGGGGAAAATGGCCCTTCCGAAACGGTAGGCGGCCCTTTGGGAGCAGGTCCTTCCCAGTCGCAGCAAAGCAGCCAGACACAGGTGACCTCCGGCGGAACGCTGCCGTATGAGGAAGTGTACGGCCAGTACGAGCAGTTCGCCCGCGAGAGCATGGAAAAAGGCACGATTCCCGGCGACTATCAAGATATCGTCAAAGACTATTTCAGCAAAATTGAGCCTTAGAAAAGGAGGGCGCGGCTATGGCACAGCAAACGCTAGAAGATTGCTTGCAGCGAGTAGAGCTAGTCAGACAAGAGATCGGAAAAGTATTGGTGGGACAAAAAGACGTCGTCGAGCAACTTTTGTGGGCGGTGTTCGCGGGAGGCCATGCTCTTTTGGAGGGCGTACCCGGTCTGGGGAAGACGCTGCTCGTGAAAACTTTGTCGCAAGCTTTTGAACTGTCTTTTCAACGCATCCAGTTCACCCCTGATTTGATGCCGACTGATATTACAGGGACAAACATTCTTCTCGTGGACGAGACAGGGCAACAGTCGTTCCAGTTCCAGCACGGACCGATTTTTGCCCATGTCGTACTCGCCGATGAAATCAACCGGGCAACACCGAAGACGCAGAGCGCGCTGCTTGAGGCGATGCAGGAGCGCACGGTTTCCGCAGGGGGCGTCACTCGACCGCTGCCTGCGCCGTTCTTCGTTTTGGCGACACAAAACCCGCTGGAGCAAGAAGGGACTTATCCGCTGCCCGAGGCCCAGATGGACCGCTTTTTGCTGAAAATCGACGTGCCGTACCCGACAGCTGACGAACTGAAGGCAATCGTACAGCGCACGACGACCGGGCAAGCGATTCCGGTAGAAAAGGTGACATCCGGCGAGCAAATCGGGCAAATTCAGCAGGCCGCCCGCGACATTTTGGTGGCAGATGCGGTGCTGGACTATGCTGTCAACTTGCTGCTTGCGACTCACCCTGGCGAGCGGGCTGTCGCTTCTGTCAATCAGTACGTGCGAAACGGGGCAGGGCCGCGCGGGGTGCAGGCAATCGTCTCCCTGGCAAAAGTGCGGGCGCTGCTTTCCGGGCGTTACAATCTCGCCTACGAGGACGTGGAAGCGGTAGCTTTGCCAGCCCTTCGCCATCGCATTTTCCTCAATTTTGAAGGCGAGGCGAGCGGAGTGCGGGCCGATCAGATCATCCGCGATATTTTGGACGCGCTGTCGGGGCAGAAAGCATGAGTCAGCACCTGCTTGACCCGGCATGGCTTGCCAGACTGGAACGGATGCAGCTTGCCACCAGGAAAGCCGTCAGCGGCAGCCATGCGGGAAAGAGACGGGCCAGACAGCTGGGCAGCTCGATGGAGTTTGCCGACTTCCGGGCGTACGTGCCGGGAGACGACTTGCGCCAGTTGGACTGGAATGCGTATGCGCGCTCCGGCAAGCTGTTTTTGAAAAAGTATTTGGATGAAACCGAGCTTCACGTGAGCTTGTATATCGATTGCAGCCGCTCCATGGGCTACGGGCAGCCGAGCAAGCTGTCGCGCTCGGTGCAGATTGCCGCGGCTTTGGGGTACTTGTCGCTGTGCCACCTCGATCACGTATCCGTCTACGCATTCGATCACCGCATCGTAGCGTCCTTGCAAGGGTTGCAGGGCAAAGGTCAGGCGCATCGGCTGCTTTCCTTTTTATCGGCGATCGGGGAAGGCGGCCCGGGGGATTTGCATGGCGCACTCCGCCAGCCTGGAGCAGTTCGCGGCAAAGCAGGTATTTCGATCGTGCTTTCCGATTTTTTGTTCCCGGACGGCTACGCGGAAGGGCTGGCCTACTTGCAGGCGGCGCGGCAAGAGGTGACGCTTGTGCAGGTACTTTCCCAGGAGGAACGGCAGCCGGATTACGCAGGCGAGCTCCGGTTGATCGACGCCGAGACCGGACAGGCAAAAGAAGCATCGATGACTGCCTTGTTGTTGGCCGAGTACGCGAAAAGCTTGCGCGATTTTCGCCAGGAGCTGGCTGCTTTTGCTTACGGAAGAGGCATCGCTTACACAGAGATCGAAGCGGAGCAATCGCTGGAATCGGTCGTCTTTCACGTATTTCGGCAGGCGGGCATGATTCGCTAGAGAGGAGAGAGACTTCATGCAGTGGATGGGACTTTCCAGCATCTGGTTTGCATTGATCATCCCGGCCATCATCGTCCTCTACCTGCTCAAAAGAAAAGTAGAGGATCGCGTCGTGCCGAGCACGCTGCTTTGGCAGCGAACGTTGCAAAACTGGGAGGCGGTGCGGCCATGGGAAAAGCTGCGGCGCAACTTGCTATTGTTCCTGCAACTGCTGGCGGCATGCTTGCTCGTTCTGGCGCTGACCAGACCAGCCATGCCAACGGAAGGGATCACGGCTGACCACACCGTGCTTGTCGTCGATACATCAGGCAGCATGCTGGCAAAAGAGGGCGAAGAGACGAGGCTGTCACGGGCCGTCTCCGAAGCGAAGGCGCTGGTCGAGAAGCTCGGCAGCGCTCAGACGATGACCGTGATTGCCGCCGGGAGCGAGCCGAATGTGCTGGTGTCCAAAAGCGCCGACAAAACCGAGCTGACAGCGGCGCTGCAAAAGCTGACAGCCAACATGGGAACGTCTGACCCGCTGTCTGCGCTGTCGCTGGCGGGAGCGATCGCGGCGAATGAACCGGGAAGCGGCGTCATCTGGATCGGGGATGGCAATGTGGAGCGCAAGCTGACGACTCAGTCATTGTCCGCCTCGTCCGCAAGCTTTCGCTTCATGCAGATGGGGCGAACGCGTGAAAATGCGGCGATTGCCGCCTTTGTGACACAGGCCGGGCCAAACGGTGTCGAAGCCCTTTTGCGCATCGATAACCATGGCAGCGCCCAGTCGCGAGGAACCGTCACGATTTTTGATGACAAAGGCAAGCTGCTGGACACGAACCAGTTTGCCATCGAGACAGCAGGTTCCGGGACGTTTTCGTTCACAGAGCTGCCTGTCTCGACTGCCTATCGCGCTGTCATTGCGCCGGAGCAGGACGGCTTGCCGCAAGACAATGAAATCTGGAGCGTGCCATTTGCGGCGAGCAAAGGAAAAGCCGTGCTGTACACTCCGGCGGGCAATCGCTTTTTGCATCAGGTCATGCAGACCGTTGGCAGCCTGGAGGTGGAAACCGTCCAGAACGCTCCCGAGCCGAATGCCGAGGCGCGCGATTTGTGGGTGTTCGACGGCGAAGTGCCGGACAAGCTGCCGCAGGGCAATATTTTGCTGATCGCGCCAGACAGGAAAACGGATTGGCTGCCGCTTGCAGGCGAGCAGGAGCTGGAGCAGGGACCGCAAGCCGTCTCCGCAGATGATCCGATGCTCAAATACGTGGATTGGCGCGAGGTGCATATTGCCAAAGCGGCGGTTTTAGGCGAAATGCCCGGGATGAAGACACTCGTGCGAGCTGGTGACGCGGATTTGGTCAAGGCAGGCGTGATCGACGGCAGGCGCATCGTCGTGTTTGCTTTTGACTTGCACGATTCCGATTTTCCGTTGCGCCCGGCTTTTCCCATTTTCATGCAAAATGTTGTGAACTGGCTGTCGCCAGCGCAAACGGCACCCATCGCCACCAGTCATCCGGGAGAGAGCCTGAGCATTCCGCTCACGCCGGGGGCAACGGAGAGAAGCTTGACGTATCCCGATGGTCAGCAGCAAGCGATCAAGGCAAACGGAACGGTCTTGACGATACAGGTGCCGGAGCAGATCGGCTTGTACAAACTGGACGAGACATTGGACGCGGGAGCTGTGAGCAAGTATTTTTCCGTGCGCCTGAGTGAGAGCGAGTCGGATATTACGCCGAAAACGCTCAGTGTTGCCAGTTCGCAGGCTGGACAAGGCGAAGCAGAGCAGCAAAGAGCGGGCACAGGCACGCGGGAGTTGACGTACTGGCTGGCAGCGCTTGTGCTCTTGGTTTTGCTTGTGGAATGGAGGGTGTACCAACGTGGGTATTAACTTTACACAGCCGTGGCTTTTGCTGCTTTTGTTGCCTGCTGCCTACCTCGTGATCCAGTGGTGGCAAAAGCAAAAGCAGATGCCCGCAAGCAGAAAAACCGTTATTGCCACCCTTCGTTTCGTTTTGTTCGCGCTGCTCATTTTCGCGTTGGCAGGGACGCAGCTGCTCACGCCTGTTCAAGCCAAGACGGTTGTTTTTGTCGTGGACCGTTCAGCCTCGATGAAGGACGATCCGCGGGTGCTCTCGTTTTTGCGAGACGCTATCGGGCAAAAGCGTGCGGAAGACAAGTATGCAGTCGTTGCCGTCGGAGCTGACGCCGCTGTCGACCAGCCGTTGACATCGCGCGAAGAGCTTGCGCCGCTGGGAGTCGAAGTGAACCGCAACGCGACGAATCTGGAAGAAGGAATACGGCTTGCGGCGGCGATGATTGGGAGCAACACGAGAGGCAAAGTCGTGCTGCTCACCGATGGAATCGCGACGAACGGCGATGCTTCCCGGCAAACGAAGCTGGCGCAAGAACGCGGCATCAGTGTAGAGGCTGTGTCCTTGCAGCAGCCGCAAGGAGACGAAGTCGTTCTCTCGTCTGTGCAAGTTCCGCAAAGGTTGTACGCCGGAGAAGAGTATGCGATCACAGTCGATGTGGAGAGTTCGCTTGCCACAGAAGCGACGCTGCGGTTGTACGAAGGCAACCGAGCAGCTGGTCAGCAAACGGTGCAAATCGATAAAGGAAAAAACCGCTTTGTCTTTTCGCAAAAAGCGATGGAGCAAGGCTTTCACCGCTATCGGGTGGAAATCGAGCCTCGCCAGGATACCGTTCAGGCGAACAATCAGGCAACGGCTTATACCCAGGTAGCCGGAGCGCCTGTCGTCCTCGTGCTGGAAGGACATCCGGGCGCGGCGAAAAATCTCGTGCAGGCGCTCCGGGCAGGCGGGATGCAGGTCGAACAGCGCGAGCTTGCGCTTTTGCCCAAGGAGCTTGCGGGCTACAAGCAATACGCGACGATCGTGTTGTCCGATGTGTCCGCTACCCAAATGAGTGACGCTGACATGGAGCGCATGAGGACAGCGGTGCGCGATCTGGGGCTGGGGCTGATTATGACCGGAGGAAGCGAGAGCTTCGGAATGGGCGGCTGGTTCCAGACGCCGATCGAAGAAGCGCTTCCGGTGCATATGGATTTGCGCGGAAAACAACAGCTTCCTTCTCTCGGGCTGGAACTGGTGATCGACAAATCCGGCAGCATGAGCTCAGATGCCAGAGGTGTCGATAAAATGGAGCTGGCGAAGGAAGCCGCGATTCGGGCTACGACCATGATGAATCAGCAAGATTCCATCGGAGTCATCGCGTTTGACGGTGATCCGTGGGAAGTGGTTGCCCCGCAGACCGTCGCCAACAAAGAAGAGATTCACCAGCAAATCGGCCGCATTCGCGCCGATGGCGGAACAGATATTTACCCCGCGCTGCAGCTGGCGTACGATCGGGTGAAACAGATGAATACGCAGCGCAAGCACGTGATTTTGCTGACGGATGGACAGTCAGGCATGCAGGATGACTACCAGGGGCTATTGCAGCAAATGACCTCCGAAAATATTACCGTGTCGACAGTCGCTGTGGGAGATGATGCGGATCATACGCTTTTGGAAATGATCGCGAAAATGGGCAATGGCCGCTATTACTTTGCCAATGACGCCGAATCGATTCCGAAAATTTTCAGCAAGGAGACGGCACTGGCCAGCCGGACATTCATCGTCGAAAAGCCGCAAATTCCCGAAGTGACAGGAGCCGGCATGTGGCCGACCTTGCAGCAGGCATTGCCGCCGCTAAGGGCGTATGTGGCGACAACAGCCAAACAGACAGCGGAGACGTCACTGATGAGCATGGATGACGACCCGATTTTGACCCGCTGGCAGTACGGGCTGGGACGCGCCGTTGTCTGGACGAGCGATCTCGAAGGCAAATGGGCGCCTGACTGGGTGAGTTGGGGTGGCACTGGCCGTCTGTGGAATGAGGTAGTCGCCTGGACATTCCCGCAAATCGCGGAAGGAAAGTGGAAAGCGCGGACAAGCCTGGACGGAGCTGCGGGAAGTGTAAAAGTGACGATGCCTGCCGGGGCAAGCTTGCCGCAAGAGCTGGAGGCGGTTGTCCTCAACGAGAAAATGCAGCGGGAGATCATCAAGCTCAAACCGATTGCCCCAGGGGTTATGGAAGGCAAGTTCGAGACGGCAGACCCCGGCACGTACATGATCCAGATATCCGAAAAGAGTCAGGGACGCGTACTCGCGAGTCAAACGACAGGACTGACCGTATCTTACTCTCCCGAATACGGAATGTCGCGGGATGGAGAAACAGAGCTGCGCACCTGGCTGCTCGCAGGTGGCGGCAAACAGATCAGCGAACCGCAGGAAGTCTACGGCGGTCCGTTTCCCGCCAAGTGGGACACGCAATCCATCGGGGAGTGGCTGTTGATGCTTGCGGCATTGCTTTTGCCAGTAGATATTGCGGCGCGCCGCTTGCAACTGCCCGATCAATGGTGGACAAGGCTCGCGGGCCTGTGGCGCAGATCAGCATCGCCTGCAACAGCCGGGTCGCAGCCGCAGCAAACGGTATGGACGCAGCTGTCAGACAGACGTTCCGCGACCCAGCGTTCGCGTTCAGATGCCCCGGCGCACATTCGCAAAGACAGTGATTTGACTGCTTTCCAAGCAAAAGGCACGGCCAAGACCGTGCAGGAACCGTTGAAAAACAGACCAGCAGCGGTATCGGGACAACAGCCGCCGTCCCGCGAGGAACAGCAAGATTCGGATGATACGCTCAACAGGCTGCTCGCGGCGAAGAAACGTCGAAGCAAACCGTGAGCAGCGAAAAAGCAGCCCGGTACATGGCCAGGCTGCTTTTTCTTCTATTATTCGGGATGATTGCGGGTAGCGCGACCTGCTTCGTAGGGAGTGGTTACTCCTTCGTACAAAAGATGCATGCTCATGCCAAGCGCGGCGTGATCCTGATTGTGGCAATGGTCCATCCAAAGGCCGGGATTGTCAGCGCGAAAGGCGACTTCGTATGTCTCGCCCGGCGCTACATTCAGCGTGTCCGTCCACCAGGGACTTCCTGTAGTCTGTCTGCCGTTGCGTGTGAGGACGAGCATGTGATGACCGTGAAGATGCATCGGGTGATCCATGAAGCTGCGGTTGACGAAAGTCATTTTCACCAGGTCGCCCTCCTGGACGAGCATCATCGGCGTGTCGGGAAACACCTCGCCGTTTATCGTCCACAGACCGTCGATGCGGCCATCGTACATCCCGAAGGCGACATCAAACAGCAGAACGTATTCGCGATCGTACGATGTGGCGAGATCAAAAGGCAAAGGCAGCGGAGCGCCGTAGCGAGCAGGATCGAACAGCGGCAAGTCTGCTTGCAGGTTCGGCAAGGCATCGCCTCCGTCCGGGCTGAGCAGCAATCCTTTGCCGCGGTTTTTGCCTTGGGTCGCTTGTGTGAACAAGACGGGGCGATTCGGCATGGTAAAGGAGACGTCATATCTCCCTCCGGCAGCAAGCTTCAGCGCTTGGTTGGCAAGCAAATTCGGCTCGTTGACTTCGTTTCCGTCAATGGCGCTCACTTGAAAAGAAGTGCCGAGGAGCTGATAAGTGACGGGCAGGTTTTCCGCGTTGATGAAACGAAGTCTTACAGGAGTACCAGGGGCAACCGTTTGCTTGGCAAGCGTGTCTGCGCCATTCAGCGTCGGCCCTTCTCCTTTTGGTTTGTGATGAATGAGGGCAAGATCGCGGATGGCGGGCTCTGACCGAGATGCATTTGCATTGGCAGCAGGCTCAATCACCATAGCGCCAAAAAGCCCTTTTCGCACCTGGACAGAGGCTTGCTGATGCGAGTGGTACCAAAAGGTTCCGGCTTGCTCGGCGCGAAAGCGGTAGACGTGCTTTTCGCCAGGAAGTACAGCGTCCTGTGTCGCTCCGGCTACGCCATCTTCGGCGTTGGGAACGTTCAGACCGTGCCAGTGAATGGTGACGCCATCAGCGATATCTTTGTTTTCCAGGACGATCTCAACCAGCTCGCCTTGCCTGAGCCGCAGCTCTGGCCCGGGGTATTGCCCGTTAAAGGTCCAGGTTTCCAGCGTATTTCCGGAAGGCAGCCGAATCGTCGCTTTTTGTGCCGTCAATGCGAATTTTCGATCTGCCGTGCCCGCACGCGGCCCGGTCAAGTCCGCTACGCTGACCGTTTTGGCATTCGACGAGGGCGCAGTGCCGCTGTCCGGCGCATGACTAGCGTGCGAATGGTGGGCAAGTTGCTTTGTGCTTAGCCCAGTATCGACGTTCGTGTGACTGGTCATGTTGAACTGTTCCGGAAGCAGGCTGGCTTGAAGGGCCTGACTGCCAAACGCGACAAGTCCGGTGGACAGGACCATGAATACACCCGTTGCCCGCAAAAAACGAAAAAGCGGCGCAGGGCGCTTCCATTCTCCGGGGTGGGAGCAACGCTGCTGCTGCCATGATTGAACGATCCAGAGAGCTGAGGTGGCAGCCACCATTACCACCCAGGCGACGAGCAGCGTGGATGGCTCCAGCGTGACAGCAGGGAAGGTAAGCTGCAGGTAGCAGGCTGTGACACTGCCCAGAACGGCAAGCTGCAAGGGAACGATCAGTTCAGGCGCCGAAACCATTTTTCGGAGATGTTCATCCACCCGCTCATGATCTGTAGTGTAAAAAGGGTCTGCTTGCCGCAAAAGACTCATGTCTGCTGAAGCAACCTCTTGCGCAATCAGAGACATGTCGGGATTATCGACAATATAAGATGGCTTGTTGCTGCATCTGCCCAGCTTTGCTGCCAGGTCCAGCAAGCGGGGAAGCGAGAAAAAAAGCACGCAAATAACAGGGACAGCGATCAGCGGGAGAAAGCCGATTGTTTTGTCCTTTATGTAAAGCCAACCGAATGATTGAAAATACGCCCAGGTCAAAAGCAGTTGTCCGGCGAATACAGACAGCGATATCCAGACAAACAGCAGAGTCAAGCGGGTCTTTCTTGCAAGCGCTCGTTTGGTTGGCTGATAGACGAGCGTATGGGCGATAAGGGCCGGGATGAGTGTCGTGAGGACCAGAACGAGAAACAAGCCTTGGTGGGTTCCGGCGAGCACCGCAAAATCTGCCATAAATAATTCCTCCCGTGAACAGTTCCATTCTTACATGATAGAGAGCATCGCTGATCAGCCAAACGTACTGGGGCAGTATTTTCCCTCCGCCTCGGGACGGATACATGTGAGTGAAAGGAGTGCAGAAGGCATGTCTTTTGACTTTTTCGAGACATAACAACGCTCGGAACGCTGTCGTTCTCCACCTGGATCATCGTCATCCAGCCAATTCGAGGCAAACGACAGAAACAGGAGGAGACATCAATCATGGAACAAAGAACAGCATGGGAGATTTTCAAGCGAGAGGTAGAAGCGCCATTTGCCGGATGGAATTTTCAGCGGCTCACCCAGACAGGGAGAATGCAGGAAGCTCCGCTGACCTGGAATTATGCGAGTATCGTCAAAGCGCTGATGAACGGGATTGACTCGATGCTCGATATGGGAACAGGCGGGGGAGAACTGCTCGCTTCCTTGCAGCCGCATCCGGCGAGAACGTTTGCGACAGAAGGATACCAGCCCAACGTAGGAGTAGCCCGGGCCAATCTTGCGCCACTGGGCATCGAGGTGGTCGAGGCGGACGGAGAAGATGTGCTGCCATTCGCGGATCGCACTTTTGATCTGATCATCAATCGTCATGAATCGTATTTGCCGAGTGAGCTGTCGCGCTTGCTGAAACCGACCGGGACGTTCGTAACCCAGCAGGTCGGCGGGCAGGACAACCTGGAGTTGAACCGTTTGCTCGGAGCGCCGATTCCTCCCGATTATTTGCACTGGAATCTGGCTTTTGCAGCCGCCGAGCTACAGGACGCAGGCTTTGTCATTTTGCAGCAAAAAGAGGAAATGAGCTTCACCCGTTTCTATGACGTCGGGGCAATCGTCTACTATTTGAAGGCGATCGAATGGCAGATTCGCGACTTCGCGGTAGAGCAATACGCGGAAGCGCTGCTTGCTTTGCAAAAGAAAATGGAGCCGATCGGCTATGTGGATATTCCTAACCATCGTTTCATGATTTTGGCAAAATTAGGGTCATATTCAGTTAATAAATAGGCTCCTTTTTGTCGATAAGACAAATAGGGAGTTCAGTACAAAAGCGCCCTTTGAGGCGTTTTTTGTTTGAAGAAACTTCTGTGGGGGAATTATCGATCTATTAATCTATCGTACAGAGAAAAGGGGAAGTGAGAAAGGATGAACAAGAGCTTGGCTAGTCGGGTGGTCGCGCTCGTGGCTGTGATTGTCGTTTTGACGATGGCAGTCAACGTCTTCATGATCAATCAAAACAGCGCAACCACGATCGAACGGACGCTTTCACGCTCAAGTATTGGAACCGCGATGCATGTAGCGGCAGGCATCGATACAGAGAAGCTCGCCAGTTTCTTGGCCAAGCCCGAGAAAAATGACGAGTACATGTCCATCCAAAAGACGCTGAAAGAGTACATGGACAAGACGGGAGCGCTATACGTATACATTCTCCAGGCAGATGGAGAGAAGGTCAAAATCATGGCGGACGGCATGGTCGAGGATAGCTTCACGATCGGACAGCCTACGACTTCGACCACCTTTGCAGACATCGCGCCCGTGCTTCAAGGCGGAACGAGCAATACGCCCATCGTCAATGATCCGGTTTACGGTTCGTATCTGAGTGCGTTTGCACCGATCCAGGACAAGTCCGGGCAAGTTATGGCTATTCTCGGTGTCGATACCGCTGCGGAAAAGGTCGAGCTGATCAACGAGCTTGTACTGAGTGAAACGATGCCGCGCATCATTATTTCCATGGCGGCGGTGACGATAGTCGCTTTGATTGCGGTCTACTTCGTGGTGAAAAGAATGCTGCGTCCGCTGGGAATCGTACAGGAAGCCTCGGCGAGGATCGCTGGAGGCGATTTGACAGACGCGAAGATCGCCGTCACGAAGCGAAATGATGAAATCGGCCGGATCGTTGTCGCTTTTAGCGAGATGACAACACAGCTTCGCCAAATTATCGGCGGCGTCAAGGAGACGACAGAGCGCATCGACAATATGGCTGTTTCCATTCGGGAAGGCGCTTCCTCTGTTCGCGAGCAAAATAAAAATATCGTGGTTACGAGCCAGGAGATCGCATCTGGCAATGAACAAACGGCAACGGCGATGGAAACTACCGTGCAAACGGTTCAAGAATTTTTGAGCGAGCTGTCCGAGCTGAACAGCGCGATCGAAGCGATGGATGCTGTCTCTAACCAGGTAGCTGACATCGGCCAGAGCAGCTACACAGTATTGCAGGAGTTTTTGGCTGACGGAACGGAAACGAACAACCAGTTCCACGATGTCCAAAACACGATGATGATTTTGGAGGAAAAATCGCGCCGAATCAATGACGTAATTGAAACGATCCAGCAAATTGCAGGACAGACGAACTTGCTCGCGCTGAACGCTGCCATCGAGAGCGCCCGGGCCGGGGAAGCAGGTCGCGGCTTTGCCGTGGTTGCAGACGAGGTGCGCAAACTGGCTGAGCAGACAGGAGCGGCAACGCTGGTCATTCAGGAGAGCATCAAGGACATCCAGGATCAGGTGAAGCAGGCAGCCGAAAAAACGAACGGAACTTTGAACCGTTACAATGCCGGAACACAGCGCCTCGATTCGGTGGCAAAAGGAATCACCGAGCTGTCCACGATGACGAACACGCTCAAAACTTCGCTGGCCAATGTGATTGCAAGCGTTGAAACCATGAAGCACGGTCAAAACAAGGTGAACGAATCCGTATTGACCGTAACGGCGATTTCCGAACAGACAGCCGCTGCGACCGAAGAGGTGTCGGCTACAATTCATGACGTCAGCGGCAACGTGGACCAGTTTGTCGTCGAAATTCAGGACGTTACCGAAAGCATCCAGGAGTTGCGCAGAAAAGTGGATACGTTCCGCTTGTAAGCTTTGCCCGAAACAAAACAGCCCTTCGCACTGGCTTTCTTGCCAAGCGAAGGGCTGTTTTTGTTGGCAGCGAAAAGGTGCTGGTTACCACAAAAGTACGGCGATGTGCACGACGCCCTGAAACAGCAGCAAGGTCGAGCGCAGCCAGACAAATGCGCGCTTTTGCTCGGAAGGCGGAACAGGGAAAAGCTGGTGGCTGGCTCGCTTGCCTTGTTGTCGCCAGATGCCGCCCAGCTGACTTGCTGTCATCAGCAGCAAGAGAGCGGCAGCAATCGCTTTGGCGTACAGGTTCGGCAGGACGAGAATGACGATGATGCCCAGGCAGACGAGGCGGGCGTAAATCCCGGCGTAATCCCCGGAGCGAATGAACGTCCGGGCGTACAAATGACGCGCCGTATGAGCCGGACTGTAAGGCAGAAGCTGCGCCAGGCGGGTCAGCCAAAAGCGCGGCTTCACCTGATGCTGCAAGGCAGGAACGTCCCGGAAGTTGTTCATGATCTGATAAAACCGCTGACGCAACCCGTTTTCCATCGCCAGCAGCCGATACCATTTGAGCGGATGCTGGGCCTGCACTTTGCGCATTTGCCGATGGAGCCAGACAAGCAAAAGGGCGCTAAGGACGGCCCCACAAGGCACATATCCAAAAGTGAGAAATTGCCCCGCACTGAAAATCCAGGCAAGAATCAGATAGGACAGCAAAAAGCGGGCGGCAAAGAACAGGCGCTGTGCTTGGACGGCAGGCAGGCGCAAAAAAATCCAGCTGCTGTGAACATTCCAGCCCTTCAGCAAAAACGGAATCAGCCAGTACAGCCAGAGCTGTATTTTGTCCGCTCCCGCAGCATTTGTGTACATAGGGAAGAGCAAGAGAACCAGCACAAACAGTCCCACGCTTTGGACGAAAAAGTTATAGACCTGCGCCCGGCGAAAATAGCCAGCGAGCCGCGTCTCGTGCGGAGTGAGGAAAATCAGGTCTGCTTCCAGCAAAAAGGTGCGGTGCGGACTGCGCGTCACCACGATGGCCATAACCAGTGCCAGTGCGTGGACGAGTGGAAACCAGGCCGGAATCAGTTCGATTATGCTGCGGTAGTACATGGAGATCAATCCGGCAAGGAAAACGGCGACAAACAAGACACCGCCATTGGCCATGTATTGCGCGTATTTGATGAACTCTGTGGAAAAGGCGTGCAATCTTTTTTGAAACAGCTGCTCCATATCCATCTTCACTGTTTTTCATCCTCTACGATATGTAAGTAGATGTCATCCAACGAATGGTTGGTCAGACCTGTGAACTGGCGAAGCTCTGCAAGCGTGCCCTGGGCCTTGATTTGTCCTTTGTGGAGCAGGATAAAACGATCGCAATACTTCTCTGCGGTCGCCAAGATGTGTGTAGACATGAGGATGCCAGCCCCTTGCTCCTTGCAGCGCTCCAGCCAGGTGAGCAAAGAGCGTATCCCGAGCGGATCAAGACCAAGGATCGGTTCGTCGACGATATACAGAGGCGGCTGGACGAGAAGCGCCATCATGATCATCAATTTTTGCCGCATCCCTTTGGAGAACTGCTGCGGAAAACGGTTTTTCATTTCCTCCATGCGAAATTCTTTGAGCAGGACGGAAGCTCGCTGGTCAAGCTGCTCTTTTGTCAAACCGTGGCTCATCGCCATCAGCTCGATATGCTCCCAAAGTGTCAGTTCCTCGTAATAGATGGGAGATTCCGGGATGTAGCCGTAAGAGAGCCGATAGTGGTCAGGATCGGATTGAAAGGTTTGGCCTGCAATGTGGATAGAGCCTTCCAGCGGCTGCAAAAGACCCAGAATATGCTTAATCGTCGTGCTTTTCCCTGCTCCGTTCAGTCCGATCAAGGCGACGATTTCGTGAGCATGAATATCAAAGGAAATATTTTGGATGACGGCACGGCTCGGGGAGTAGCCGCCCGTTACGTTGTTGACTTCCAGCAAGGCTTTCATAAGTTCCTCCTTCTCGCCAAAGCAAATGGCAATCGGTCATCCCCCTATTGTAGCCGAAAACCCAGCTTTTTGGAAAAACGCTGTGCACAGCCTTTTTTGCTTGCGGGTGAAGAGGAAAGGGATAACCGTACAAGCAATGGCTGACTGCTCAACATAAACCATTATTACAAAGGACGGAGGAGGTGGAACCTATGACGCCGGGGCAACAGGACAACCAAAGAGACATGGACTTGCAAATGCAGCGCATCTACCAGAAACTGGACAAATTCGAAGAGAGGATCGACCAGCTTGAGGGACAAATGACAGTCGCAACAAAGTGGTTGGAACGCATAGAACACAGATTAGAACGCATGGAAGACGTACGCATAGATTTGTTGCAAGCGATCGCGAAGCTACAGACGGAGCTGAAATTGAGAGAAGAAAAAGCAAACAAAGAGAAAGATATCATCATGCAGCTACTGAACAACGACAATCGGGACAAAGAAAATTTGGCACAGATGATCGAAGGAGACAGAAGCAGAAAGCAAGAGCGCTTTTTACAAATATGGGCGGTTTTAGGTCCCGTCCTTGCCTCCGTTCTCACCTCTCTTTTTGCACGGTTTTTCATGTAAGGTGACACTTTCCGTGAATGACGATCGCCAAATCGGCACATGATGATATAAAATGTGGAAAAGTTGTGTAAAGGCTTTTCCATTTTTCTACCGCATCTCCTGGCTATACTTGATGGGCAGAACATTGAAAGAGAGGATATCCACGTGAAGAAGTTTGATGTTTCCATACTCTCAGTTGCCATTTTACTGACCGGACTGGCTGTACTCGGTGTCTATCAGGCAGGAGAAGCGAAGAAAGATCCGGTTCTGGTAAAGGCCGGTGATACCTCGATTACGCAATACCAGCTGTACGATGAAATGAAAAGCACGTACGGCAAGCAAATGATACATGAGATGGTCGCTCAATCTTTGATTTCGCAGGAAGCCAAGGCACAGAAGATCCAGGTCACCAAAGAGGAAATGGACAAGGAAATCGCCTCGATGAAACAGCAAGTCGGCTCCGAGGAAGCTTTTCAAAGCTATCTTCAGGGAATGGGGCTAGACGAAAAGAAGCTTCGTGAAAAGATGTCTGTCCTGATGACCCGCGACAAGCTGCTCGACAAGGCATTCCCGGTCACAGATGAGCAAGTGAAACAATATTACGATGAAAACAAACAGCAGATGGGATCGCCAGCGCCGGAATTTGAAAAGGTGCGGGATCAGATCAAATCTGTTTTGGCCGATAAAAACCGCAGCGAGAACTACAACAACTGGCTGAATGACATCCAGAAAAACCACAAGGTAGAATGGTACGATCCGTCTTTTGACGAGCCGAACAAGCCCGCTGCCGGATAAACCAGCTGAAAAGGCGTCTCTTCCCGATTGAACGGGGGAGGGCGCCTTTTCTTTTTGATGTTTTCGTTTAGTAACAGACTCGGGTGGAAAAACTGGATAAATAATTGCCAATGTAAGGAGCAATGAGATGGCTCAGATTGGCCCTCGCCTGGATGAGAATGTTCATTTTGTGAAAGAGTCGCTTGGGTACAGCAATGATATTGTAATTCGCGAACTGGTGCTGGATAGCCGGGAGCCTGTACGTGCTGCGATCCTCTACACGGATGGGATGGTCGACTCGCACATGGTACAGGGCGTTTTGATTAACAGTCTGCTCTACAAGACCCGGTTCAAAGAAATAGAGCTGGAACGAGAGGAAGATCTCGTCCCTTTTTTAAAGGATGCGGTTCTGACCGTTGGAGATATCGGAGACGTCAACAATTTTCCCGAGCTGTTTACAGCCATGCTTTCCGGCTGTGTCATCATCCTCATAGACGGCTATGAAAAAGCAATGGCCATCGGCTTGCAGGAGTGGAAAGACAGGGGAGTGACCGAGCCTACAGCGCAAACGGTCATTCGCGGGCCGAGGGAAGGCTTTACGGAAAGTCTGCGGACGAATATCACTCTTTTGCGCAGAAGGATCGCCAGCGAAAAGATGTGGGTGGAAACTAGGCGAATCGGGGAAGTGACGAAGACCGAGATCGCCGTCGTGTACATCAAAGGTCTGGTCGAGGAAGGCGTAATCGAGGAGGTTCGCAACAGGCTGGATCGGATTGATGTGGACGGCCTGATGGAGAGCGGGATGATCGAGGAACTGATACAGGATGCGGCGTACACTCCTTTTCCCACGATTTCCAATTCCGAGCGTCCCGATGTGGTTGCGGCGAATTTGCTGGAGGGGAGAGTTGCCATCATAGTCGATGGGACTCCGTTCGTTTTGACTGTCCCTTCTTTGTTTGTCGAGTTTTTTCATTCGGCTGAAGACTACTACCAGCGGGCTGATTTCAGTACGTTGATTCGGATGCTGCGCTTTGTCAGCTTTTTTATCGCCTTGCTCGCGCCGTCGCTCTATATTGCGATCACGACCTTCCATCAGGAGATGTTGCCGACACAGCTTTTGATCAGCTTGGCCGCGCAGCGTGAGGGCGTGCCTTTTCCCGCGCTGGTAGAGGCGCTGTTGATGGAGATCGCGTTCGAAATTTTGCGAGAGGCGGGCATCCGCATGCCGCGTGCGGTCGGTCAAGCGATCTCCGTTGTCGGAACGCTGGTCATCGGACAGGCGGCGGTAGAGGCGGGAATCGTCTCGGCAGCGATGGTTATCGTCGTGTCGATTACGGCGATCTCCAGCTTTATTTTTCCCGCGATCAACATGTCGATTCCCGTGCGGATTCTCCGGTTTCCGTTGATGATTTTGGCAGCTTCCTTTGGGATTTACGGGATTATCGTCGGAGTGCTTGGGCTGGTTCTGCATTTGTGCAGCCTGCGTTCGTTTGGCGTACCCTACATGAGTACATTCGCCCCGTTTTCCTTCAAAGAACAGCGTGATGCGATCTTGCGCGCGCCGCGCTGGATGATGGACAAACGCCCAGAGTCGATCACCAAACGAAACATGCGCCGTCAATCTCCGAATTTGAAGCCGAAGCCGCCAGAGCATTAAGGTAAAAAGGCAAGGAGTGAACTTCTATGAAAGTCATCAAAGTGCTTCTCTGCTTGACACTTGTCTTCCTGCTGGGCGGTTGCTGGAATCGCAAGGAGCTGAACGATCTGGCGATTTGCGTCGGCATCGGAATTGACAAGGTAAAGACCGGGTATAGCGTGTCTGTCCAAGTCGTGGACCCGGCTGAAGTGGCAGCCAACAAAGGCAAACCGGGGAGGGCTCCTGTTACGCTGTTTACGATGAGCGGTGCCACTGTATTTGAAGCTCTCCGCAAAATGACGACGATATCGCCGCGGAAAATTTATATGTCGCACACGAGGATGCTGATTTTGGGGGAGGAACTGGCACGGGAAGGAATTGCGCCTGTGCTTGATTTTGTTTCGCGCGATCACGAGTTTCGGACGGATTTTTACATTGCTGTGGCTCGCGGTACGACAGCTCACAACATCTTGAAGGTCATTACGCCGTTGGAGCAGATTCCCGCCAATGAGCTGTTCGCTTCCTTGGAGACGTCGTCCAAAGCGTGGGCGCCAACCGCCGCGATTACCCTTGATCAACTGATTGCGGACTTGACGAATAAGGGCAAACAGGCGGTACTGACGGGCATAAAGCTGACAGGCTCGCCGGAGGAAGGGGATCAGCGCGAAAATGTGGAGCAGATTGATTCCAACGTGCTTTTGCAGTACACGACACTCGCTGCCTTTCGGGGAGACAAGCTGATTGGCTGGCTCAACGAGAAGGACAGCAAGGCGTACAACTACATAACCGGAAATGTCAAAAGTACGGCTAGCCTTCCGTGCAAAGGGGGAGGGCGCCTGACGATGGAAATTATGAAGTCGAACTCCAAGGTGAAAGCCATCCTGAAAAATGGCAAGCCGGAAATCATGGTCGATATTCACCTGGAAAATGACATCGGCGAAGTGCAGTGCAAAATCGACCTGACCAAAATGGAGACGATCGAAGAAATCCAAAAAGAAGCCGAAAAAGGCATGGTTGCTACAGGAATGCGGGCGGTCACTTATGCGAAGCAGCATGAAGTGGACATTTTCGGATTCGGAGATGTCATCCACCGCCAGTATCCGAAGGTGTGGAAACAACTCGAAAAAAACTGGAACAAGGAATTTGCCAAGCTCCCGGTTCACATCAAGGCAGAAGTGAAAATCAGGCGACTGGGAACGATCAACAACGCTTTCAAGGAAAAATGAGTGATCAGGAGGGGGAGTCATGTCGGTATTGACGGTAGTCTTCATCTCCATCGTCGTCAGTCTGTACGAGCTGCCCAGGCTGATCCGCAAGAAACAGCGAAAAGAAACGATTGTGTTTATCGTCATGCTCGTGATCAGTGTCGGGATGTATGCCGCTACACAATTTGGTCTTGTGCCCAACCCTGTCTATGCGATGGAAATCATCTACAAGCCGATGGATGACTGGATCAAGCAGTGGCTGCATTGAGGACGGAGGCTTGTTGCCGCGAGGATTGCCGCTGGAAAGCGGGGCATACTGAGAAGACCTCAGCAAAGGAGTGGAAACACACGTGGACGGTCTTTTGATGAAGCTTCTGGTAAGCCCGATCTTGGTTGTTTTGGCTGATGCCCTCTTTCCCGAGGTGAATTTTGCGAACCTGTACCAGTCTGTCGGTGTCGGCTTTGTCCTTGCTCTTGCCGGATTTTTTCTGGACAGGGCCATTCTGGCTCCAGGCAGTCTGTGGCTTACAACCGCCATTGATTTTATCATCGGTTTTCTGATTGTATACGGCAGCATCGTCTTTTTGCCTGATGCCCAAATCTCGGCAATGGGAGCGGGATTTGTCGCCATCTTTTACGGTGTGGCCGAATACTTGCAGCATACATGGCTGCTTCGTGCGATCCGCTCGGAAAACACATAGAGGTGCCATTGTTGCCGGGACAGCCCCGTCCATCTGCGAAAAGACGGGGCTGTCCTTTTTGCTGCGCGCGCGTCAATCGTTTTTCGAAGGAGCCAGCTTTTTGGTTGCGATCCGTTCGATCCAGCTCCAGGCGCAACGATTCGCTGAAGCCTCCGTATGCGCATCCGGCATTGTTGAGCAACAGGTCGATTCGCCCGTGGCGATCCGCGATGTCGGCGATCGCCTGTTCGATCTGGGGAGGGCTGGTGACATCCAAGGAAATCACTTCCATATGTTCGGTTGCTATATGCAAGTTTGCGAGTTTGTCAAGTGGGCCTCTTTTTTGCGGGTCGCGCATGGAAGCAATTACGTAAAATCCAGCCTTGACTAATGCCACAGAAGCGTGCATGCCGAAGCCGCTGGAGGAGCCAGTGATTAGTGCAATTGGTCTTTTTTTCATATATTTCTCCTTTAAGTTGCCTAAACTGGTTACATTTATCTTAAAAGTTCACAAATTTGTTCATAAATTTGTTAACAAAATGATAACAAATAGCCTTTAGATTAAGGAAAATTTATGTATACTTAAATGGTTACCACGCATTGGCAGGAGTCTGCAATCTCGGCCCTTTTGCTCCTTCTGTTTGTTTTTGGGATGACTGCTAATACTTTTCCTGATTGGGTATGATAGTTGGGGAAGGAATAGATAGCCATCCTTGTGCAAAATTGAAAGAGCAAAAAGCTTCTAGTTTGTATGCGTGGCTAGAACGTTACCAACACGAAGAAAGAGGGGTTCATTGGTATGAAGGGTTGGCAACAGTTTTGGCGTCAGCTTTCTCTGTTTGGTCTGCTGGCGCTGGTGTTAACCGGGTGTGGCAAAGATGAGCTCTCAGCGCTCAAGCCTTCCGGCCCGGTTGCTTCGATGCAGTATGACCTGATGAAGCTGTCCTCCGCTATCATGATCGGCGTCTTCATTGTCGTTATGCTGATCTTTACGTACGTCCTTATCCGATACCGTAAGCGTCCAGGGCAGCAAGGCGTTCCAAAGCAGGTCGAAGGCAATCATGCACTTGAGATTCTTTGGACAGTAATTCCTTTCCTGCTCCTGATTGTGATGGCGATTCCAACCGTTACAACCGGTTTCGCCCTGCACAAGGAATTTCCAAAAGAGGAAGCGCTTCAAGTGAAGGTAACCGCTCACCAGTTCTGGTGGGAGTTCGAGTATCCGGATCTGGGAGTAGCAACCGCACAAGACCTGGTTCTGCCAGTTGGCAAAAAGGTTCAGTTCCAAGTGACCTCTGCTGACGTTATGCACGCATTCTGGATTCCTGCTCTGGGCGGTAAAATCGATACCAACCCGGGACAAGAAAACAAGATTTGGCTGCAAGCAGACAAAACAGGTATTTTCTACGGAAAATGCGCGGAGCTCTGTGGAGCGTCCCATGCCTTGATGGACTTCAAGGTAGAAGTAATGGACCAGACTGCATTTGACAGCTGGGCAAACGGCATGAAGGGCGTTCAGTCCAAAGAGCCGGTAGCCGCTACAGCTCCAAGTGCTGCACAAGGTCAAGAAATCTTCAACAAAAGCTGTCTCGGCTGTCACGCCATCGCTGGAAAAGGCGGAAAACTGGGTCCAAACCTGACCAACTTCGCAGATCGCGAACGCGTAGCAGGTATTCTTGCCCACACGCCTGAAAATCTGGCAGAGTGGCTCAAAGATCCGCAAAAGGTAAAACCGGGCAACAACATGCCTAACCTCAACCTCGACGATGCACAAGTGAAAGCGCTTGTAGAGTACATGTCTACACTCAGCGTGAAGTAACTACCGTAATGAAATGACATTTCGTCATAGGCAGTGACGCTTAAAAAGGAGGTAAACCTGTGTCTGCACATGCTTCTCACGCACCCGCACCAAAACGTTCAGGGCTGTGGGACTGGCTCACGACAGTGGATCACAAGAAGATCGCGATCCTGTACTTGATTGCCGGTGGTATTTTCTTTCTCGCCGGTGGTTATGAGGCCCTGTTGATCCGTTTGCAGTTGATGTATCCAGAAGCTTCTGTAGTTGGTGCCAAGACGTTTAACGAATTGATTACCATGCACGGCACGACGATGATTTTCTTGGCGGTCATGCCAGTCATTTTCGCGCTGATGAACGCAGTCGTTCCGCTTCAAATCGGAGCGCGCGACGTAGCGTTCCCTTTTGTTAACGCTCTCGGTTTCTGGTTGTTCTTCTTCGGAGGAGTGCTCCTGAACACCAGCTGGTTCCTTGGCGGAGCACCAGATGCCGGATGGACATCTTATACCACTTTGGCTTTGAACCAATATAGCGGCCGCGGAGTAGACTTCTACGTTCTCGGTTTGCAAATTGCCGGTCTCGGTACGCTGATCGGTGGTATCAACTTCCTTGTTACCATCATCAACATGCGTGCTCCAGGGATGACATTCATGCGCATGCCAATGTTCACCTGGGCGTCTTTTATTACATCCGGTCTGATTCTGTTCGCTTTCCCGGCGATTACAGTAGGTCTGGTTCTCTTGATGTTCGACCGTTTGTTTGGCGGTAACTTCTTCAACCCGGATGCGGGTGGTAACGTTGTCATTTGGGAGCACTTGTTCTGGATCTTCGGTCACCCCGAAGTATACATCCTGATTCTCCCGGCATTCGGTGTTATTTCTGAAATTATCTCCACCTTTGCAAGAAAGCGCCTGTTCGGTTACAGCTCCATGGTATTCGCAACTGCGCTGATCGGCTTCCTCGGCTTCATGGTGTGGGCTCACCACATGTTCACAACTGGTTTGGGCGCCATTGCCAACACGCTGTTCGGTCTGGCTACGATGCTGATTGCGGTACCTACGGGTATTAAAATCTTTAACTGGCTTTTGACCATGTGGGGCGGACAAATTCGCTTCCCTACCGCAAACTTGTTTGCAGTAGGCTTCATTCCGACATTTACGATCGGTGGTATGACAGGGGTTATGCTCGCGGTTCCGCCAGCTGACTACCAATACCATGACAGCTACTTCGTAGTAGCTCACTTCCACTACGTTATCGTAGGGGGTCTCGTCTTCGGTCTGTTCGCCGGTCTTTACTACTGGTGGCCGAAAATGTTCGGTAAAATGCTGAATGAAACAATCGGTAAATGGAACTTCTGGACGTTCTTCATCGGTTTCCATCTTACCTTCTTCCCGCAACACTTCCTTGGTCTGATGGGGATGCCGCGCCGCGTCTTCACATACCTGAAAGGTCAGGACCTGGATGTAGGGAACTTTATCAGTACCATCGGTGTATTCGGTATGACGATCGGTACAATCCTGTTCCTCATCAACGTTGTCGTTGCAGCAAAAGGCAAACGCGCACCTGCGGACCCGTGGGATGGACGCTCGCTGGAGTGGACAATTCCGTCGCCGCCGCCTGAGTACAACTTTGCCCAAACACCTCTGGTGCGTGGTCTGGATGCATTCTGGATCGAGAAAATGGCTGGCAACAAAGGCATGACACCTGCTGAACCGCTCGGTGACATCCACATGCCATCGCCATCGTTCCTGCCGTTCCTGATGTCCGTCGGTCTGTTCATTGCAGGCTATGGCTTCATGTACCACAACTACGTTGTAGTAGCGATCGGCTTGATTTTGACTTTCGGATGTATGTTCGCACGTTCTGTAAAAGACGATCCTGGTTATCATATTCATGAGGATGAAATCGAAGAGAAAGGGGTTAAGGCTTAATGGCTACACATCACGCAAATGCAGTTTTACCTGATGAACCGGAAAAAGCCACCCTTGAAGGCAAGAACAAGATTCTTGGCTTCTGGCTCTTCCTTGGTGGAGAGACTGTTCTTTTCGGTTCGTTGTTCGCAACTTTTATCGCGCTGCGTGATCAAGCAAACGGCGGACCGACGTCCCAGCAACTGTTTGACATGCCGCTGGTTGCAGCTGCAACACTTCTTTTGCTTACCAGTTCGATGACAAGTGTTATGGCTACACTCGCTCTGCACAAGAAAAACTTGAAAATGATTCAAGTTTGGCTGACCATCACTGTATTGCTCGGTCTCGGATTCCTTGCCCTGGAGATTTATGAGTTTGTGCATTATGTGCATGAAGGACATAAAATCTCGACAAGTGCGTTCGGCTCTGCGTTCTACACATTGGTTGGCTTCCACGGGGGTCACGTAGCGTTCGGGATTCTCTGGATCACTTTGTTGCAGTTGTCGGCAGTGAAGAAAGGCTTGACGGTAGTAACGGCTCCTAAGTTCTACCTGGCCTGCTTGTACTGGCACTTTATCGACGTAGTATGGGTATTCATCTTTACCGTGGTATATCTCATGGGTATGATCGGTGGAAAGGTGGGATAATCTATGGGAGCACACGCTCATAATGAAGAGGTACGCAAGCCGAAAGTAAAACACGACGGTCCAAAAAGACACGTTGTAGCTTTCATCGGATCTCTCGTATTGACCGCACTTGCATTTATTGCTGTTGCGTATGAAGTGATTCCGGTAGGTTTTACCGTACCGTTCATCGTCGTCTTGGCTTTCATCCAGGCGTTCTTCCAACTGTTTGTTTGGATGCACATGGATCAAAAAGGCCACGAGTTCGCACGGATCAGCATTTTCGCCGGGCTGTTCGTGATCCTGCTTGCAGTAATCGTCTTCGTTTACTGGGTGTGGATCTAGAACGCTTGGCAAGGGCAAGAGGGCAGACCAAAAGTCTGTCCTCTTTTTTTCGGGCTGTCAGAAGTCATTTCTGGCAGCCATTTTTTTGTACTATCGAGCGGGAATTGAGATAAGCATGGGATAGGAGCGGCTTTTCGGGAAGGGAGGGAGCAGACAGAGTTTTCCCGCTTTTTGAAAAATACTTGCACCTATCTACAAGGCTTTATATAATAAAAATATCAACATGCGTTAAAATAACGTTATATTATTAAGCCGTCACATATTTTGTGAAAATAAATGAATGAAAGCAGGGATCGCAATGGTGAAATTGGTGGCAATTTATCGCAAGCCGGAAGATATCGAGGCTTTTGACAAGCACTATTTTGAAGTGCACGCTGCACTCGCTGAGAAAATGCCTGGCTTGATCAAGATGGAGGTAAGCAAAGTATACGGCACGCCGATGGGCGAATCCGATCTGCATCTGCTCGCAGAAATGTACTTTGAAACGAAGGAAGCCTTGTTGGAAGCGTTGTCATCTCCAGAGGGGCGTGCAGCAGGCAAAGACTTGCGCGGATTTGCAGGCCAAGTAGTGTCCATGCATTTTGCCGAAGTGGTTTAACGTATGGGAACAAAATCGTTTGTTGACGAGCGCGAGCTGCATCATAAACATTACGACGAGATTTGCGAAAAGCTGAAACAAGACCAGTTCGCCCAGTTTTTGGGAGTCAAGCTGATCGAGCTTGGCGAGGGGACTGCGACAGCAGAGGTGACGGTGGCCGATCATATGTTGAATGCGCACGGTACAGCGCACGGCGCCATCATTTTCTCCCTGGCTGATTTTGTTTTTGCCGCAGCCTGTAACTCCTACGGAAAAACATCTGTTGCGCTCTCGATGAACATCGGATTTTTGGCCGCAGCAATGAAAGGAAACCGGCTTGTGGCAACGGCTACGGAAGAGAAGAAGAACAACCGGACAGCCTGGTACCGCATCCGCGTCGAATCCGAGCACGGCCTGGTAGCGACATTGGACGCACTGGCTTATCGGAAAAATGAATACTTCATTTCGCTGGACGACAAGGAATAACCAAATGCACACACAAAACGGAGAAAGGAAGCCGAATGCCGCGTGCACAGGCTCCTTTCCCTGTTTCACGAGGATACCAGACACGGGGGCGAGAGGATGACAGTGGAAATCCGCAATCGATTCAATCACTACCTGGGCATAGAAGTCGTACACCGAGATGAGCAGGGCTGCAAGGTAGCACTGAAAATTCGCCCTGAACTGTTCAACAGCATAGATGGGGTCGTACATGGTGGCGTGACGGCGACGTTGGCTGACGTAGCGATGGGACATGGAGCTGCGCCACATGTAGACGGCGTGCAGCAATGCGTTACGGTAGAGAGCAAAATTCAATATTTGTACCCTGCCCGCGGGGAGAGGCTGGAAGCTGAGTCTCGCGTTTTGAAGCAGGGCAAGAGTCTGATCATTATGGAGGCGCGCGTCACCTGTGACGGCAAGCTCGTTGCTTTTGCCACGGGAACGTATGCGCGGGTCAATCCCAATCGAAGCTAAAGAGTATGGTTGCACGAGGAGGGGATAGAAGTGGAAGAAACGGTTCGCTTTGAACGAGACGGTCATGTGGCGATCATCACGCTCAACCGTCCGGATGAGCTGAATGCACTGAACTACGCTACATTGGAGCGGCTGGGTGATCTGATTGAACAAGTGCGGCTTGATTCAAAAGACATTCGGGTGCTGCTGATAAAAGGCGAAGGCCGGGCGTTTTGCGCAGGAGCTGATTTGAAAGAGCGGCGCACGCTGAACGAACAGCAAGTCCGCAGAAACGTCCGCAAAATTCGCGATGTGTTCACCGCGCTGGAACGATTGCCGCAGCCGACGATCGCGTTGATCAACGGCTTCGCTTTCGGTGGTGGATTTGAACTAGCGCTCGCTTGTGATTTCCGCTACGCCGTGGAGGAAGCGAAAATGGGGCTGACCGAGGTCAGTCTGGGCATCATTCCCGGAGCGGGCGGAACGCAGCGTCTGTCGCGTTTGATCAGTCCGGCGAAGGCGAAGGAACTGATTTTGACAGCCCGGCGCATTCAGGCGAATGAAGCTTGCCGCTTGGGGATATTGAATGGAGTTGCGCAAGACGGGGAACAATTGCTGGAGCTGGCAATGGGGCTGGCCCAAGAGATTCTCGGCAACGCACCGCTCGCAGTCTATCAGGCAAAGGCGGCCATCGACCGCGGAAGCAGCGTCGATTTGCAAACAGGGCTGGACGTGGAAACGATGTGCTATGAAGTCATTATCCCAACGAAAGACCGCCTGGAAGCGCTGGAAGCTTTCCGCGAAAAAAGAAAGCCTGTGTTCAAGGGAGAATAGGCGATAGCTACAAAGACATAACGTGACGGAATGAGGGAAACGGCATGATCTTTAATACAGAAATGGAAACGTTGTCAAGAGAAGAGCTGACCAAGCTTCAAGTGGAGCGTTTGAAAGAAACGGTGGCGCGCGTCTACGAACGAGTGCCTTTTCATCAAAAAGCTTTTGACGAAGCAGGCGTAAAACCGGAAGATATCCAGTCCATCGAAGACATTCAGAAGCTGCCGTTCATGAAAAAAACCGATCTGCGGGAAAATTATCCGTTCAAGCTGTTCGCTGTGGACATGAAGGAAGTAGCGCGCATTCACGGTTCGTCCGGCACAAAAGGCAAGCCGACTGTTGTAGGCTACACGAAGAAAGACCTGGAAAACTGGGCGGAAATCGTCGCGCGCGCCATTTGCTGTGCGGGCGGTCAGCCAGGGGATATTTTCCACAACGCTTACGGTTACGGCCTGTTTACGGGCGGTCTTGGCCTGCATAACGGAATCGAGCACATGGGCGCGGTAGCGGTTCCTGTATCCGGGGGCAATACTTCCCGGCAAATTACACTAATTGAGGACTTCCAGCCACGCGGGATTGCAGCCACTCCGTCTTACGTGCTCAACATCGTCGAAGAAATGAAAAAGCAAGGCATCAACCCGCGGGAGACAAGCGTGAAGTACGGCATTTTCGGGGCCGAGCCATGGTCGGAGGAAATGCGCGTTCAGCTCGAAGAAGCGCTCGACATCAAGGCGGTGGACATTTACGGATTGAGCGAGGTCATGGGACCGGGCGTATCGATCGAATGCCACGAGGCCCAGGATGGCTTGCACATTGCGGAAGATCATTTCTACGCAGAAATCATCGATCCGAATACAGGTGAAGTGCTGCCGCATGGACAAGAAGGCGAGCTTGTCTTCACTTCCCTGACGAAAGAAGCATTCCCTGTCATTCGTTATCGCACAGGAGATATCGCATCGCTCAACCCGGAACCCTGTAAGTGTGGCCGCACCACCATGCGCATGTCCCGCATCAAAGGCCGTGTAGACGATATGCTCATCATTCGCGGTGTCAATGTGTTCCCGACCGAGATCGAGTCTGTTTTGCTGACCTTTAACCAGTTGGCTCCGCACTATCAGGTAGTGATCGAGCGCGACGGGGCATTGGATCGCTTTGAGGTGCACTGCGAGCTGACCGAGAAGTACGCCAGTGAAATCAGTGGAAATGAAAGCGCTGCGTTGTCGCATCTTGTAAAAGAGATCGGGCATATGATCAAAAATACATTGGGTGTGTCTGTCGTGCTGCGGATTCAACAACCAAATTCCTTGACGCGCAGCGAAGGAAAGGCGATTCGCATTGTGGACAATCGGGGCAAAGCCCAGGCAGCGATCTAGCTGGCGAGTTTCCTATCGACTCGACTACCTGCGAAAAAGGGTGTGAACAGCGCATGGCTTACGAATATATCAGAACGGCCAGCGAAGACGGTATCGGTATTATTACCTTGAATCGACCGAAGATTCTTAACGCACTGAATTTGCAGTTGATTGATGAGCTGGTCGCCGAGCTGGAACGGCTGGATCGGGACCCGGACATTCGCGTGATCGTGCTGACGGGCAATGACAAAGCGTTCGCAGCGGGAGCGGACATCAACGAAATGGCAGAGGCATCGGCAATCGAGATCATGAAGCGCGATCAGTTTGCCGTCTGGGATCGCATGTCGCTTATTTCCAAGCCGATCATCGGCGCTGTCAGCGGCTTCGTGCTGGGCGGCGGCTGTGAACTGATGATGAACTGCGATATCGTCATCGCTTCGGAGACAGCCGTCATCGGCCAGCCGGAAATCAAGCTTGGCGTCATGCCGGGAGCGGGCGGAACGCAGCGGCTGACCCGTGCGGTGGGAATGCGCAAGGCAATGGAAATGCTGCTGACGGGAGAACCGATATCGGCCAAAGAAGCGTTGCGCTACGGGCTGGTCAATCGCGTCGTGCCAGTGGAGGCGTATTTTCAGGAAGCGCTCAAGCTGGCGAAGCAAATTGCCGTTCAGCCCCCGCTCGCTGTACAGGTGATCAAAAAGGCGGTGCACAAAGCCGAGGATTTGCCGCTTGCCGAGGGCATGGACTATGAACGCAACGGCTTTTATTTGCTGCTCGCCAGCGAGGATCGCAAGGAAGGAATGCAAGCTTTCCTGAACAAGCGCAAACCCCGGTTTACGGGTAATTAGGAGGCGGCCATGTACGAAACGATTCTGTATGAAGTGTCAGAAGGCGTAGCGATTGTCACCTTGAATCGACCGGATAAATTCAACGCTTTTACAGAAGTCATGCACAAGGAAATCATTGCGGCGCTTAAACAGGCGCAAAAGGATGACGCTGTTCGCTGCATTTTGCTCACAGGCGCAGGCCGGGCTTTCAATGCCGGACAGGACCTGAGCGAAGTTTCTGGCGGAGACGTGGATTTCGGCGGATTTTTACGCGAGCGTTACAATCCGATGATTTTGCAGATGCACAAAACGGAGAAGCCGATTGTTGCGGCAGTTAACGGCGTGGCAGCAGGAGCGGGCATGAGTGTGGCACTCGCTTGCGATATTCGCTTGGCTTCGGAAAAAGCATCTTTTGTCAATGCGTTCGTGGGCATCGGACTTGTTCCAGACTCGGGCGGTTGCTACTTCCTGCCGCGCATCGTCGGAATCGGCAAGGCGCTGGAACTGGCGATGACCGGAGAAAAAGTATCGGCACAAGAGGCTCTCGGCATCGGACTCGTCAATCAGGTGTATCCGGCAGAGAGCTTTATGGAAGATGCCCTCGCCTATGCGCGCAAGCTGGCTGCCTTGCCGACGAGAGCCATCGGGCTGATCAAGCGCGCGATGTACAAAGGGCTGGAAATGGGACTGGAAGAGACGTTGGCCTACGAAGCCTACGCACAAGAGGCTGCGGGCAGCACAGCCGATCACAAGGAAGGGGTAGCGGCCTTCATGGAAAAACGCGCTCCCCGTTTTACGGGTCGTTAGGCGAAGGGAGGCACAAGTCTAGTGAATACAAAAACAGTAGGCGTTATCGGTGCGGGCACGATGGGAGCGGGGATTGCTCTCGTTTGCATTCGCAAAGGACATCAGGTCGTGCTTTTGGATGCCAATCAGGCGGTTTTGGACAAAGCGCTGACCTACTTGCAATCGATCACGGGAAAAGATGTGGAAAAAGGCAAAATCAGCGAGCAGGAAAAAGCGGACATGCTGGACAGGGCAAAGCTCGTATCAGAGATGGAACAACTGGCGGCGTGCGATATTGTCATCGAAGCCGTGCCGGAGCGGCTCGATTTGAAAAAGGGCATTTTCAGCGAGCTAAGCCGCATTTGCAGACCGGACGCGCTTTTGCTGACCAATACTTCCTCCATTTCCATTACGCAAATTGCTGGAGGGCTTCCTCATCCCGAGCGCATTCTCGGGTTTCATTTTTTCAATCCTGCGCCAGTCATGCCGCTCGTCGAAGTAATCCGCGGCAAAAAATCGAGCGAAGACAACGTGCAGGCGGCGTATCGCTTCGCAACAGAACTGGGCAAGGTGCCCGTGCTGGTGACAGACACGCCCGGATTTATCGTCAATCGCATCGCGCGTCCGTACTATAACGAGGCGTTGCGCATTTTGGGCGACCATGTGGCAGAGGTAGAGCAGATCGACCGAATCATGAAACGCGCAGGCGGCTTCAAAATGGGTCCGTTTGAGTTGCAGGACATGATCGGCATCGACATCAATTTTGCCACAACGGAATCGGTGTACACCGACTTCTTCCATGAAGGACGATTTAAGCCCAGCCGGATTCAGCAGCGGATGGTTCAGGCCGGCAGCTTGGGCAGAAAGACGGGGGAAGGCTTCTATGACTATGACAAATAAGGCGGTCGTGCTGACGGGCACAAGCCCGCTTTTTGCAGAGCTGCACCAACTTTTTGCAGAAAAAGGATATCAAGTGCTGTCCCTGGCGCAAGCCGCCACAAATTCTGCGGCGGTGGCGCTCGCGGTGGAGGTCAGCAATCTCGATTTAGAGCAAAAGGCTGAGGAGATTCGCCAACTGGACAGCTTGCTTGCCCATGATGTGCCGATTCTCACGACTTCGCTTGCGATCACGGCGACAGAGGTCGCTTCCTGGACGAAGCATCCCGAGCGGGTGTGCGGGTTCGGCACGCTGGTTCCGCTGGTGGAGCGGGAGCTGATTGAGCTTGCTCCGGCGCTGCAAACAGAAGCGAAGACGCTGCAAGCAGCGGAAGCTTTTTTTCAGTCGCTTGGCAAAGAAACGGAAGCCCTCAACGACGAGGTCGGGCTGGTTTTTCCGCGCATTCTTTCCCTGATTATTAATGAAGCGGCTTTTACGCTGATGGAAAAGGCGGCGACTGCCCGCGATATTGATATTGCCATGAAAAAAGGTACCAACTATCCGTATGGTCCGCTGGAATGGGCGGATCGCATCGGATTGGACGAGATTTATGCGATTTCCAGAGGCTTGCAGCGCGACCTCGCGGAAGAGCGCTACCGTACAGCTCCGCTGCTGCGCAAGCTCGTGCTGGCGGGGCGAGTCGGCGTACGCAGCGGGCAAGGTTTTTACGCATACGAAAGCAAGGCGGAGGCGAAGGCATGACGATGAACAGAAACGACGTATACGTAGCTGCCGCCGTTCGCACGCCGATCGGCAAGCTCGGGGGCAGTCTGAAGCATACGCCTATGGATGATTTGACTGCGCTTGTGCTGAATGGCGCCTTGGCGCAGGCAGGGCAAACAAGCGATGCTATCGACGGAGTCATTATGGGGAACGTCATTTCCGCGGGGCCGTTCATCAATATCGCGCGCGTAGGTCTGTTGAAAGCAGGATTGCCGGAGAGCGTGCCGGGACTGACAGTGAATCGGGTCTGCGCCTCCGGATTGGAAGCGCTCAATCTGGCTGCACAGTCCATCCAGACCGGACACAGCCAGGCGATGCTTGCGGGCGGAGTAGAAAATTTGACGCGCTCGCCGTACATCATGGAGAAATTCGAGCAGCCGTACCAGCGCGGGGCACAGACGCTGATGGAATCGTTCGGCGGCCCGCGCTCTGCGCCTGTGTCGCTCTACGGAGATTTGACCATGGGCGATACGGCGGAAAACGTTGCCGAAAAGTTCGGCATCAGCCGCGAGGATCAAGATTTGTTTGCTGCCGAAAGCCAGAGACGTGCTATCGCGGCGATCGATGCCGGCTTGTTCAAAGAAGAGATCATCCCGGTAGTTTTGCGAGGAAAAAAAGGCGAAGAAACGCTGTTTGATACAGATGAGTTCCCGCGCCGCGATTCCAGTGTGGAGTCGCTTGCCAAGCTGCGCCCTGCTTTTCGCAAAAACGGCAGCGTGACCGCAGGCAACTCCTCCGGGATCAACGATGGCGCGTCGGCTCTTTTGCTCATGAATGAGGAAATGTTGAAGCGTTCGGGCACCGCGCCTTTGGGACGCATCGTGCATTTTGCTTGCGCAGGCGTCGACCCGCGCATTATGGGCATAGGACCAGTCGCAGCCATCCGCAAGCTGCTCGCCGAGGTCAAGCTGTCTGTCGAAGACATTGACCTGTTTGAACTGAATGAAGCTTTTGCCTCCCAGTCGCTCGCCTGCATGCGCGAGCTGGGGCTTGACCCAGAGAAGACCAATGTGAACGGCGGTGCCATCGCCTTGGGTCACCCGCTCGGCATGAGCGGCGCTCGTCTGGCAGGCACGCTCCTGTACGAGCTGCGCCGCCGCAAAAAGAAATACGGAATCGTTTCGCTGTGCATCGGGGGCGGACAGGGATTGGCTACGCTGGTCGAAGCGTTGTAGATGAATCGGGATGTCCTACTGTACTGGAGGAGTGGAAGATGAATACACCTGTCATTATCGATGCGATACGCACACCGATCGGACGGATTGGCGGAGCATTGAAAGAGGTGCGCCCGGATGATCTGGGCGCTTTGGTTATCCAAAAATTGCTGGAACGAAATCCGCTTGATGTAGGAACGATTGACGATGTCATGATGGGGTGCGCCAATCAGGCGGGCGAGGATAACCGCAACGTGGCGCGGATGTCGCTGCTTTTGGCTGGCTTGCCTGTCGAAGTGCCTGGCGTGACTGTCAACCGTTTGTGCGGCTCTGGGCTGGAAGCCGTGAACCAAAGCGCGAACGCGATCAAGGCAGGCGCTGGCGAAGTGTACATTGCCGGCGGACTGGAGAGCATGACGCGCGCACCTTTGGTCATGATGAAGCCTGGAGCGGCTTTTCAGCGCGGAAATCAGCAGCTTGTGGACACGACGCTCGGCTGGCGGCTGGTGAACGATAAAATGAACGAACTGTATCCGCCGATCAGCTTGGGCGAAACAGCCGAAAAGGTTGCCGAGCAATACGGGATCAGCCGCGAAGCGCAGGACGAGTTTGCGCTGCGAAGCCAGCAAAACTACGCGAGAGCACTGGCGGAAGGAAAATGGGCAGCAGAGATTGTGCCTGTCGAGCTGAGAGGGCGCAAAGGGGATGTTACGCTGTTTGACCGCGACGAACACGCTCGCCCGGAGACGACGATAGAGCAACTGCAAAAGCTCAAGCCAGCTTTTCAGGCAAACGGCACCGTTACGGCGGGCAATTCCAGCGGCTTGAACGATGGGGCAAGCGCCCTGCTCATCATGGAGCAAAAGGCGGCTTTGGCTGCCGGGCTTAAACCGCGCGCCCGCATCGTCGCTTCCGCAGTGGCAGGCGTTGATCCTTCTGTCATGGGGATTGGGCCGATTCCGGCTACGCACAAGGCGTTGAAGCAGGCGGGACTGTCGCTTGCCGATATCGACCTGTTTGAATTTAACGAAGCTTTTGCCGCACAAGCGGTAGCTTGCGTACAAGAGCTGGGAGTCAATCCTGATCTGGTCAATGTCAATGGCGGCGCGATTGCTTTGGGGCATCCGCTCGGAGCTAGTGGCGCACGTATCCTGACCACGCTTTTGTACGAGATGGAGCGCAGGGAAGCTCGCTATGGTCTGGCTGCCATGTGTATCGGCGTGGGCCAGGGAATCGCAACGATTATTGAGCGCGTGTAAAAAGCAATCACGCGTGACGAGAGGTGCATGTGCGTGAAGGAAGGACTGAAGCCAGGGACGACTGCCGAATTTACGGTGGTCGTCACAGAGGACATGCTGCCCAAGTTTGCAGGGGAGGTTGTGCATCCGGTCATGTCGACGGTCAGCATGATCTACTACATGGAATGGGCAGGGCGTCAGGTGATTTTGCCTTATTTGGAAGCGGATGAGGAAGGCTCCGGCTTCGCTGTGGATATCCGCCATGTCGGCCCGGCGGTAGCGGGTCAAGTGGTGACCTTCAAAGCCGTGTGCCAGGAAGTCACGAAAAATCGGGTGGTGTGCGAGGTGACAGCCGACACCGCCCGGAATCGCGTCGGGGTCGGTTCGTTTACCCAGGCGATTTTCAACAAGCACGAAATCAGGCGGCGCTTTGAAGCGCTCCAGGCAGAAATCGCTGCGGAAAATAATTGTACAGAATAAATTGACTCTTTTAAAATGTTTTAATATAATAACGTTTAAATTACGTTATACGATTTTATCGTCATACTCTCAAACGATTCACGCACCTTCTAGAGAATATGGTACAATTTCACAGCATAAAGGTATGAATCGATTTGGGGGTTGAAGAACGTGAAGCCACAATCCATGCTTTTTACGATTTATGGAGAATATGTTCGCCATTACGGGAGCGAGATCTGGATCGGCAGCCTGACACGGCTCATGGGAGAATTTGGTCTGTCCGAACCGGCTGTTCGCGCCGCCATTTCCAGGATGCTCCGCCAAGGCTGGCTGGAATCCAGGAAAGTAGGAAACAAGAGCTACTACTCGGTATCCGAACGTGGGAAAAAACGGCTGGAGGAAGCGGCAGCCCGCATTTATAAAGTCGAGACAGATGTCTGGGACGGAAAATGGTGCATCGCCAGCTACAACATACCGGAGGAACGCCGCGCGTTGCGGGATCAGCTGCGCAAGGAACTGGGGTGGATGGGCTTCGGGATGCTGACGACGAGCACGTGGATCAGCCCGAACAATCTCGCAGACCGGGTGAAAGAGTTGACCGAGGCGCATGAAATCACCGACCATGTAGAAATTTTCAGCGCGCAGCATCTGGGCTGGAGCGATCCGAAGCAATTGGTGCAAAAGTGCTGGAACATCGCTGAAATCAACGAGAAGTACAAAGAGTTCATTGACAACTACCGCGAACAATTCGAGCAGCTATCCGCGAAAATAGACAGTGGCGAGGAAGTGCCAGACAGCCACTGCTTTGTGGAAAAGACGAAGCTCGTCCATGAATATCGCAAGTTTTTGTTTATCGACCCGGACTTGCCGCAGGAGCTGCTTCCGGAACTGTGGCTAGGCAAAGAGGCGGATCAATTGTTCCAAAACTATTATCAACGATTAAATCCAGGGGCAGTTCGATTCTTCGAGACGGTGTATGAAGTTGCACCTGTGCATTAAGCGGTTGCTACGAAGAAAGCGCCCTAGTGACAAGCTAGGGCATTTCTTCTTCAATAATATTTCCATTAATTAAAATGTAAGCGTTTTAGATGGTAGCGGTTAAGGCGCGAAACAAGAGGGGGTACAGCACGAATATGACGGAACTGTTGCAGTATGTCGCAAACGGCCTCGTCAGTGGCGGCATTTATGCGATTGTTGCCGTAGGCTTCATCACGATTTACAACGTGAGCAAGGTCATCAATCTCGCACAGGGTGAGTTTTTGATGCTCGGCGGGATGGTTACGGTGGCTTTGATCGGGATGAATCTGCCTTACGGACTCGCAGCATTGCTTGCCATTCTGGCAGTAACGGCAATCGGAATCATCATGCAGAAATATGTCATTGATTATGTGAAAAAAGCTAGTCCTATTAGTTTGATAATTTTGACAATAGGAATTTCTACCTTAATCCGCGGGATCGCCAGCTTTATTTGGGGCAAGGATGCTTTTGCACTGGAGCCGATTACAAGCAACGAACCCCTCTCGTTCGGGGGCGTGACGATCGCGACGCAAAGCGTTTGGATTTTGGCTGCTGTCCTTATCATTTTGTTTCTCCTCTGGTATTTGATGGAAAAGACGATTCTCGGGAAAAAAATCAACGCCTGTTCGGTCAATCCGATGGCAGCCCGCCTGATGGGGATTTCTCCAACGAAGATGAGCATGCTCGCCTTCGCCATCAGCGGAGCCACCGGAGCTGTTGCCGGAATCGTCATCGCACCGCTGAGCGTGACCTCCTACGACATCGGTGTGCTGCTTGGAATCAAAGGCTTTTCCGCCGCGATTCTCGGCGGGTTGGGCAATCCGCTTGGCGCGGCTGTGGCTGCCTTTTTGCTCGGGATTGTCGAGTCGCTTGGAGCCGGATACGTCAGCTCCGGGATGAAGGACGCCATCGCGTTTCTGGTCTTGATCGGCATGCTCCTGGTGAAGCCATCCGGACTCTTCGGAGAGCGCAGCGTGGGGAAAGGAGGGCTATAGATGAAGCAGTTGTTGCAAAAATGGGGAAAAGGCTTCGGAATTTACGTCGCTTTGATGATCGTTTTCCCGTTTGTGATGCCAGATGAGTATTACCGTTCCGTCGGCATTATTATCGGGCTGCATGCCATCGTGACGATCGGGCTGTGCCTGGTGATGGGGCTGGCTGGACAAATTTCGCTCGGACAAGCAGCCTTTTGGGGAATCGGCGCTTACACTTCCGCGGTGTTGACGACCAAATACGGGCTGTCGCCATTCGTCGGCCTCATCGCCTCGGCAATTGTTCCTGGGTTGTTTGCCTTCATTCTCGGACGAGCGATAGCGGGGTTGCAAGGCTACTATCTCGCGATGGCGACGCTGGCATTCGGCTATATCGTCCAGATCGGGATTACCGAATGGGAGCCAGTCACCGGGGGCGCGAGCGGGATGATCAGCATCCCGCAGGTTCCGTTCTTCGGAGGCAGCGAGCTGTCCATGTACTATCTGATCTGGGCGGTCGTTACTTGTGTGCTCCTGTTCTCGCTCAACCTGCTGCATTCGCGGGTAGGCAGAGCGTTTCGGGCGATTCACAAGAGTGAGATTGCCGCAACCTCAATGGGAATTGACGTGAGCAAGTTCAAGCTGAACGCTTTCGTCGTCAGCGGCATGTTCGCCGGAATTTCCGGCGGTCTGTACGCTCACTACATGGGGATACTCGATCCGCAGCCTTTTGGACTGCACGAGTCGATCAAATTTCTCACGATGGTTGTCATCGGCGGGATGACGAGCATATGGGGAGCGTTGATTGGCACGGTACTGATCGGCTTTATCAGCGAGGGACTGATTTTGCTCAGCGAAGTCATCCCGGGCTTGCAGGGCGATGTCGATACGATTGTTTTCGGCGGCATACTCGTCTTGATTGTCATGTTTATGCCGGAAGGTCTGGTGCCGCGTATTCGTTCCGTCTATGAAAAAGCGCAAGCCAAAAAGGCAAAGGAAGCTGCTGTCAAAGCACAGTCTGGTGAGCGAGTGGAAAGGAAGGCGGCAACATGACGACCCTTTTGGAAGTACAAGAGCTGTCCCGCGATTTCGGCGGGGTGCGTGCAGTCAATCAGGTTGATTTTCAAGTGCGCGAAGGCGAAATTTTGGCGCTGATCGGCCCGAACGGAGCAGGCAAAAGCACGGTGCTCAACATGGTGTCCGGCGTCATTCCTCCGTCCGCTGGCGAAATTCGCTTTGCGAGCAAGCCGATGACGAAGGTGCCGGGCTATGAATACGCCGGGCTGGGCATTACCCGAACTTTTCAAAATCTCCAGACGTTTGACGACATGACAGTATTGGAGAACGTCATGGTCGGGATGCATACGAAGACAAGCTCCAGCCTGTTCTCCTGCGGCATGAATTTGGGCAAGGCCAAAAAAGAAGAGAAGCTGATGGAGCAAAAGGCACATGCCTGGCTCGGGCAAGTGGGGCTGGCGACGGAATCCCAGCGGCTGGCGGGAAGTTTGCCCTACGGCAAGCTGAGGCTGATGGAAATTGCCCGGGCGATGGTCGCAGGGCCAAGGCTGTTGCTCCTCGATGAGCCTGCGGCTGGCTTGAACCATACGGAGACAGCGGAAATGAGCCGGATGTTTTGCGAGATTCGCGACAGCGGAACGGCGATTTTGCTGGTGGAGCACGACATGGACATGATTATGACCATCGCCGACCGCATCGTGGTTCTCGATCAGGGAACGAAAATTGCGGAAGGAACCCCGCGTGAAATCCAGGAAAATCCTCGCGTCATCGCGGCTTATCTGGGAACGGAAGAGGAGTAGGGGGGAAAACGATGGGAAAAACGATCTTGAAAGTGGACGGCGTCACGGCTCGCTACGGTCCTGTAGAAGTGCTGCACGGAATTACGATGCAAGTGAACGAAGGAGAGATCGTCTCGCTGCTCGGGGCAAACGGCGCTGGCAAAACGACGCTGTTGAATTGCATCTGCGGTCTGCACGGAGCGAAAGAAGGGAAGATCTGGTTTCGCGATGCCGACATCACCGGAATCCCGGCCGAGCTTGTCGTGCCGCGCGGGATGGCGCATGTGCCGGAGCGCCGACAAATTTTCTCCACGCTCACCGTCGAGGACAATTTGTGGCTGGGCGCTTCCCACCGCATGCCCAAAACGAGCAAAAAAGAGATCGCCAAAGAAATGCAGACCGTTTACGAGCGCTTTCCGATTTTGGCAGAGCGGAAATGGCAACTGGGGGGAACGCTATCTGGCGGACAGCAGCAAATGCTGGCGATCGGACGGGCGCTTTTATCCAGGCCGCAATTGTTGCTCCTGGACGAGCCTTCGCTTGGCTTGGCACCGCTGATTGCCAAGGAAATATTGACGATCGTTCAGGAGATTCGCTCCGAGTGGGGTACAACCGTGTTGTTGGTTGAGCAAAACGCTCGCGCCGCACTGGCGATTTCCGACAGGGCTTATGTGTTGAGTACAGGCGAAGTGATGCTGGAAGGCAGTGCTGAGGAAATCAGCAACGATCCGCGTGTGCAATCTGCTTATCTGGGACACTCCCACGAAGCGGTTTGACATTGATAAAAAGATAGATACTCAAGGGGGCTTAACCATGAAAAAAGGAACGTTTCGCAAGTGGCTGTATCCGGTAGCGATTGCTTCACTCGTCTTGCTCAGCGCCTGTGGCGGCGGCGCGAAGCCAGCGGCAGAAGCAGGGGGCGGACAGACGGCGGCAACAGGTGGCGCCAGCGGGGAACCAATCAAAGTCGGGGCGATTTTCTCTCTGACTGGCCCGAACAGCCCGCTTGGGGTACCGGAGAAGCAAGCCGTTGAGCTGCTCGTCAAAGAAATCAACGGAGCAGGCGGAGTGAATGGCCGCCCGGTCGAAGTCGTGTTTGAGGACGACAAGTCGGATAACACGGAAGCTGTGAAAGCGATCAAGAAGCTGGTTTCCAAAGAAAAAGTAGTCGCTGTCCTCGGCTCCTCCGGCAGCGGACCATCTCTCGGCATGGCCGAATTTGCCGCAACAGAGAAGCTGCCGCTGATTTCGATGGCAGCAGCGGATCAGATTACCAATCCGGTGCGCGCAGGCATTTTCAAAACACCGCATACCGATGTACACGGCACGAAGCGCATTTTCAAATACTTGAAAGAAAAAGGCATTACCAAAATCGCGACGCTCAACGACAGCAATCCGTACGGAAGCGGCTGGACAACGCAATTGCAAAAGTACGCGCCTGAATACGGCATTACGATCGTAGCGGAAGAGAAGTACGGCACGAAGGACCCGTCCATGAGCTCCCAGCTGACCAAGATCAAAGGAACGGATGCACAGGCGCTGATCGTCGCAGGAACGAACCCTGGCCCGGCTACGATTGTGAAGGAAGCGAAACAGCTCAATATGACGATTCCGATCATCAGCAGCCACGGTTCAGCCAACAGCAAGTTTTTGGAGCTGGTGGGCGATGCGGGTGAAGGCGTCCTGATGGTAGCAGGCAAACTGCTGGTGCCGGATCAGGTAGATGCAAACGACCCGCAAGCAGCGGTCATCAAAAAGTTCGCAGAAGGCTATCAAGCAGCGTACAGCTCGCAGCCGGACGGTTTTGCCGGATACGGCTACGACGGTCTGAACCTGCTCGTGGAAGGGTTGAAGCAAGCAGGCGGCGACGCTTCCAAGCTGGGCGAAGTTTTGGAAAAAGTGAAGTACGTGGGAGTTACCGGGGAATTTACCTTCTCGAATGACGATCACAACGGACTGACGGAAGACAGCATGATCATGGTCGAAGTGAAGGGCGGCAAATTCCAGATTGTGAAGTAATTCAATCGATGATGCAGGTGGAGACGATGGCTGTTCTTTTCGCAAACGTGACGGATGCGAAGAGAATAGCCGTTTTCGTCCCTTGGTCAGGAGGTAAATACATGTCTCAACTGTTAAACAGCGTGCTGATGGTTGCCCCCATTTTGCAAAAGGCTTTTTTATTCGATTGCATGGTCGGAGTGACCGACCGGGAGAAGTTTCTCGCTTACTATCCGGCGCATGGACTCAATCTGGGTATCAAAGTCGGGGACCCGCTGCGCCAGGGGAGCATCAATGCCACGGCGATTGCGGAAAACAAGCGGGTGGTGAAGAAGATCTCCAAGGAGCTTTACGGCATTCCGTATATTGCCGTCGGTTATCCAATCGTGGAAAAGGGGCAAGTAGTGGGCTGTCTGGCTACAGGGGTCACGACCGATCAGGAGGACAGGCTGCGCGGCTTGGCGGAAAATTTGACGAACGCCTTGGAAAACATTGCGGTACATACGGAAAGCCTGGCAAAAGACGCCGATCATCTCGCGCAGGCCAGCCATACGCTGAGCGATGCGGCAGGACAAATGGAAGTGAAAATCGCGGAGACGACGCAGATCAATGAGCTGATTCGCAACATTTCCACCCGTTCCAATGTGCTTGGGTTGAATGCCGTCCTGGAGGCAGCGCGAGCCGGAGCGGCAGGCCGGGGCTTTTCTGTCGTCGCCGAAGAGATTCGCCAGTTGTCGCAGACGACCTCGGCGTCGGCAAAGGACATTTTTCGCATTCTCGACGAGATGAACGTCCTTGTCGGCACCGTGTCAGGCGAGATGGAAAAGACGCTGAATCACAGCCTGCAACAATCTACGCGCATTCAGGAGCTGGACGCTGTCATGCAAGAGCTGCGGCATATGGCAGAACAGCTGAAAAAGGCGGCCGTCCTGTCCGGGCGGATGGAATAAGCAAAGGTTCCAGGCGGAAGGATATTGCTAAAACGTATGACGTTATGTTATTATAACGTTATAAAAACGTAGTATGATTTTAACATAATGGACAACGGCTAATAAGGAGGTATTCTCCATGCAAACACAGATGGAACGTTCTGATCTGACCGAAAACGAAAAAATGGAAGCGTTTTTAGCGAAAATCGACCGCGGAGGAAAAATCGAAGCGGACGACTGGATGCCAGACGACTACCGCAACCAGCTGATCAAGCTGATTTCGATGCACGGCATCAGCGAAATCATGGGGGCTTTGCCGGAAAAGGAATGGGTACCCAAGGCACCGACGTTGCGCCGCAAGCTGGCGATCATGGCGAAGGTGCAGGATGAGATGGGACACGGGCAGCTTTTGCTGCGGGTAGCGGAAGATTTGCTGGCGCCGCTTGGCAAGACGCGCGAAGACTTGATGAATGACTTGTTTGCAAAAAGACTGAAATTTCACAATGTGTTCCACATGGAAGCGCCAACCTGGGCAGATGCAGGGGTAATCGGCTGGCTGGTGGACGGAGCGGCTATCATTACCCAGTCCATGTCGCTCGATACATCTTATGCGCCGTATGCGCGGGCGCTGCACCGGATTTGCGCCGAGGAGAAATTCCATGCGCAGCACGGCGAGAGCATCGTCCTGGAGCTGGCAGAGGGCACGGAGGAACAGCGCCAGATGCTGCAAGAAGCGATTACGCGCTGGTGGCCATCGCTTTTGATGTTCTTCGGACCGCCTGAGAACGGTACGATTACGAGCAACCAATCCGCCAACATGCGTTACAAGATTCGCACGCAGACGAATGAGGAACTGCGGCAAGTGTTTTTGAAAAAGTATTTGCCACGCATTTTCCACCTCGGCTTCACTGTGCCGGATGAGACGATTCACTTCGATGAAGAAAAAGACCAATGGGTGTATCAGCAACCGGATTGGGAACAGTTCAAGCAGATCGTCAAGGGGAACGGCCCGCGCTCTGCTCATCGTCTGAATCTTAGGGAAACATCGTATGAAGAAACAAAATGGGTGCGCGACGCAATCATGTCGTACGGCCGCCACGTAGGGTAGGTGAATGGATATGAACAAGGAAACAGAAGTCAGAGACGACTTTTTCATTTACGAAGTATTCAGTCAAAGAAGTGTCAGCTCATCTTTTGTCCATCAGTTCAGCCTCTTGGCTCCAAACAAGGAAGTTGCGCTCGCGATGGCGAGAGAAAACTTCCTGCGCCGCGAGACTTGTTTTAACATCTGGGTGGTGAAGCGCGACGATATTTACGGCTTGTCGCCGGAAGAGCGTCCGTTTTTGGAGCGGCTCGACAACAAGAGCTACCGGGAGACGCGAGGCTATGGCGACTTGCAGGCAAGATGGCGCCATCACAGAGAACAGTACGAAGAAAAACAAAAGCATGCGGAAAGCGGCAGCTAAGCAGGAGGGGATACAATCATGGGCGACTTTTCACAAGTAGAAACAACAGAAGCGGCAAAACAAAACCCGGAATACGCGCAAGCCTTGACTGATTTGCTGTTCCAGCTTGCTGACGACGACTTCATTCTCGCCTATCGCGGTTCGGAATGGCTCGGGCTGGCTCCGCACATCGAGGAGGACGTCGCGTTTTCTTCGATGTCGCAGGACATGATGGGTCATGCCGTGATGTTTTACGAGATGCTGGAACAGCTCGGAGTAGGCAAGGCGGACGATCTCGCACAGCTTCGGGAAGCAGATGCGTTCCGCAATGCGATTTTGGTCGAGCGAAAAAACGGGGAAGGCGACTACAACACCGACCCTCACTATGACTGGGCGTATGCGATTGTCCGCAGCTATGTGTACGGACTGTACAAACAGGTTCGCCTGGAGTCTTTGCTCCAATCATCGTACACACCGCTGGCACTGGTCAGCCGCAAAATGATGACGGAGCATCGCTACCATCTGATGCACTGGCAAGTTTGGCTCACGCAGTTGGCCAACAGTACAGACGAAGCGCGGAAAAGACTGGAAGCCGCGATTGAGAAAGTATGGAAGGATGCAGGCGAGCTTTATCAGCTCGGTGCGAACGCCGACGCGATCGTCCGCTGTGGGCTGATTGCCGGCGAAGGCGAGTTGAAACAGAAGTGGCTCACATTGACCCAGGGCATTTTTGAAAAAGCGGGCCTCGTGTGGGCGGGTGAGCCGGGAGTGCCTGAGCAGCGCGGTCGTCACGGTCAGCATACGCCGGAGCTTGCACAAGCTTTGGCTACCTTGTCGGAAGTATATCGCATCGATCCGGCCGCGGGCTGGTAGAAAGGGTGATCTGCATGGCGCAAGAAGGAATGCATGTACATGACGGGCTGGAAGCGACATGCTGGGAACTGCTACAGCAAGTGACTGATCCGGAGATTCCGGTCATAAGCATGGTAGAGATGGGGATGATCCACAAGGTGCGGGTAGAGGACGATGTCGCGCATGTCGACGTGCTCCCTACTTTTGTCGGATGTCCTGCGCTGGAAATCATGAAAAAAAATATCGCAGCGAAGCTGGTAGAGGCGGACGGAATCAGCAAGGTGGAAGTTCAGTTTGTCTACGATCCCGCCTGGACGTCCGATCGCATCGTGCCAGAGGCGAGAGGGAAGCTAAAGAGCTTCGGCATTGCTCCTCCGCCAATCGATTTCAAACCGGGAGATACATGGGAAGTGTCCTGTCCTTACTGTGACTCCCCTTATACGCAAATTGACAACTTGTTTGGCCCTGCCGCATGCCGCAGCATTTTGTATTGCCGGCATTGCAAAAATCCGTTTGAGGCGCTAAAGCCAATTTATTGAAGAGAGTGAGAGGAGCGATAGTCATGGGAGAGTACAAGCAAATGTATATCAATGGAGAGTGGGTTTCTGCCGAGAGCGGCGAATCGATTCAAATCGTGAATCCGGCGACGGGCGAAGTCGTGGGAAGCGCTGCTTTTGGAGATTCCCGCGATGCCCAAAAAGCGATTGACGCTGCACATGAGGCTTTTGGAAGCTGGTCCCGTTTGACTGCTCGCGAGCGCTCCAAGTATTTGTACAACTTGTCCGAACTGGTCAAGCAGAGCCGTGACGAGCTGGCAGGCATCATCTCTGCGGAGATGGGCAAACCGCTTGGCGAGGCAAAAGGCGAAGTGCTGGGTGCAGCGGACAACTTCGTCTGGTATGCGGAAGAAGCGAAGCGCGTATACGGAGAGACGATCCCTTCGTCCGTGCCGAACAAGCGAATCATGGTGCTCCGTCAGCCTGTAGGCGTGGTCGGCGCGATTACACCATGGAACTTCCCCGTGAACATGGTTGCGCGCAAAATCGCTCCTGCACTGGCAGCTGGTTGCACAGTAGTCTTGAAGCCGGCGGAAGCGACACCGCTGTCTGCCATCCGCTTGTTTGAACTGATCGAGAAGGCTGGTTTTCCAAAAGGGGTCGTCAACCTCGTCATCGGCAAGCCGGAATCGATCGGCCAAGAGTTTATCGAGAATCCCAAACTGAGCAAAATCGGCTTCACAGGTTCCACTCGCGTCGGCAAGCTGCTGATGGAAGGAGCGGCGAAGCAAGTGAAGCGCGTCAGCATGGAGCTGGGCGGCCACGCGCCATTCATCGTCTTCCCTGACGCCGATCTGGATGCGGCAGTAAAAGGATTGTTTGAGAGCAAGTTCCGCAACTCCGGCCAAATGTGCATTTGCACGAATCGCCTGTATGTTCACGAAGATGTAGCCGACGCCTTTACCGAGAAATTGGTCGAGCGTCTGAAGCGGGCCAAAGTGGGAGACGGACGACTGAAGGAAACCGAAATCGGACCATTGGTGAACGAGCGCGCGCTTTCCAAAGTGCTGGAGCACATTGAGGACGCGAAAGGAAAAGGCGGCCAAGTCGTATACGGCGGCAACCGTCTGACAGAAGGCGACTACGCAAATGGCTTCTATTGCGAGCCTACCGTTATCTCCGGTGTGACCGAAGAGATGAAAATCGCAAACGAAGAAACGTTTGGACCAGTTGTTCCGCTCGTTCGTTTCTCAGACGAAGCAGACGTCGTGCGCCAGGCAAACGATACGCGCTACGGTCTGGCTGCTTACGTGTACACGCGTGACAACCAGCGCTGCTTCCGGATGGCAGAGCAGCTGGAGTACGGCATCGTCGGCATCAACGACGGATCGCCGACCCAGACGCAAGCTCCGTTTGGCGGATTCAAGGAAAGCGGCATCGGACGCGAAGGTGGACGTTACGGAATGGATGAGTATTTGGAGACGAAATTCGTTTCTTTCGGAGTGTAGTCCAGACCGCGTTTTACAAGGGGACCAGAGGAGATCTGGTCTTCTTTTTTTTTGCCAAAGCATTTGTCAACACTTTGTTCATTTTTCTTATCAAAGAAGCAGGCAATCAACGGTATAATGGAGATTGTATAGAGGGCACCCTTATTAGGTAGATTAGAATGTAAAAAAATTCAAATCGAGATAAAGCTCAGCTCGAAGGGAGGATATGAATGGGTCAGCATCAACACGAGCTGTCAGCGATGAACACGGGGGCATCCTTTTCAGATTTGTGGAGTCCCGACGTGATGCTCTTCACTCTTTTAATTGCCACGGTATATTTCCTGGTAACGGGTCCCATGCACAAGCGTTTTGAACATGCCACCACGGCGACAGCAAAGCAAAAGCTGCTGTTTGTCTTTGGCTTGCTGCTGTTTTACGCGGCACAAGGAAGCCCGATCAGCTATTATGGCCATCATTACTTGTTCAGCCTGCACATGCTGCAGCAGTCCATTTTGTATTTTGCCCTGCCTCCGATTGTGCTCTTGGCGATGCCGGAGTGGCTTTTGGAAAAAATCTTTCAGCCGCGGCCGCTCAAAGCGATTCTTCGCGCGGTTACTCACCCGCTGGTAGCGGCATTATTGTTCAACACGCTGTTTTCGTTCTACCATATACCGTTTATATTTGATGCAGCGGCTCTTAATCACGAGTGGATGACAGTCTACCATGTCGTCTTGATTTTCGCTGCTTTCGCTATGTGGTGGCCGATTGTCAGTCCATTGTCCGACAGCAAGAGACAGTTGGCGGGATTAAAAAAATTGACGTACATTTTTGCCAACGGGGTGCTGATTACCCCTGCCTGTGCGTTGATTATTTTCGCGTCCGATCCTTTGTATGCGACGTACATCTCGGCTCCGCAACTGTTCCCGAGCCTCGACACGTTCAGTGACCAGCGACTTGGTGGAATCATCATGAAACTGGTGCAGGAGCTTGTGTACGGTTCCGTGCTCGCCTACGTTTTCTACCACTGGTATAAGCAGGAGAAGCAGGAAGACCTGCCGATGGATGAGCAGCCCGCGGTTGCCCTGCTGAGAAAAACGCCGACGATGGATGAAGGCCGGGTATAAAATATAGATAGATTATTTGAATGAGGTGTAGAAATGTCCATCTTGCTACCTACGATAAGCACATCGTTTATCGTCATCAGCGGTATTCTTGTCGCTTGTGGCTGGTATGCGGTCGCTAAGAAACAAATTGAAAAACACATGAAAATCATGAAGTGGGCCGCCATCTGTGCGACGATCTTCTTCATCACGTATGTATCCAGAACGGCTTTTGTCGGGAATACTCATTTCGGCGGGCCGGACAGCTTGAAACCAATCTATCAGACGTTTCTGGTCTTTCACATCGTGCTGGCAACCGTAGGGGGAGTCATGGGGCTGATCACGCTCAGGCACGCCTACAAAAACAACATTGCCGCCCATCGCAAAATCGGGCCGTGGACGTCGATCGTCTGGTTTGTGACCGCCATTACCGGAGCTACTGTGTACACTCTGCTGTATATCATCTATCCGGGCGGGGAAACGGCTGGCGTTCTGGATGTTATTTTTGGAAAGTAGCTTAGGCGCTTTTCAAGTTGACTAGCTTCTTTTGCTTTCGATACAATGGAAGTTAGTTCTTCATTCGGATATTCGCATGTTCAGATAGATTCAGACAGGAGGTACAAAACGTGGACCAGCAAGTGACAATGCAGGAATCGCTTAACAGCGAGACACCCCTGCACGCACAACCGGGAGAGCCGGCAACTTTTCGGGACTACGTAGAACTGACAAAGCCTGGGATTACCATGTCCAACCTGATGACTACCTTTGCTGCCCTGTGGATGGCATCTTACGGTTTTCCAGACTGGAAATTAGCGATTTTCACCATGATTGGTACAGCTTTGGTGATCATGTCGGGTGCGACGTTAAACAACTACTACGACCGTGATTTGGACAAAAAAATGAAGCGTACCAAAGGGCGTGCGCTTGCAGCAGGGCGCATCGCGCCACGCACGGCCATCCTGCTCGGGATCGGCTTGCTGCTTGCGGGTCTTGCGGTACTCGCCGTATTCGCCAATCCGCTGGCTGCTGTTTGGGGATTGATCGGTCATATTTTCTACGTGTTGATTTACACTCCGCTCAAACGTGTAACGACTTTGAACACGGTCATTGGCGGGATTTCCGGTGCGGCTCCGCCTGTAATCGGCTGGGTTGCTGTAACGAACAGCATGGACCCGGCAGCGTGGTTGCTTTTCCTGATTTTGTTCCTGTGGCAGCCGCCGCACTTCCTTGCGCTGGCGATGCTGAAAACAGAGGAATACCGCGCAGGCAATCTGCCTATGCTGCCAGTTGTCAAAGGCTTCGCAGAAACGAAGCGGCAAATGGTTTTGTGGGGATCTGTCCTGTTCCCGGCTTCTTTGCTGCTCTTTATCCATGGAAGCGTAGGGTATGTTTACCTGGCTGTCATGAGCTTGATGGGAATCGTGTACATGGTGCTGCTGTTCCAAGGCTTCAAAGCCAAGGATGATCTGGCGTGGGCGCGCAAGCTTTTCGGCTACTCGATTCTGTATTTGACAGTCTTTTGCGCTGTCATTGTCATCAGCACAATGGTGTACCATTATTGACACGAAACACTCACCAAATGTTCACGGAACATCCCTTGCTTAGCAGGGGATGTTTCATTAATGTTAGAGAGGGCAACAGTTAAGAGGCTGCTTTACCGAGAGTCTCAAACATCACAAGAAATAGGGTGTATTCACTATGGAAAAATGGCTGAAACCTCTAGCCGTTCTTGCTACTCTCGTCATGTTTATCGTCATGATCGCCGGGTCGCTTGTGACCAAAACAGATTCGGGCCTGGGCTGTGGAAACGACTGGCCGCTCTGTAATGGGAAGTGGGTCCCGGAGTATACTTTGGCTTCAATCATTGAATACATGCATCGGCTGATTACAGGCGTGGCCGGCATTGTGGTAATCGTTTTCTCCGTACTTTGCTGGCGTCATTACCGGGGCAATCAGGAAGTGCGCAATCTCGCCCTGTTCGGTTTGTTTTTTATCGTGCTGGAGTCCATTCTCGGCGCTTCCGCGGTGATCTGGCCGCAGTCGTCGTCCGTCCTGGCTCTGCACTTCGGATTTTCGCTTCTGGCCTTCACGGGCGTGTTCCTTTTGACCGGGTTCGTGTTGCAGCGCGACAAAATGGCGAGCATGGTGCAGGCAAAAGCCCCGAGAGGATTCCGCAACTGGATTTGGGCTGTGGCAGCCTACACGTACGGAGTGGTTTACCTGGGAGCGTACGTCAGACATACCGGCTCCAGCATGGCTTGTAGTGACTGGCCACTGTGCGAGGGGCAAATCATTCCCGAGCTGTCCGGGCAGATCGGCATTCAATTCGCACACAGGCTGGGGGCGCTGGTGCTGGCGATTGTGCTGTTGGCAACGATGATCTACGCTATCCGTCATTTCAAACAAACGCGTCGCGATCTGTACGGGGCGAGCATCCTCGCTTTTGTGCTGGTCATCGCTCAAGTGTTCAGCGGCGGCTTCGTCGTCTTGTTCCAGCTCCACCTCTACGCGACGCTGCTTCACTCGATGATCATCACGATTTTGTTTGGCGTCATTTGTTACATGTGCTTGCAGTCGCTCAAATCACCGCGTCCGGACAAGCTGAAACGATAAGCAGTAGGATGAAAAAAAGAGCCGCATTCCCTTTGATCGAACGGGAGTGCGGCTTTGTGCATCTGTGGCGAAAAGCGTCAGGGCGCGAGAGTGAATGCGCCGTTTTCAAAGCGGTATACTTGCAGCTTGGTTGACGATTTGCCAGAGAGCGGGCTGCCTGTATCCGGGTCAAGCTCCTGTTCCGTCGTCCAATAGTAGAGTGCAGGGTGCTGCTCGTCGTCAGTAAGCAGCTGGTAGTTGCCAAGCGTCTGGAAAAGTTGACCGCCTGGCACGGATGAGGTTTGCTTCAAAACACCGCTCCAGGCTTCGACCAGCTTGCCTTTTTCCATGTACCAGAGATGGGCTTCATAGGCAGATATTCCGGTTCCGCCTGTATGGTCAATCGTTTCAAACAAGCGTTTTCCCGCCACTTCCGCAGAGTCGTCTGAAGCATGCGGATCAAGCTGCGGGTGGTTGCGTTCGCTGGAAAAATCCCACCGTTCCAGTTGCAGGTGCGGGACGTTCCACGGTTTTTCCGCGACGAGCGAATAGGTGCGATCCGCTTTTTGATCGAGGATGTAAAACGTTCCGAGGTGTACCGTAGAATTTTGTTTGGCGACGATCTCCCAATCCGCGTCATCGTCCAGATTCGCCAGTTGAAAATCAAAATTTGGCAAGGCGACAAGATTTTTTGCGCTCGCATTGATCCAGCCGATGACCTGCTCCGGGTTGGGAGTGGCGGGTTTGGCAGATTGGGGAGTAGCAGCGTGTACAAAGTTAGGCAAAACAAGTGCGACCAAGGCGAAAAACAACAGGCGGCGCGTCCACAAAATAAGCGTGCTCCTTTCTTTCATGTACCAGGGAATAGGTGATTCTAGTAAAAAGACGTCGAGAACGCGCAAAAGTAACCGGGAAGTACCGTAAATTTCAATCACGAACAGCGCTGTCTTTTGTTACAATGAAAAGCAAACACATGATCGTGAGGAAAGGATGGAAGTCATGCGCATTTTACATACGGCAGACTGGCATTTCGGCCGCCAGCTCGAAGGCCGGGACCGACGCGTGGAGCAGACGGCGTTTGTGGACGAGCTTTGCCGGATTGCGGAGGAACGCGAAGTCGATTTGGTACTGGTGGCAGGCGATGTGTACGATTCGGTTAACCCTCCGGCATGGGCAGAGGAGCTGTTTTACGAAGCGCTGGAACGGTTGTCCGCGGAAGGGCGGAGAGGTGTCATTGTGATTGCGGGCAATCACGATCAGCCGGAACGGGTCAGGGCAGCAGCACCGCTCGCTACGAAGCAAGGGATTGTCTTGCTCGGCTTGCCGAAGGAAGCGCCGTTGATCGCCCAGGAAGTGTCGGCGGATCGCGTGCAGATCGTTCAGGGCGGGCCTTCCTGGCTGGAGTTGAAGGTGCCTGGCTGCGAGCACCATGCCGTAGTGCTTGCGCTGCCTTATCCATCAGAGTCGCGCTTGAAGGAGCTGCTCAGCGAGAGCTTTACCCAGGAGCAGATGCAGCTCGCCTTTTCCGAGCGGATTGCCCAGCTGTTTGCGGATTTGTCCGTGCATTTTCGCGAAGATACGGTGAATCTCGTCACCAGTCACTTGTTTGTCATGGGCGGCATGGAGACAGATTCGGAACGGCCGATTCAAATAGGCGGCGCCTTGACGGTGTCGCCGCAGGCGTTCCCGAAAAACGCCGATTACGTGGCGCTCGGTCACCTGCATCGGCTGCAAAAGCTCAGTGACAAGCCGCTCGTTCGCTACAGTGGCTCGCCGCTTTCCTACAGCTTTTCCGAAGCGGGACAGAGCAAGGCGGTCGTACTGGTCGAGGTGCAGCCGGGGCAGTCGGTGCAAGAAGAGATCATTTACTTGACGAGCGGTCGACCGTTGGCTCGCTGGAAGGCGACGGAAGGAATCGCCCAGGTCGAGCGCTGGCTGGCAGAAGGGCGGGATGCAGGCTCTTGGATTGATCTGGAGCTGCATGTTTCGGATGTCATCGACCCTGCTGAGTTCCAGCGTGTGCGCAAGCTATCGGATGACTTTTTGAAAATCCAGCGGGTCGTCGTACGCGAGCAGCGCGAGGAAGAAGAGGCGCAACGGGTGGAGTTGACCGAGCTGACAGCGGATCAGCTGTTCCGGCGATTTTATGAGCGCAAGCGGGGAGCGGCCCCGGACGATCGGCTTGTTGCCTTGTTTCAGCGTTTGCTCCAAGAAACCGGAGGAGAGGAGGAAGAAGCGTGAGACCGATACGATTGAAGCTGGCGGGAATGCACAGCTATCGAGAAATGCAGGAGGTTGACTTCGAAATTTTGTGCCAGGCGGGATTGTTTGGGATTTTCGGGCCGACGGGAAGCGGAAAATCGACGATCCTCGATGCGATTACACTGGCGCTTTACGGTCAGGTCGTTCGTCTGGGCGGAGGCAATCATCCGAAAGAAGTGCTGAACCAGCTGGAGCAGCGCGTCTTCGTTTCTTTTACTTTCGAGCTGGGCACAGGGGATGAGCGCAAGCGATATACGATCGAGCGGGAATTTGGCCTGGATAAAAAGGGAAACAAGCGACAGCCGGAAGTGCGGCTGATTCAGTCAGGGGCTTTGACCGGAGAGCCGGACGTTGTGCTGGAGTCGAAGGCGACGGCTGCCACTGCGGCGGTGGAGGACTTGATTGGCTTGACGCTGCAAGACTTTACCCGTGCCGTTGTGTTGCCGCAGGGGCAATTTTCGCGATTCCTGACATTGAAAGGCAGCGAGCGCAATGAAATGCTGCAACGGATGTTCCGGCTGCATATTTACGGGGAAAAGCTGAGCGAACGGGTACGGTACGCCCTGGATCAGGTAAAAGAGCAGATGCATCAGCTACAGCTTGCGACAGCGGCTTTGGGTGATGCGGGGCCAGAGGCTTTGGAGCAGGCGAGACAAACTTTCGCAGAGGCAGCCAGCATCGAGCGGGAATTTACGGAGCAAAAGCAGGAGCTGACGGGCAAGCTCAAGGAGCTGGAACAGCTTCACCAGTGGCAGGCAGAGCTTGCGGGCGTGCAGCAGCAGTTGCAACAGCAGACGGCAAAGGAAGCGGAAATGGCTGCTTTGACTTCGCGAATGGGCGAGTGGGAGGCGAGCATCCGCTTGTGGCCGCTGGTGCAGCAATACGAGCGGCTCGACCAAGAGTGGGTCAGGACCGGGCAGGCATTGGAACAAAGCCGCGGACAACAGGAAGCGGCGCGGCTTGCTCTGGAAGAGGCAGAAGCTCAATATGCGCAGGCTCAGGCGGAGCTGGCTGCTCAGGAACCGCAGTTGATCGAGCAAAAAGGCAGACTGGTGCAAGCGCAGGAATGGGAAGCCGAGCTAAAAGCGATTCGCGAGGAACAGACCGCTTTGGAGCGGGAGTGGCAGGAAGTCTCGCGTGGCCTTTTGCAAACAGAACAGCAGCTACAGCAAGACGAAGCAGCCTTGGAGAACTGGCAGCAGGAGTGGAACAGGCTGGAGGAAGCGAGCCAAAAGGCCATGGTTGCTCCGGAGTGGCGAGATCGGATCACGCAGGCGAGAGAAGCGAAACAGCAGTGGGAACGGGAGCAAGCGAAGCTGCGTGAGCAAGAAACAGAGCAGAAGACGCTTGTGCAGCGTTTGCAGGTGTTGACCGAAAAGGCCGCTGCGGATAAGCGCGACTGGGAGCAGGCAGAGAGCCACCTGGCAGCGCACAAGGAGCAGATGGCGAAAGCAGCGGACAAGCCGGTCATGAGCGATGCAGAGTGGGAGCAGTCCCGCAATGTGCTGGGCGAAATGAAGCAGATCGGCCGCCAATGGCGGGAAGGTTTGCAGGCTGTGGAAGGCTGGCAGGAAAAGCGGCAAAAGATCGAGCAAGAGCACATACAGGTGCAAAAGCGCTGCCAAGAGTTGGCGCTGGCCGCTCAATCAAGCGAGGCGATTGTTCTTGCGCGCCAGACCGAGCGGGAGGAGCTTAGGCAGGCGTGGGAGCAGTGGCAGCAGGAAAACATGGCGCGCTATTTGCGAGAGCGTCTGGAACAGGGCAAAGAATGTCCAGTGTGTGGCTCTGTGCACCATTCGCTGGATCATCAGGACCAATTGGCGGACGGTGAAGCCAAAGTCGCTGGCGATGAGCTGCGTACACGCATCAAAGCCGCAGAGGAAGCAGGGAAGGCTGCCGAACAGAAAGCAGCCGGAGACAAAGAAGCGTGGGTCGTTGCCAAAGGGGCGTTGGCAGCCGTCGAGGAGCGGCTTGCCGCGATACAGGCAGAGCACAAAGAGCTGGCGGCGCGGCTAACTGCCATCAAGGCGGAGTGTTACGGGCATGGACAGCCTTGGGCAGTCGACACTTTTGAAGAGCTGATCAGTGTGTACCAGCGCGAGGAAAAAGCGTTGGCAGCCAAGCATGCCGAACGGGAACAGGCAAAAGCCGAGCGGGAGCAGCAGCAAAAGCAGCTGGAAGTGCTCCGCGAGGCAGAGGCCGACAAGAAGCGGCAAATGGAAAAAAGCGCGCTGTTGCTCGAACAGGCGCAGCAGTCAGCAGCGGAAATACAAGCCCGCCTTGCTGTGGTGCAGCAAGCTGCCAACCAGGCATGGCAAGCGCTGAATGAGGTGCGCCAAGACGTTCCTGTTGAGGACATTGACCAGCAGTATGAGGAAATCGGCCGTCTGGATCGGCTGCTGGCACAGCTGCAGCGCACGCGTGCCGAGCAGGAAGCGCTGAAGAGCCAGCTTTTGACACAGGTGGAGACAGCCAAGACGCGCAGAGCCGACTGGAAAAACCGTGAAGCTGCTCTCGGAGAACGCCTGGCAGACAGGAAGCGCATGTGGGAGCAAAAGCACGCCCAGTGGCTGGAGCGGACAGGCGGCACTCCCGCGAGTGAAGGGCTGGCTCGGACAGAGCAGGCGCTGTCGCTTTTGCGTCAAGCGTTGGCACAGGCAGAAGACAAGCGAAAAACGGCTGCCGAGGCAAGACAATTGGTTCAAAACGATTTGGTCAAGCATTCCGAGGCGCTGGCTGTCTTGACGAGACAGCGGTCAGAGGCGCACGAGGCTTTGTATCAAGGGTTGCAGGAGACGGGCTTCGCCAACGTGGAACGGGTACAAGAAAGGTACGCAGAGCGCGGGCAATTGCCCCAAGCAAGGGAGCAGGTCGAAGCGTATACGCGTGCTTTGACACAGCTGCGTTACGAGGAAGACAGGCTGCTGCAAGCCATTGCAGGGCGCACGGTCAGCACGGAAGAACTGCTCGCTGCCAAAGAGGCGTGGGGCACATGGGAGCAGTCTTTTGCCGAGGCGCAAAAGCAAGTCGCCGTAGCGAAAGAGCACGTCGATCGCATGGAAAAAAACCATAGCAAGTGGCAGGAGCTGCACCAGCAAATTGTCGAGCAGCAAGATGAGCAAAGCCGTCTGGAAGAACTGAAAAAGCTGTTTGAAGCCAAGGCGTTTGTCCAGTTCATTGCCGAGGAAAAGCTGGTGACGATTGCGAGAGATGCTTCCTACCATCTGAAGCGGATGACGGCCAATCGCTACGGATTGGAAATCGGCGACGAGGGAGAGTTTGTCCTGCGCGACGAGGGCGCAGGCGGTATGCGCCGTCCAGTCAGCACCTTGTCTGGCGGAGAAACGTTCCTGACCTCGCTGTCGCTGGCGTTAGCCTTGTCGATGGAGATTCAGATGCGCGGCGGCAGACTGGAATTTTTCTTTTTGGACGAAGGTTTTGGAACGCTCGATCCCGAGCTGCTGGAGGTCGTCATGGATGCGCTTGAGCGGCTGCGCATGGACGATTTTACGATTGGCGTCATCAGTCACGTTCCGGAAATACGTGTGCGCATGCCGCGCCGTCTGGTAGTGACTCCGGCAGAGCCGATGGGCAAAGGCAGCAAGCTGCTGCTGGAAATGGAGTAGGGAAGGGGAAAAAACATGGCAGTCCAATTCATACTGGGACGGGCAGGAACGGGCAAGACAGAAGCGATTCGTCAGCAGATGCAACAGCGACTGCGTGAACAGCCGCTGGGTACGCCGATGATTTTGCTTGTGCCGGAACAGGCCAGCTTTCAGGAAGAATACGCCCTCGCCACCTTGCCCGGGCTGAGTGGCGTGATTGGCTCGCAAGTATTGAGCTTCGGACGGCTGGCTCATCGGCTGCTACAAGAACTAGGGGATTTAACGACGGTAGCGGTTGACGATCTCGGAAAGCACATGGTGCTGCGCATGCTTTTGGAGCGGCATAAAGAGGAGCTGCAAGTATTCGGGCGGTCTGCGATGCAGCCGGGCTTCGCCTCCCAGCTCGGTCGTCTGATCAGCGAGTGCAAGTCGTATGGCGTTTCTTTTACCCAATCGGAAAATGTGGATTGGGGGGGAGCGAACCTCAATCAAAAAATAAGCGACTTGCGGCTGATCATGAACGCCTATGAAGGATACATGGCAGAGGGCTACTGCGATGCGGACGATATTTTGAACCGGGTAGCGGTCATGGTGCCTGACTCCGCGTACATCCGACAAGCGGAAATTTTTATCGACGGCTTCACCGGCTTTACCAACCAGGAGCTGAGAGTCATCGAGCAACTGATGCTGCATGCCAGACAGGTGACGATTGCCCTGACGTTGGACCCGGACGAACGGGATGCTTCTGTCGATGAGCTTGGATTGTTCCATCCGACGTTGCGCACGTATCAGGCGCTGTCGCTTATGGCGCGAGAAGCGGGCGTTTCCATCGCCAAACCGCTGCTTTTGAACGAGACAAGGCGCTTTGTGACCAGTCCGTGGCTGCGCCAGCTTGAGCAGGCTTATTTCCAATGGGGAGCGGCGTCGCCTGTCGGTGAGGCTGGGCGCACGGATGAGGTAGCTCTGCTCTCTGCCGTGAACAGGCGGGCCGAAGTGGAAGCCGTCGCGCTGAAAATTGTCGCGCTTGCCAGGGAAGAAGGATACCGCTGGAGAGATATGGCGATCTTGCTGCGGGAAATCGGCACGTATGCCGATGAAATCTCGGCTGTATTTACCGACTACGGCATCCCGCACTTTTTGGACAAGAAGCGTACAGTGATGAATCATCCGTTGGTGGAGCTTGTGCGGTCGGCTTTGGAGGTCGTCACAACGAAATGGCGGTATGACGCGGTTTTTCGCTGTTTGAAAACAGACTTGCTCGTAATGGACATTACGGACGAACGCACGGCTCGCAAGGAAATCGACCGATTGGAAAACTATGTGCTGGCACACGGCGTATTCGGCTACCAATGGGCGGAGGAGTCTGCGTGGCGTTTTCGCGGACAAGCCGGGGCTGCGGAAGATGCGCAGGCTGATGAGCTGAGGCGCAAGTACGCTGCTCCGCTGCTTGCCTTTGAACGGGAGCTGAAGCAGGCCACGGGCAAAAGCGTTCGGGACATGACGCTCGCCCTGTACAACTTGCTGATCGCTCTCGATGTGCCAAACAAGCTGGAATATTGGCAGCGAAAAGCTGAAAAAGAGGGCGATCTCGATGCGGCGCAGGTGCATGGTCAGGTGTGGACCGGGCTTGTCGAGCTGATGGATCAAGTCGTAGAGGTCATGGGCGACGAAAGCATGGATTTGGCTACTTATGCGCGTGTCCTCGACAGCGGACTGGAGTCGATTGAGCTTGGACTTGTACCGCCCGCGCTGGATCAAGTGCTGGTCGGGGCCATGGAGCGTTCCCGCCAGCCTGACGTCAAGGCGCTGTTTATTCTCGGAGTGAATGAAGGGATTATTCCTTTGCGCCCGAAAGAAGAAGGCATTTTGGATGAGGCTGAGCGCGAGCGGCTGGCAGAAATGGGACAATCGCTTGCGCCAAGTGCCAAGCAAAAGCTGATGGCAGAGCCGTATCTTTTGTACCAGGCGATGACGCGGCCGTCCGAGCGGCTGACGATGAGCTGTGCCCTGGCCGATGAAGAGGGCAAGGCATTATTGCCGTCCGCGGTGTTCTCGCGCATCAGGGAAGTGCTGCCGGGTTTGTCGCACGAAGTGTTTTACAACGAGCCGACTGGCGAAGCGGATACAGACGCCTTTTTGCTTGGGCAGCCGAGAAGGGTGTTTCGCCACCTGCTTACCCTTTTGCGCTCGATGAAAAAGACGGGCGAGCTGCCTGTCTTCTGGTGGGAAGTGTACGACTGGTACCTTCGTTCCTCGACAGAGGAGCTGCGGGAAAAATGGCTGCTGGGCGGCTTGCGCTACCGCAATCTCCCGGAAGAGCTGGACAGGCAGACGAGCGCGACTTTGTACGGAAAGCAGTTGAAAATGAGCGTGTCGCGTCTGGAACGCTTTCAGGCGTGTCCGTTTTCCCACTTTTCCTCGCACGGCTTGCGGCTGTCCGAACGGACGATGTACAAGCTGGAGCGGTTCGATGTAGGGGAATTGTTCCACGCCTCGCTCAAACGCGCCGTGGAAAAAATGAATCAGGAAAATCTGGAGTGGAGCAGGCTGACGGAAGACCACAGCATGCAACTGGCCAGCGAAGTCGTGTCTGAGCTGGTGCCGCAGACGAGAAGCAGCATCCTCACCCGGACAGCTCGCTATCGCTATTTGTCCGGCAAGCTGATGCGAGCGGTTGGCCGCGCCATTTACGTGCTGGGAGAGCATGCGAAGCGCAGCCGTTTTGCTCCGGTAGGGCTGGAAGTTTCCTTCGGGCCGGGTTCGGATTTGCCAGGCTTGGTGCTGACGCTTGATAACGGCGTGGAGTTGCAGTTGATCGGACGCATCGACCGTGTGGACCAGTCGCTGGACAGTGAGGTTCCGTATTTGCGCGTCATCGACTACAAATCAAGTCCCAAGCAGCTATCGCTTTCAGACGTGTGGAACGGGCTGAACTTGCAACTGCTCGTCTACCTGGATGTCGTCGTGGAAAACGCAGAGGCATGGCTGGGCAAAAAGGCGGAGATGGGCGGCGTCTTCTACTACCAGGTGGCGGACCCGTTTGTGACAGCCAAGCGGTTGCTGACAGCCGACGAAGCAGCCAAGGAGCGGGCCAAGCGTTTGCGCATGAAAGGGCTGATGCTGGCTGATCCGGAGCTGGCCAGGATGATGGACGGATATGTCGAGCAAGGCCCGTCCGAGTTGGTTCCTTTTGAACTGAAAAAAGACGGAACGCTTTCTTCGCGTTCTTCTGTGGCGACAGCCGAGCAATTCCAGGCATTGACGACATACGTGCGCGATACGGTGAAGCAAATCAGCACGCGGATGACGGACGGGGAAATACAAATCCAGCCTTATTCCAACGGCACGATGACGGCGTGCGATTACTGTTCGTACAAGCCTGTGTGCCAGTTTGACGGGGAGACGGGCGGCAATGAGCACAGGCAGCTGTCCAAATGGAACAACAAACAAATCTGGAGCATGCTGGCCGAACAGCAGCTGACAGGAGAGGGGGATGCCACGGATGGCGGAGCAAGCGATGCAGGCCAAGCCTGAGCAGTGGACAGACGAACAATGGCAAGCGATCATTCAGCGCGGGAGCAATCTGCTCGTCGCGGCGGCGGCAGGCTCGGGGAAGACGTCCGTGCTGGTCGAGCGGATTATCCGGCGCATCATGGATGAGCACGACCCTGTCGGCGTCGACCAGCTTTTGGTTGTGACTTTTACCAATGCCGCGGCGGCCGAGATGCGTCACCGGATTGGCGACGCGCTGCAAAAGGCGCTCAAGGAGCAGCCGCATTCCGCGCATTTGCGCAGACAGCTGGCGCTCTTGCAGCGGGCTACGATTACGACGCTGCACTCCTTTTGCCTTGGCATTCTGCGGCAGTATTACTATTTGCTTGAGCTTGACCCGGATTTTCGCATCGCCGACCAGATGGAAGGCGAGCTGCTCCGGCAAGACGTTCTGGAGGAACAGCTGGAGAACTGGTATGAAACCGACCCGGATTTTCACGCGCTGGCAGATATCATGCTGGACGGGCAGGACGATCAGTCACTGGCTGTGCTGCTGTTGCGATTGTACGAGTTTTCCCGCAGCCATCCTTCCCCCGAGCAATGGCTTGCCGAGGCAGCCGCTATGTTTGACATCCCGCCAGGAAAAGGGCTAGACGGGCTAGTCTGGGCCAACAGCGTGCTGCAATCTGTGCAGCTGCAACTCGTCGGCATGGCGGGGAAAATGAGCAGGGCGCAGGAACTGGCGGCGTCGCCAGAAGGTCCGGCGGCGTACTTGCCGCTTTTGCAGGCGGAGGCTCAGGCGCTAAGAGAAGCTGCGGCTTCGTGCAAGCAAGGCTGGGAAGCAGCGAGCCAGGCTGTTTGCGGGGTGACGTTTGCCAAGCTGCCACCCGTGAAGGGAACGGACCCGGATACGAAGGATCAGGTTCAGGGGCTGCGCAACGGCGTGAAAAAGGAGCTTTCCGAGCTGATCGAGCAGTATTTTTCGATGACAGCCGAGCAGTATGCTGCCGATTTGCAGCGGATTGCTCCGCACATGAAGACGCTGGCGCGACTCGTTACCGAGTTTTCCGACGCTTTCCAACTGGAAAAGCGCTCGCGCGGCTTGGTGGACTTCGGCGATCTGGAGCATCTTGCCTTGAGCATTTTGATGACGACCGATGACGCTGGCGAGCTTGTTGCTTCTTCCATATCCGAGCAGCTGCGCGATCAGTTCGCGGAAGTGCTCGTCGACGAATATCAGGATATCAATCTCGTGCAGGAAACGATCTTGCGCATGGTTTCGCGCGACGGAACAAACGAGTCTGTGGCAAACCGCTTTATGGTAGGAGATGTCAAGCAGAGCATTTACCGCTTTCGCTTGGCTGAGCCGAAGCTGTTTCTGGAAAAGTATTTGACTTACCGTCAAGCAGGCGAAGCCGATCCGGGACGACGAATCGATCTGGCAGCCAACTTCCGGAGCCGACGCGAGGTTGTCGATGCGGTCAACTTTTTGTTTCGGCAAATCATGTCTCCGGGCGTCGGGGAGATTGACTACGATCAGTCAGCCGAGCTGATCAACCGCGCATCGTATCCCGAAGCGGAGCCAGGCAGGCTGCAGGCGGAAGTGCATCTGATCAATCGCAGCACGGCCGAGCCAGAGCAGGGACAGGCGTGGTCGGCAGAGGTGAGCGATGAGGGCGAGACGGCAGGCGTTCCCGATACAGCTGGTGAGACGGTGGAAGAAGCGAGCGTCGCCCAACTGGAGGCGCGGCTGATCGCCAGCCGCATTCGCCGCTGGATGGAACCGGGAGAGGGAGAGTCTCCCCTGCTTGTCTTTGATAAAAAAGCAGGCGGAATGCGTCCGCTTGCGTACCGGGATATCGTCATCCTGCTGCGTGCGACCTCTGGCTGGGGGCAGACGATGCAGGATGAGTTGCACGCTGCGGGGATTCCTGTCTACGCCGAACAGACGGCAGGGTATTTCGCTGCGACAGAAGTAGAGACGATGCTGTCGCTTCTGCGCGTGATTGACAATCCTTTGCAGGACATTCCGCTCGCGGCCGTTTTGCGTTCGCCGATTGTCGGTCTGCGCGAGGAACAGCTTGCGCACATCCGCATCGAGTATCCAACGGGGCCGTTTCACCTGGCTGTCATTCAGTATGCAGAGGAGCGGGCGGCGCAAGAAGCGTGGGAAAAACGGCTGCGCCACTTTTTCTACAAGCTGGAAGGCTGGCGGACGCATGCCCGCAGAGGGGCGCTGTCCGAGCTGTTGTCCGTCTTGTATCGCGAGACAGGCTACCTCGACTATGTGGCAGCGCTGGAAAACGGGCAGCAGCGGCAGGCCAATTTGCGCGCGCTTTACGATCGGGCACGCCAGTACGAAGCGGGCTCTTATCGCGGCTTGTTCCGCTTTTTGCGCTTCGTGGACAGGCTTCAGGAAGCAGGCAATGACATGGGCGAGGCGCGCACGATCGGAGAAAACGAGGATGTCGTGCGGATCATGACGATCCATAAGAGCAAAGGGCTGGAGTTCCCTGTCGTGTTCGTGGCAGGCATGGGCAAGCAGTTCAACACGATGGATTTGAAAAGCGCCTTTTTGCTGCACAAGGACTTGGGCTTTGGCCCGATGGCCGTAGAGCCGTCCATGCAGCTTCGCTACCCGAGCATCGCGGCATTGGGTATTCGCCAGCAACTGCGCCGGGATATGCTCGCGGAAGAAATGCGCGTGCTGTACGTCGCTTTGACGCGCGCCCGCGAAAAGCTGATTCTCGTCGGCTCGGCGAAAGACTTGGCCAAAAGCGTGACGGATTGGGGCAGGCAAGGCGACGGGGAGCGGCTCAGCGATGAAGATTTGATCCAGGCCAAAGGATATTTTGACTGGGTCGGCCGTGCCTTGCTGCGGCATCCGTCAGCGGGAGACTTGCGCGCTTATCCGCAGACGCAAGGAGCAGGAGAAGCAGTACGGGTCAGAACGATTATCGACGACTCAGACTGGTCTTTTCATTTTTACCAGGCAGACGAGCTAAAGGCACAACAGGAAGCTGCCAGCGACGACATGAATTTGTGGGAGCGAGTGACGAGACGGGAAGCAATCGCGGAGCGGCCTCGCGACGAAGCGTTGCGAGAGTTGGTACAGTCCAGGCTCGGCTGGTCTGACCCGCACCCGATCACTCCCGGAGTAGCAGCCAAGTGGAGCGTCAGCGAGCTTACGCGAATGGCCAAGGTCACGAAAAATGGTCAGCCGTTCGCCTTGCCTTCCATTACGGAAAAGCCGAAGTTTTTGGCTGAACAAAAGTCGAATCGTTTGACGGCGGCTGAAAAAGGGACGATCACGCACCTGGTCTTCCAGCATCTTGACTTGCAGCGAGCGCTGGATGAGGCGGATATTCGCGAGCAAGTCGCGGAGCTGGCGGCGCGCCGCTTTTTGACGGAGGAGCAGGTACAGGCGGTAGACGTTGCCCAGATTGCCCGATTTTTTGCCGATCCGCTTGGACAGCGCATGAAAGCGGCCAAGGCTGTCCACCGCGAGCTGCCATTTACCTTGGCGCTTCCAGCCCATGAGGTAGAGCCACAGCTTGCCGAAGCTGCTGCCGAGAGAATCATCGTCCAAGGGGTGATCGACTGTCTGTTGGAGGAAGAGGACGGCGGTCTTGTTTTGATCGACTTCAAGACAGACTGGATGGCGAAGGAAGCTTCAGCGAACGCGATGGAAGAAATGAAACGAAGATACAATGGGCAAATCAGTCTCTACATTCGGGCGATCAAACAAATTATCAACCCTTCCCGGGAAGTGGAAAGCCATCTGTATTTGCTGTCAGGAGGCTACTCGATCCGTTTTACTTAGCCGCAGGATGAAGGACCAGAGGCTCAAAGGCTCAGAGGTTCAAAGGAAAAGCACCGTTTTCAGTCGAAAGCGGTGCTTTTTTGCAGGTTTATCCGTTACCGATAGCACGAATGCGAACATATGTGCTAATATAAAAGGAATGGGAAACTTTTCTTGCGGGAGGTATCGGGGATGAAAGAGCTGTTTGCCTATAACTGGCTGGTGCGGGATGAATGGTTTGCATGGTGTGCCAAGCTGCCGGACGAAGAATTGCTGCAAAAAAGAGTCGGCGGAGCGGGGAGCATCCTGTACACGCTGTTTCATGTAGCTGATGTGGAGTATAGCTGGCTGCGCGGTGTACAGGGGAAGCCCGATGTCCAGTTGTCCTACGAGGAGCATCAATCGCTTGGGCAAATCAAAGCGCTGTCAGACGAGTGGCGAGAAGAGCTGCGCGAGTTTCTGGACAGTTGGACACAAGCCAGCGAGACGGAGCCTGTGCGTGTGGAATGGAGCACGGAGGAATACGTCAAAGGTGAAATCTTGCGCCATGTGATCGCTCACGAAATTCACCATATGGGGCAGCTGTCTGTTTGGGCAAGAGAGCTTGGACGTCCTCCCGTCTCTGCCAATTTCATCGGCAGAGGGCTTATGCGGAGCAACGGCTAAGCGCTGAGCGCAATCCCGCTTGGGAAAGCATGCATAATTTTCCTCCTGCCTGCTCATACTCCAACTGTTTCGATTGCAGCTGGAATGTCCGGGCGGGAGGTACGCACAATATGGCGTTAAAAGAACAGTTATTGAGGAAAAAGTCGATTGAAAGCTTGCTCGCGCAGGTAGAGAGCAAGCATGGAGCGCTGAAAAAATCGCTGGGCGCGTTTGATTTGACCATGCTTGGCATCGGGGCGATTGTCGGTACAGGCATTTTTGTGCTTACAGGAGTGGCGGCGGCTGAGCACGCTGGCCCTGCACTGGTTTTGTCCTTTGTCTTGTCCGGGCTTGCCTGCGTGTTTGCCGCTTTGTGCTACGCCGAGTTCGCCTCGACGGTTCCTGTATCGGGGAGCGCCTATACTTACAGCTATACGGCTTTTGGCGAACTGGTAGCCTGGATGATCGGCTGGGACCTGATCTTGGAGTACGGGGTAGCTTCGGCTGCGGTGGCGAGCGGCTGGTCGGGATATGCGCAAGGACTGCTTGCCGGTTTTGGCATTCATTTGCCTGTAGCCTTGACCAATGCATTCGACACTTCCAAAGGCACGATCATTGATTTGCCAGCGGTCATCATTATTTTTGTCATTACGCTTTTGCTTATGAAGGGGACGCGAGAGTCAGCCAAGTTCAACACGGTCATGGTGCTGATCAAGGTGGCGGTCATTCTCCTGTTTCTCATTGTCGGGATCGGCTACGTCAAGCCGGAAAACTGGAGTCCGTTCATGCCGTTTGGCTTTGCCGGGGTAGCGACGGGCGCTGCTACTGTCTTCTTTGCTTTTATCGGATTCGACGCAGTTTCTACGGCTGCCGAGGAAGTGCGCAACCCGCAGCGCGACATGCCGATCGGAATCATTACTTCGCTTCTGGTGTGCACCTTGCTCTATATCGCCGTCTCCCTGACGCTGACAGGCATCGTGCCTTATGACATGCTGAACGTGAAAAATCCGGTAGCTTTTGCTTTGAATTACGTCAAGCAGGACTGGGTGGCTGGCTTCATTTCACTCGGGGCGATTGTCGGCATTACGACGGTACTGCTGGTGATGATGTACGGGCAGACCCGGCTATTTTTTGCCATGAGCCGTGACGGCTTGTTGCCCGCTGTGTTTTCACGGGTGAACCCAGAGACGCAAGTGCCGCAAAAAAGCACAATCATCGTCGGCATTCTCGTCGCCATTTTCAGCGGATTGTTGCCGCTTAACAAGCTGGCTGAACTGACGAACATCGGAACGCTGTTCGCGTTTATTCTCGTTTCCATCGGTGTGGTTGTGCTGCGGAGGACGAATCCGGAATTGCGGCGCTCGTTTCGCACGCCGCTTGTTCCGCTCGTTCCGATTTTGGCAGTGCTGTTCTGCGGCTATTTGGTGTATAGCTTGCCGTCTATTACCAAAATCGGCTTCATCGCCTGGCTGATTGCTGGCGCGATCGTCTATTTTTTGTACGGACGCAGGCACAGCCATTTGCGGGATGGCAAATAGCGACAGATGAGGCATGTTCTTGCGGGAACATGTCTTTGTTTGCATCTGACAAAACCATCCAATTCGTGGTAGAGTAAAAGGAACCAAAATGACGAGGAGCACTGGCCATGAAGCGAAAACGAGCAGACCGACCTGGATGGAGACGCGTCAAGCGAATGGGCTATCAGGAAAAGTGGGTAGAGGCTTTGTCTTTTTCCGGGTATGCTGTTCGTTTGACTCTGGACGAAGTAACGGAGCCTGCCTACATGCCTGTTGGGGAAAAGCTGCTGTGCGTAGGCGACAGAGGGTATGTGTACCTGCAATACTTTCCACATGAAAAGCCTTATGCCGTCACGAAGATGATGGACGAGCTGGGAAATACCGTCCAGTGGTACATCGACATCTGCAAGGCGCATGGCAAGGATGAGAGCGGTCATATCTGGTATGACGATCTTTACCTCGACATTGTGGTGCTGCCGCAGGGCGAAGTGTATTTGCTCGACCAGGATGAACTGGATGAAGCGCTGCAAAAAGGTGTGATTGACAGCGACGAGCACAGCTTCGCTACCGAGGTTGCCGATCAGCTCCTGCGGGATATTTTGGCTGGTAAGCGAGATGCTTTTGATTTTCCGAATTTCTTTGCATAATGGGCAAGACGTGCATAAAATGAGGATGAGTTCCAGACCATTTTACGATGAAGATGAAGGAGGGGGAATCCGAATGACAATGCCAATGCAAAGCAAGCAAGTCCAATTCCCCTGTATTTTGTGAAGAACGAAGGCTGTCATTGCTTTCGTTCTTTTTTTGAGCCGTAAAAGGGGATGGAGGCGAGCAGGGCATCTATCGCTTGTTTGGAAGCAAAAGAAAAAGCGGATTGAGGAGGAGACGCCATGAGGTATAAGCGGGTGTTGGTCAAATTGAGCGGTGGAGCGGTTGCGCAGGAGAACGGGTTTGGTTTTGATCCGGTTCAGTTGGAGCATATCGCGGGGGAAATTTATTCTTTGCTGGACATGGGCGTCGAGGTCGCAATCGTCATTGGCGGCGGCAACATTTTCCGGGGAAACATGGCGGACCAGTGGGGGATCGAGCGGGTCGAGGCAGACAACATCGGAACGTTGGCAACCGTGATCAACAGCCTGATGCTTCGCGGGGTGTTAAAGGCTCGCGTCAATACGGAAGTCCGGGTCATGACAGCTGTGCCGATCAATGCGGTCGCGGAACCGTATATCCGCCTGCGCGCCGTGCATCATTTGGAAAAGGGCTACGTGATCATTTTTGCTGGCGGAAACGGTCAGCCGTACGTAACGACAGACTATCCAGCGGTGCAACGCGCCCTGGAGGTGGAAGCAGATGCGCTGCTGGTGGCAAAGCATGGAGTAGATGGCGTGTACACGGCCGATCCGCGCAAAGATGCGACCGCACGCCAATATGTGGAAGTATCGTTTGACGAGGTAGTCCGGGAAGACCTGCGCGTCATGGACCAGTCCGCGATGATTTTGGCGAGAGATTACGGCTTGCCGCTGCACGTCTTCAATTTCAACGAGCCTGGAGCGATGGCGCAAATCTGTCGCGGAGAGCAGGTCGGAACGTTTATCAGCAAAGACGGCAGAGCCGTTTACAAGTGATAAGACAATATAGGGCAAAACGAAGTAAGGCCGCTCCTTTTTAAAAAAGGGCGGCTTTTTTTAGTGAGGCAGTTTCTTTTGTTTTGCGAATGAACAGGAAGCATGGAAGGTGATGACGTGGAGAAAAGCACTTTTTACCACTGAAAATTGAGCTTAGCGAACTATCAGATGAAGAAGAAAGCACCGGAAATGACCCCCTTAGGAAAAATAACCAGCAGATAAAGTCCTCCCGCGCCGGTTTTTTGTTTAGAATGGAAAGATAGCGACTGATTGAAAGGGTGTCACAGATGAGCAAAACACTTGTGCTGGCGGAAAAGCCGTCCGTCGGGCGAGATATCGCGAAAGTATTGCAATGCCAGAAAAAAGGGAACGGTTTTCTGGAAGGTGATAAATATATTGTGACGTGGGCGTTGGGGCATCTGGTGACGCTGGCCGATCCGGAGGTTTACGGGCAGCAGTTCAGCTCCTGGCGCATCGAGGATTTGCCGATCATGCCGTCGCCTTTGAAGCTTGTCGTCATCAGAGAGAGCAACAAGCAGTTCCAGACTGTGAAGCAGCAAATGCGGCGCAGCGACGTCTCGCAAATCGTCATTGCAACCGATGCCGGGCGCGAAGGCGAGCTTGTCGCCCGCTGGATCATCGAGATGGCCCATGTGCAAAAGCCGATCAAGCGTCTGTGGATTTCTTCCGTGACCGACAAGGCGATTCGCGATGGGTTTCGCAATCTGAAGGACGGCAAGCAGTATGAAAATCTGTACGCCTCCGCAGCCGCTCGCGCAGAAGCGGACTGGCTCGTCGGCATCAATGCGACCCGCGCCTTGACAACCAAGCACAATGCCCAGCTGTCGTGCGGCCGCGTTCAGACGCCTACGCTTGCGATCGTGGCTTCCCGAGAGGAAGAAATTCGCCGCTTTACGCCCAAGCCTTTTTACGGCCTGAGAGCTGTAACAGACCAGGCGATCTCGCTCCAATGGCAAGATCAGAAGACGAAAGACATCAAAACGTTTTCCAAAGAGAAGGCAGACCAGCTGCTCGCCTCCTTGAAGCAGGAAAAAAGCGCGGAAGTAAGCGAAGTCACCCGCGCACACAAAAAGACGTACGCTCCACAGTTGTACGATTTGACTGAACTGCAAAGGGACGCCAACCGGATGTTCGGCTATTCGCCAAAAGAGACGCTGTCCATCATGCAGAGCCTTTATGAGCATCATAAAGCCGTCACTTATCCGCGCACCGATTCCCGCTATCTCTCGGCAGATATCGTAGAGACGCTGCCAGACAGAGTCAAGGCGGTGCAGATGAAGCCGTACGCGCCACTCGCAGCCAGAATTTTGCGGTCGCCGATCAAAGCGGCGAAGTCGTTTGTCGATGACAGCAAAGTATCTGACCACCATGCGATCATCCCGACAGAGCAAGCGGTGTTTCTCGGGGATTTGAGCGACAAGGAGCGCAAAATTTTCGACCTGGTCGTCAAGCGCTTCCTTGCCGTGCTTTTGCCGCCGTTTGAATACGAACAAACCACGATCCAGGCAAAAATCGGCGGAGAGTGGTTTGTCGCCAAAGGCAAAACGGTGCTGGCCCAAGGCTGGAAAGAAGCGTACGACCATGATGTGGCAGACGAAGAAGGTCAGGATGAACTGAAAGAGCAATGGCTGCCCAAGATAGAAAAAGGCGATCGGTTTCAGATTCAAAATGTGGCGCAAACAAAAGGCGAGACGAAGCCGCCGGAGCCGTTCACAGAGGCAAGCCTGCTGTCCGCGATGGAAAATCCGGCCAAATACATGGCAAACGAGAGCAAAGAGCTGATCAAGACGATCGGAGAAACGGGCGGGCTTGGTACGGTCGCCACGCGCGCAGATATTATCGAAAAGCTGTTTAACAGCTTCCTGTTGGAAAAGCGGGGCAAGCATGTGTTTGTGACGGCGAAAGCCAAGCAGCTACTGGAGCTTGTTCCCGACGAGATGCAATCGCCTACTTTGACCGCCCAGTGGGAGCAAAAGCTTGCCGCAATCGCCAAAGGCAGCTTGAACAAGCGAGCGTTTATCGAGGAAATGCGAACGTACGCCAAAGAAGTGGTGCAGGAAATCAAAAACAGCGACAAAGCCTTCCGCCACGATAACCTGACGAGAAGCAAATGCCCGGAGTGCAACAAGCTTTTGCTGGAAGTCAACGGAAAGCGCGGCAAAATGCTCGTTTGCCAGGACAGGGAGTGCGGCTATCGCAAAAACATTTCCAAGCAGACAAACGCGAGATGCCCGAAATGCCACAAGCGGCTGGAGATGCGCGGCGAGGGAGAAGGGCAAATGTTTGTATGCGCGTGCGGGCACAAAGAGAAGCTGTCTACTTTCAAGGATCGCCGGGACAAGGAAAAGGGTAGCAAGCTGTCCAAAAAGGAAGTGGCCAACTACTTGAAAAAGCAGGAGCATACCGACGACGATGGCATCAACTCTGCGCTGAAAGACGCTTTGTCCAAATTCAAGTTCGAGTAATCGCAGCACAACTCGCAAACGCCCAGGTCGCATATGGGACTGACCCCGTAATGTGAGACAAATCAAAACACCTTCAAGAGAACCTGACCATGTCGTAAGATATGGGGACAACCTTGGAGGTGTTTTTGCGTTGGCAACTAGAGTTAGTTATCCCGTAGAAATTAA